>Ga0310696_10006287_pt1 | contig 14120 bp, 25 predicted proteins | sample AusTroGonzalo_MG_4_FD_203885 | JGI IMG/M metagenome (GOLD analysis project Ga0310696, IMG submission 203885) | Bovine rumen microbial communities from tropical cattle in Woodstock, Queensland, Australia - Gonzalo_02 (v2) (version 2) | ecosystem: Host-associated > Mammals > Digestive system >...
CAAATGCAATGCATCCCGTCCGGCCTTGACCAGGTGGGCGAGGACTTTCCGTTCGTTCATGTGTATCGTTCCTCTCGTTTAATATGTATGGATTATATCAGCAGAATTTATGAGGAGTCAACTATGGATTCCCCTATGTAAGCAGTAGATAATTTAACCTTGTAAGCAGTAGTGTAAGCAGTAGATTTCAATTCGTTGCCATTTATCGCCATTCGAGATATTTTTACCTCAGCAAAGCAAAACCCCGCAGGCGTTGTTCCTGCGGGGTTTGAAGCGGAGAAGCCGGGATTTGAACCCGGGCTGCCATCACTGACACTACTCCCTTAGCAGGGTAACAACTAACCAAGCAAAATCAATGCTTACAGCGTTTCATGTGCGCAGTACGTGAACCGTAGGAAATCATTCCTGTTTTTCGCCGTCGTCAGCAGTCGGACGGGCAATCTGATTGACTCCGGCAATGGCATCCGCCGTGTCAGGATGGGCATATCTGTCTAACATTTTAACAGTGCTCCACCGCATGATTTTCCGGATTGTCTGCGGTGCCACATTTTTGTCTACAGCCAGGGCAGTGGCCGTTGTGTGTCGGCAGGAATACGGCGGCAGTTTCCGGCATCCAGTTTCCTCAAGCACCGCATAGTAGTCCCTGTACCATGCTTTCTCGTTGCGTTTCCAAATGTATCCGGACGGCATGGCGTGTTCGATCAGATCCTCCACCACGGGCAGGATACAGTCAGCAAGCACGACGGGTGTTCGCTTTCTGATTTTTGTTTTCAGTCCGGCACGAATGATAATTCGCTGGTCCAAATCAATGTTCTCCACCTTGAGGAGCATTGCCTCACCAGGCATCATGCCTGTATAGATCATCAGCAGGTGGGCGGCTGCTCGACGGTCACCGTCGTCGTATGCTTTCCAAATCGCTTTCTGTTCGTCTGCGTTAAACGGGATCTGTTCCGTCTCCTCGTGCTCCGGCAGGACAATATAAGACGGAAGCTCACGTACGGCAAAACGATCTATGGCGGCAAGATCAAACAGATTGGATAGTAAACTTTTGCAGTCCTTCGCCGTATCAAATGTATGACAGGCGTCGGATACCACGCGCCGGAGAAGATCTACCGTAATGGCATCTACACGCACTTCATGGATTGGCCTAAGTTTTTTCCATGCAGTCCGGTAAGCAGATTGTTTCCCCTTGGAGATTTGGAGCATGTCGCCTTCTGAATACAGTTTCCAATAATGAGACAGGCGCGGGGCTTCGGACGGACGTTCATATCCTCCGGCCAATAAGGTAGGACAGTAGGCAATGGCTTCTTTTTTTGTCCTAAATCCGCCCTTGGTTCTGCGGATGGGCCGCTTCGGCTTAGACGGATCAGACGGAAGGATCCATCCAATCGTCACACAGGCAGTCCATGTCTGTCCGCGCTTAAAGGCTGTGCCCTGTCCATTACCGCGGACTTTTATGTTCTTCCGTCTTTGTTCTGATATCAGTTTCTTTCCGCAAAAACTGCAAAAGGCAGAATCATCCTGTATGTTTCTTTTGCATTTAGAACAGATCATTGTCATTTTAGCTGATAATCTTTTGTAAGCACGGTTGCTACATCAAGAAGGACGTTCAGTTCCTGCTCTGACAGATAGCGGATTTTATCAAGGAGAAGCCTGACCTTTTTGTTTGTTTGGATCAGGTCCAGAAGCTCGCGTTCCGCATCGTCCTCTATGCCTGAGCTTTCCATGGATATCAGGGACGATACCGGCACTTTAAACGTATCCGCAATGTGTTTGATCATCGCAAGGTTTGGTATGCGTTCTGAGCGTTCCCAGGCGGTTACTGCCGCCTGCGTTGAGCCAATGACGGAAGCAAACCGTTCCTGAGTGTATCCTCTCGATTTTCTCAGGACTCGTAGATTCTCTCCGAATGTAGGCATTTAAATCACCTCGTGTTGTGATCATAGCAAATAATGTAGTAATTAGTCAATACATTTTTAACAATGATATAACAATTTTCCTGTTGACAACACGACATGATGTAGTAAAATGATACACAGAATGCGAAAGGAGGTTTACAGGTGAACAGGAAAATCGACAATCCTGTTGAGGCTGGGCAACGGCTTCGCAGGGTTCGCGGAATCCGGACAAAAACAGGCGTGGCAAAAGAATTAGAGATCCCGTATTCGACGTATTGCAGTTATGAAAGCGGCACACGATGTCCACCTCCTCAGGTCCGCGAACGAATTGCCAATTATTTCGGTGTCAGCGTAGAGTCTCTTTTTTGTACCCACAATTAACACAAGGCGTTGTAATTAAAACAAGGAGACGAGTAAATGCAGAATGTAAAAGATGCTTTATTGCATGTAGTCAATGTGGTGCTTCAGGCACGGGACATTGACAGGAAAATGGCTGAACATGGCTACACAGAAACGCCGTACGGCAAGTTTGCTGACGAACTGACAGAAGCTATTTATGCCCTGATCGGCGAGCATACGGAAACTCTGGAAGATTCCACTACGTTCAAGATGCTGACGGCTCCGTTCATGGACAATGAGCGCCGGGCAGCCTGCCTTGCCTATATCCATGATACAAACTTCTGCCAACCGCAGCCAGACACGATCTCGCCCGAAGAGATGAAAAAAATGCATCAGAAAAATGGCGGCTACCTTCGTGAAACACCGGAGGGGGACTGGTCATGACACTCGCGGAAATCAAAACGCTTGATGTTGATTTCCTGACAGTGAAACAGGTTGCCGAATGCCTGCATATGGATCAGCAACTGATCAGGGATCAGTGCGAGCGCGATATCAAATGGCTCGGATTCCCTGCATGCAGATGCGGACATTCATTCAGGTTTCCAAGGGAAGGGTTCATAGCATGGGCTACAGGAAGCATTCCCATGCTCGTATATGACCAAAGCATTCACAAAAATAAGGAGGAGCAGTATGAGTAAAACGAAAATTGCGAAGCCGAAAAAGTACCGGCAGAACCATGATGTGCAGCAGCACTTCCACCCGCGCAGTCTGGCGCGGAACATTGTACACAAGCGCATGGAGATGAACGACATGCACGGCGTTAACAGCCATCCGGGAGGATTGCAAAGCGTATTTTCCAAACAGTGGAGACGGTTCGCGGAACAGTTTGCTGCTGACGCAAAATAAAATAAACGGAGGACAAACGAATGAAGCGATTCAGGGATACTGAGACATGGAAATGGATACGGACACTGATTGAAATCATTCTGATTGTCCTCTTTATCTATGCCATTGTTTGGATGTACACGGCGCTCGGCTTCTCTGAAGCGTACGCGGAGGATTCCTATCCTGGAGACATTGAAACAGCGTATGTCCTATGCCGCGACCAGGTCAAGGTTCGGATGTTTCCTAACTACAAGGGCGAACCGCTCGGATGGAAAGAACCGGGCGACGAGATCTTTATTGACGGAAAAAAGGGGCATACGGAATTAGGTGTGGTAATAGCCAAAAATGACCGAATTTGAGAAACGAGGACGAAATTGTGGCAAATAGCGATAAAAGCATGAGAGTGTTGGTGGCTTGCGAAGAGTCACAGAGGGTCTGTATAGCGTTCCGTGAGCGTGGATTTGAAGCGTATTCGTGCGACATCCAAGACTGCTCTGGAGGGCATCCAGAATGGCATATAAAGGGCGATGTGCTACCGTTGCTCAAAGAGAAGTGGGACTTAATCATTGCGCACCCACCATGCACATATCTATCCAATGCGGGGGCAAGGTTTCTCTATCCAAAGGGTGTGCTAAACGAAGCACGGCTGAGAAAAGGCTTGCAGGCGAAGGACTTCTTCATGGCGTTCTATTACGCAAACTGTGACAGAGTAGCCATTGAAAACCCTATCCCATCAGGGGTATACATGATGCCACCGTACAGCCAGATCATTCAACCGTGGATGTTCGGACACCCTGTGCAAAAGAAGACCTGCTTGTGGCTCCGTGGATTGCCACCACTTATGCCGACTGATGTGACAGAAGAACGTCAGAGTAGCAAGATACCGGGAAACTGGTTCAATCATGGGGGCAAAGAGCGGCAACAGAACAGGGCGAAGACCTTTCCTGGCATAGCAAAGGCTATGGCTGAACAGTGGGGCGATTTCCTTCGTTCGCTGTGAAGTCATCCATAAAGAAAGCCACTCTACGCCGGATAGAAGTTGGAATAGCTTCCAAGTTGCAGAACCGTTCATCACACTTAACCCATTTAGTGGAGGTGATATCGTGACCGCTATTAAGCAGACTTTTGATCTCATCAATGGTCTTGTTGAAGTCAGCAACCTTCTTGTCGAAAGAGTCAATGGTACCGCTATCCACGAAAATGGCCTCCTTTTCATCAATGGGCTTGTCAAGGTTACGGTTAATGGACAAGATGCAGAGTTCACGAAGACGGTCAAACTTGTACCCACGACCAAGCTTCTCGATGCTCTTAATCCTGCTGTTTACGGACTCTGTGTAGGCGTTGGTTTCCCTGCACTTGAAGTAGTTCAGAATGTGCTTTTTACGTTCTGTGAATGTGGTTCTCATGGCTCTGAACCGCTCATAGTCGGGGATATCCTTCAGCCATGCGTCAAAACGCTTCTCTGCTTCTTTGTAGTCGTTGCTGTTGTACACATCACGAAGGGTTTCCTTGACCATGTATGCTTCGTAAAGCTCTGGGAACATGGAAAACCACTGGTTAATAATATCAAGGGCTTTATCGTTAAGGTTCTCCAAGTTAGCCATAAACAGCGTTCTGGAGTGCTTGAAAAGGCGTATATCAACACCCTGCTTCCGGTAGTAGTTCTGGATATCCTTCCGAACGTTGTCAACACACCGATTGACTTCCTGCACAACATGGAAGCGGTCAATTACAACCATAGTACCCGGAAGGACAGACTCAACAGCTTTTGCATACCCGATGGCAAAGTCCATTGTGGCAACTTTGCAGATGTTCTTGTCAAGGGTCTTCAGATAGGCTTTCAGTGTGGTCTGATGATTGTTCCTCTTCATGTCGATCAACCTTCTGTTTCCAACGTCAGTAAGGACAAGACGGTAATGATCGTCAATGTGGGCTTCATCAATGCCAAGCACTCGTGGAGTATAGGTAATGAGTTCTTCCTCCAAGTGGTCAGCAGCGTATTCAGCAAAGGCAGTAGCTACCGTCTTATCGTCAACACCGTAGTCTCTGGCAATGTACTTGAAGGTTTCACCACGCAGTCTGCGGTTCACAAACTCCTGCTTCAGACGGTCAGTGATGTGTGCTTTGGGGTTGAAGAAGTCGAAGTGTTCCGGGAAGACGTATCCACAATCAGGACAGCGGTAACGTTTGATAGCAAGGTCTATCAGAACAATCTTCCCTTCAGCACGAATATCCTTCAAGAGGTTGTGCTTCGTGTCATGTACATGGGGAATTATCTCATGCCTGCACTTCGGACTCTCGCACTTCTTTGGGCGGGTAGCAGAAACCGCATCGTATTTGATGAAACGGTGCGTAGTATCTTCGGAACGATTGGTACAAATGATTTCATCAATACCGATATCGTAAGGCATCAAGGTTCACCTCCATGCCTACATTATACCACAGTTAATTCCGGATGTAAAACGAACAGGAGGTATCTATGAGTGAAAATTACACCACAGGTAATTCCGCAAGACCGAAAAAAGAAGAACGGTTTCCTGCACATCATTGATACTGGTCTCGAGTCATGTGACGGATGGATTTACGCAGGGTATGTAGTCTATGACAAACCGGAGCCTGTGAATCAGACGGCACGAATTGTCAGCAAGGGAAAACTGAACGCACGGAAATGCGTTAACGGGAAAGTTCAGCGGAAATTGAAGCCGCTCGCAACCGTACGGGTCTACTACTGGAGTGACGAATGGTGCGTGACGGACTGCGGATACGTTCAGTCCCGGTATCTTGAATTGGAAGGTAAATGAAAATGAAGTTTGTACATCCGTCAAGGGAAGATGCATGGGATCTGAACCGCAGGGAAAAAACGTGTTTGATGTTCTTAATGAACGCTGCTTCTTCGCTGGTTGAAGCCAAGACAGACCTGGCTGACAGGTTGAAACACATTGACGGCGGTGCGGAATTGATGGAGCAGGTTGCAGACGGAAGCGTAAAACTGCTAACTGAAGTACGGAAGACCATCCCCGAACGTCAACGTACGAGCCTGGCAAATACTGTAACGGATTATGAGATGCGGCTGGTGCCGAGACTGACGCCGTCAAAGACTAACGTTGTAGTCGCCAAAGAGGATTTCAGGAGCCTTGTGGATGCGGCCCAGGCAAGATGCCAGGACTGCACTGAGCTTAACGAGGAATGCGGCAAATGTGATCTGTTCCGTCTGCTTCAGGTAGTGCTTCCACTTGACGCATACGATACCACGTTTCTGTGCCCGTATAACCGGGCTGAATGGGAGAACTGATATGGCATTTAACAGAGAGAACAGTTGCGGATGTCCGTGCGACGGATGCATGGACAGGGTGGTTGAACCAAACTGCCACATGATATGTAAACCGTACCTTGAATGGAAGGAACGCATGCAGGCTTCCGCTGATGCAAAAAGGCACGACAGGATGGATGTTATCAGTGAAGCCAAGAAACGCCAGATCTGGCGGGCCAGGCGTTATTCACGGCAGAACAACAAGACACCGCTATCAAAGCATGACTGACACCGGCGACGAACCTTCCCGCGTTATGCCGGTAATTATACTGGCTAAGGCTATAAGCCTGAATATAGTAATCCTCCTCTATGTGTTCCCCTCGAAAGGTTTACACCTCTTCCTTTCGCACAGACATCAGGTGGAACGCAATGGAAAGGGGAACTATCATGCCGACCGGTCGGGGACAGCCGGACACAAATCCCCATTAAAACGAGCAGCAAGGAGATGATAACGATGAGAGTGATTTACATGGACGGGCATTTCATTGCGGACGGGGAGCCGATGGACTGCGCGATGTGGACATTTGCCATCGAGGCGGCGGCAAAAGAGCTGAATGAGAAACATGAACGCGACCTTGCAAAAAAGGACGTGGACAATATCTCAAACTGGTTGTCCATGTCGCTAAAAGAAATGATCCGCGAAGAGGGAATGATCAAGACAGAGGAGGACGATGACGAGAAATGATCTGGTTTTTCTTGATGGGCATGATTGCAGGAGCAGTAGGTGTGCTGATGATTCTGAAGTGGTGGTTCAGAATCCACATCAAAAAAGTATCGGCTGAAGAAATGCTTGAGGATCTCCGTAAGGCACGGGAAACTGGGAACGCAGATATCTACATGTCGAAGGGGAAGGATGAACAGCAGTGAGTAAGAAGAAGCTTCTTCCGTGTAAACTGTGCGGAGGAGAAGCGAAGATTTCAAAAACAGAAAAATCAGAAGGTCAATGCCACTACGATAACTGGGTTATAGGATGTCAATATTGTGGATGCCACTTTTGTTTCGCAGCTGATGGCTACTATGGAAGGGAGTATATCAGTAAAGAAAAAGCCATTGAGATATGGAACACCCTGCATGACAGAACCGTATATGTTGTAACGTCAGGAGAATATTCCGCTTATGGCATTGAAGCCGTATTTACGCAGGAAGAATCTGCAACTTCATATGCAAACCTTGACAGTTCCAGACGAGTGGAAACATATACTTCGGACAATATATCCGTACAGTTCAACGGTAGTCAGCACATGTTTGAAGTCACGTATGACATTAGTGAAGACAAGATAACACACATGAGTCCGACGGCTAAAGCGTTTGAAAGAGAAGATCATGTTGCGGAGTACTCGCTCGTTGAATTCGTGTTCTGTCTTGTGCCGTCGAAGCATGTATACGAGAGCATAAAGAAAGATTCCGTCAACAGTAAACAACTCTTAAAGATCGCCCGGGATCGGTTCGCCGCGTACTGTGTGGAACATGAAACAAGCAGACAGGGACTGCTCGACCGAAAGAAAAAACGTGACGAGGAACGGAACAGGCGATATCACCTCGCGACAACATCCATCGGTGACGGGCTGTTCAATCCATACTGGCATGCAGACAGGCGAATGCCAACGCTGATGGAAGCATACCATGCCGAGCACGGAGTGTATCCTGACACGGAAACGCTTCGGAAAATGTATGACGAGCAGGTAGAGGAAGTGAAGAAAAAGCTTGAGTAAAACAAACTGCATTAACTGCGGTTCCGCAAAGGACACATCAGAGATAAAGTGTCCATTCTGCGGAACAACATACCTGGACTTTACGGCAATTGATTTTTCAAGCAATGCTCCGGTTGTATGCCAGTTCGTCCTGCCATATACGGACAGGCGGACAATCATGTCCATGGTCGCGCGACCGGCGATGAAGTCCATTACCCTTGAATCTCCGATGCTTGAGATCACATCGCTGAATGATTACACAAGGAATTACCTGCCGGGTCCCCCACAAATGAATGTGGAGATTGCATTTATACCCGTTGAACACAAAGGAATCATGTTCAAATTAAGACAGGAGGAGAAGTCGAATGACTGAGAACGAGTACAACCAGGCGGAAGGGATCCGCCGCAGTGACCTGTGGAGAATGGAGGAGAGCCCGGAGAAATTCAAGTATTACCTTGATCATCCGCCGGAACAGACTCCGGCCATGGCATTCGGAAGCGCGTGCCACAAACTGATCCTGGAGCCGCTTGACTTTGAGAGCGAGTATGCCATCGCTCCGCAGGTGGACAAACGTACAAAGGCCGGTAAGGAAGAATGGGAGCAGTTTGTTGCCAACAGCGGCGGGCGGACGATCATCAGCGAGGACGATGTCACGCTGATCCATGATATGTTCATGGCATTAAAGAGATGCCCTTTAGCGTACAAACTGATCCGCGGGAAGGGTGAATCGGAGGTGTCGTACTTCTGGACCGATCCGGAAACCAAGGAAAAGTGCAAGATCAAGACTGACCGGGTTGTGAAGTACAACAGGCGCTGGTACATCGTCGATTACAAGACTACGATGACGGCTGACACGTTCCACTTTAACAGCGAGATCTGGAAGCGCGGATACTTTTTCCAGGCAGGAATGTATGCGGAAGGCATGAAGATTGCGAAAAAGCTCAGGCGGCGTCCCGGGTTCTTGTTCGTGGCCCAGGAGAAGAAACCGCCGTACAGCGTTAACGTGATCGAGGTCAGCGAGGAAGTCATGAATGCAGGCGTTGCGAAATTCCATGAGCTTCTGGAACAGTACCATCTCTGCAAGGTGGTTGATAACTATCCTGGTTATGTAGGCAGTGTCCCGAATGACTCTTTTGTCCCTGGGTGGATGCAGAATGAAATGGAGGATGATGATTGATGAATGTGGATGATGTTATCACAAAGGATGAGCTTTACAAATTATATCGGGATTTAATTATTCTTCATAACAAGGTTATGGGTTGCGATGAGAAGCCACTTCCAGCGGAAACAGATGTGGAAAAATTGTGTGATCATGTCATTAACCTGGTTGAAAAAATGAAAACGGAGGATGAAGTCTAATGATTACCAAGGAATTGCAGAAGATGAAGCCCTTGAAGGGCGACGAGAAATTTGAGAGAGACAGCGAGTACATGGGCGCCGACGATATCGACAGCGGCACTGAACCGATCCTGACGATCCGGAACTTGTACCGCGGGAAGGTCACGCTTCAGCGCGGGCCTGAAGTTAAGAACGTGCTGACGTTCATGGAAGAGTCTGTTCCCGGAATCAGCGAGGTTCGCCCGCTGATCGTAAACAGCACGAACCGGCAGGCGCTGAAGAAAATGTATGGACAGGTAACAGCCAACGCGCTGGAAGGGAAGCAGATCCAGCTTTATATCGAGCATAACGTGCGGAATCCCAGCAAGAATGAATTGACGGACGGCATCCGTATCCGGGACAAGAAGCCCGTCGCGGGGAAAGCCTACAAGGCGCCGAAGTGCGCTGTGTGCGGCAAGGACATCACTGCAATGGGTGCATTTACCGCGGAGCAGATTGCGGCAAACACGAAGCAGAAGTACGGCAAGCAGATGTGCGTTGAGTGCGGACAGAAAGCTAAAGCAGATATGGAAGCAAAGCAGGCTGAGACGGCAGCAGTAACGGAAGAACCGGAAAATGATCTGGCGGCCCAGCTGATGGAAGAAGCAGGAAAGTAATAAGGAGGAGATAACATGGCTGTAAATCATCTTATTTTTCAGGGACATCTGGTTGCCGATCCGGAAGTCGGTACGACAAGCAGCGGGAAGGCCTACGCAAATTTCCGCCTGGCATGGAACAAAAAGATCAGGGAAAACGAAAGCAAGGCATTCATTGAATGCAAGACGTTTGATGAGCGCGCCACGTTCATCGGCCAGTGGTTTAAGAAGGGCAATGAGATGATCGCGGAAGGCGAGCTGCGCACCGAGGAATGGACCACGCAGGATGGACAGCGGAGGAACAAACTCGTGCTGATGGTGACGGCCGCACATTTTACCGGTAAACGCCAGGATTCACAGCAGGCACCTGCTCAGGCTCCTGCTGCTGCTCCGGCCGGGACGCCTGTGGAAACTGATGAACTGCCGTTCTAAATAACTCGCGCCGGATTAAGCAGGCTTTACTGCCGCAGGTACAGAGATGCCGTATCCGGCGCATCTTTTTGAAAGGAGTGGTCTGATGCAAAAAGCAGATAACCGTTCTACAGGTGAACGGTTTGAGCAGGAATTGGCACAGATCCTTGCTGACAACGGATTCTGGGTTCATGTAATGCAACAGAACAAAGCAGGACAGCCAGCTGATCTGATTGCCATCAGGGGGAAGTTTCATACACTGATCGATTGCAAAGTGTGCGATAACAGTTTCTTTTCGTTTGAGCGGATAGAAGAGAACCAGAAGATGGCCATGAAAATGTTTACGCGAAAGGCCAATGAGCTGTGCTATTTCGCGCTGAAACTTCCGGACGAATCAATCCGCATGGTAAGCTTATCCAGGCTTGAAACGATCAAAAACAGGGGTAAAAAGCGACTGTCTGAAAAGGATATTCAAACAGAGACATGGGTACTTAATGACTGGCTGGAATCTTCAAAAATTTGGGGTGATGATGATTGATTACACGTATAGCAAACAGGATCTATATCGAGGATCCATCGGACGAGATACAGGAGTGGACAAAAGAGAACCTGCGGTTTCCAAATCCGGAATATGAAAAGAAACAGCGTATGGGATTTTGGACCGGCCGAACACCCAGGGAACTGAGGCTCTATGAATGGGACGGGAATACGCTTATTTTGCCGTTTGGCGTCGCGCGGGAGATAATGCCAATGCTGCGCGGGACACGGGTAGAATGCGATTTTAGGCAGGATAACGTGATTGTTTACAACGGTGAATCTGTTCCGCTTTATGAATATCAGCGGGAAGCTGTGCGGCAGATGATATACGCGAAGTACGGCATCCTGAAGGCAACGACAGGATCCGGTAAAACACAGATGGGTATTGCCATGATCAAGGCCCACAGACGCCGCGCATTGTGGCTGTGCCATACGGCGGACCTTCTGAACCAGAGCCGTGACAGGGCATTGCAGTATATCCAGCCGGAACTGATTGGAGCCATTACGGAAGGTAGGGTCAACGTTGGCGTTGGCGTGACGTTTGCAACAGTGCAAACCATGTCTAATCTGGAACTGACACAGTACAGGGACTATTGGGACGTGATAATTGTGGATGAGTGTCACCGCGTTGCATCGTCGGCGACAACGTTCACACGATACGAGAAAGTGCTGAACCATTTGTCAGCCAGGCACAAATATGGATTGACTGCAACACCCGAACGTTCGGATGGATTAATCAAGGCAACGTTCGCCTTATTGGGCCAAGTCGCCTATGAGGTTCCTGAAGACGCCGTGGCTGACAGGGTTATGAACGTAAAGGTGCATCCGGTATGGACGGATGCGGAACTGACTGAGGACTGCCTGAACGTGGACGGTACGATCAACTATGTCAAAATGATCGAACACCTGACGACGGACCGTGAACGGAACAAACTGATTGCCAGGTCGATCATGGAAAACAAAGGACACAGCTGCCTGATCCTGTCCGACAGGCTTGCTCAGCTGGAAGAAATCCGAAACCTTTTGCCATACGAGATGCAGGAAGACAGTGCATTTATCAATGGCAGGATGCAGAGCAAAAAGGCAAAGGCTGAACGTGAACAGGCAATCGAGGACATGCGGACAGGCAGGAAACTGTATCTGTTTGCGTCGTACAGCCTGGCTAAGGAAGGCCTCGATGTACCCAGGCTTGACAGATTGTTCCTGGCGTCCCCGGCAAAATACAGCGCAATTATAACGCAGGCTGTAGGCCGGATCCGGCGCACATCAGACGGAAAAGAAACGCCGATAGTGATCGATTTTGTGGATGGCGAGATCGGATTCTGCATGGGTGCATACAAGAAACGCTGCTCAAGCTACAGAAAAATGGGCGCGGAAATTGAGAAAGGATATTTAAAATGAAAAAAGAGATTAATCCGGACGAGGTCACAGGTGGACTGACCGCCATCGTGATGTGGGCACAGACAGTAAAGGCGCTGAATCTGAACACGATCCCGCTGGATATCAGGATCGTTGATGAGTGGCAGAAAATCTGCATAGATGCCCTGGAACTGCTGACACGGATGGAAGAGAATAACCAGCCAGAAGAGGAGACCATTACATGGGATGCGTTCAGTGCTCTCGGCCCGAAGGAGGAACTGTTCCGGACGGAAAAGGCAACGCACATTATCTGCCCGAAGTGCGGAAAGAAACTGAGGAAGCGTACGGATATTACGCTGACGACATATCCGGCCCAGTACCAGTACGAATGCGACTGCGGGTTTAAAGGGTATGCATATCAGTAAAGGATGATGATGTGTGAAACTAAAAAAAGCCTGTGCTGATTGCAAGTACCTGACAAAGTATTACGGAAAGGTAAGCAGGATCGGCGGACGGGAGCCAAGCAAACACTGGTGTACACAGCGGAATGGATTTGTGACTACAGGCCTGGATTGCTGTCCGCTGCGGTATCCGAAACAAGACAGGAGAAAAGCATGAGTAAGAAATCATACAAGCGTCATCAAAACAGGTTATACCGGGAAATACATCGCAGGATCCTGGCTGAGAATATGCTGTTAAAACCTATGAAGTTTTCAACGTGTGAACGTAAGGTCGAAACACTTAAGGTGCGTAGTATTGTCCCAAATTATATGATTAATGAGACAGAGTTTATAAAGGCTGATATGGCAAGACGAATGACAAACAAACTTATTGCAGATAATTATGTTGTGTTTTTTACCAATGGTTCTTTTGCTTATGATTCACAGGAGGTTGAAGCAAGGCTCGATGTGGTAAAACCAATGACACTTTAACGAAGAGGTGACGAAGATGAAAATTACTAAAGATGGTGTGTTAAAAAAGATTGATTTGAAACAAGAAGATTTTAAGTGCAATGAGTGCGGATGTGAGTTTACTGCGGATTATGATGAATACTATGTTGAAAAAGGATCGTGTTTCACAACAACATCAACGTCGACTTACTATGTTTATAAGGCGAGCGTGACGGATAAATATGTGACCTGTTGCCCACAGTGTCACAAAATTGTTGTGAAAACAAAGGAGCGACTTGTTGAGAACCCTACGATAACGCTGACATCATTTACAACCGCTGACTATATTCCCGACAACTGCAAGAACTGTTCCAACCATCCGAGCAATGGTGGTAGTGGAAATTGCAATTGTATACTTGGAAACATGGGACAAGTGACGTGTTAATTACACTTTAAGTAAATTCGCTTAATAGCAGTATTTGGAAATACCGGAATAACAGAATTTAGGAGTGATAAACATGACAGGAGTAATTGAATCATGCAACAAAAGCAGAGCAGAATACTTCTTCATTCAAGGGGATGACGGAATAAGATACTTTGGTCATAGGCATCAAGCAATAGACAGAAACAACTACAATCAATTTTGTTACAAAGGCAATAAGGTTACGTTTATTCCTGCTGAACCGGAAGAAGAAGGAAAAAACTGGTCTGCAAATCAGATTTGGTTTGAAGAGACAGACAAACATGACCATTGGAAAAAAGAAGAAAGAGAACGAATCATGAAAATTGTGTGGGATGTTCTGCATGATGGAGTTTCTACGGATAC
>Ga0310696_10006288_pt1 | contig 14119 bp, 18 predicted proteins | sample AusTroGonzalo_MG_4_FD_203885 | JGI IMG/M metagenome (GOLD analysis project Ga0310696, IMG submission 203885) | Bovine rumen microbial communities from tropical cattle in Woodstock, Queensland, Australia - Gonzalo_02 (v2) (version 2) | ecosystem: Host-associated > Mammals > Digestive system >...
TCAGTTTGTCGCCGATGAAATCGTAGAAGTGGGTAACGTGCTTCTCAAACTGATCTGCACCATCCACGTCATCATAGTACGTGTAGTCCCCGATGATAATGCGAGGATTCTTCACCACGTTCTTGATGAAACAGAGACTCGGAATCTTCGGATTCGGGAACGCCGCATTGGGGTTTGGTCTGTTGGATATCTTGTTCATAATGCGAAGATAAACAATTTTTGAGTAACTTCGCATGTATGAAAACGGTCTATTCAAATACGGCGCATCCGGGACTGGTGAAATGGTCCATTGGAATCTCAATAGCTTTGGGCATCTTCCTGTATGTCCTTTATATTACTTTGGATGACAAGTATAAAATCCTCCTGTACATAGCTGCTTTCAGCTTTTTGTACGGCGGCATGTTTATCGGTTTCTATAAACTGAGAGTCTATGAGGTAAACGAAGAGGAAGACACCATAACCGATTACAACAAGAAGAAGTATCCGCTCCGTATCTCCAACCTGACCACAGCCACTTACAAGGAAAGCAAGAAAGGAAGATACCGCTCCCTCTTCTTACATGACGCCGGAACCGGCTTCATGGATATCCGCACCTCCAAGGAAAAGGCCGATAAGATCGTCGCCCAGCTTTTAAGCGTCAATCCCGCCATTGAGGTTAAGCACGTCAACTACTTATAAATGAAGATTGAAGAAGCTATGGTGTACCTGCTGGCGACAAGCCAGCATGGGATGAAGACAGAGCAGATAGCCAGGGAGCTGGAAATGCGAGGTCTTGTGACAAGACGTGCCGGAAAGCCGCTGGACGGTAAGGTCATAGCAGCCATTGTCTACAAGCACCCGGAAATCTTCTGCTTTAATGAAGGGCGCGTGAGGCTATTAATGTAAGAGCCAGGACTCCATAGCGTTTACAGCACGGGTAAGATCGGCCCGGAAGGTAGTGTGCTCGTGGAGGAAGGCAGGATTGCCGCCGGAAAGTTCGGCAAAAAGGGCCGATGACATGGCATCGGCATACTCGGAAATGGTATCCTCGATGTGATCCATTTCCCGTTCCGAGGTGGAATGCTCGTAGACTTTCAGTTTCTGGTGAAAGAAGGCATAGGCCTGCTCTATGACGGAGCGGTCCATCATTTGACGCAGTTGAGCTTCTCCTGATAGGCGTAACCCTGGCTGGCCAGCAGACGGTCTATTTCTTCCCTTTCCACATTGTAGCAGTTGCAAATCTGGTCCAGGTTTTCAAACTCCTCGTCCCTGAGCAGGAAATTGATGGAGGAGACCAGCATGGGAATATCGTTAAGAGGTAAGTGGTCCATTATCTTTCTATCTTTACCAATTGCATTTCGAATATAAGGGTGCTGTACGCCGGAATATCGTCCATCTTTACGGCTCCGTAACCCCACTTGGCCGGGATGTAAACTTCCCATTTATCCCCTTCGTGCATACGCGTGAGGGCAATCTGCCATCCCATGATGAGGTCGCGGACCACAAAGAGAGCCGGGAGGTTCTCCCCTTCCGTGGTATCGAAGACCGTACCGTCTATCAATCGGCCCGTATAATGCACGTAGACTATACCGTTGGGCTTGGGGCACTTGGTTCCGTGGCCTTCTTCCAGCTTGCGGTACATTACGCCGTTATCCAGCACAATGATGCCTTCTTCCTTTGCTTTTTGGGCCAGAAAGGCTTCATTGGCTTCTTTATAGGGGTTATTCTTTTTCTTTTTCATATCGGGTGCAAAGATAGCAACTATTTCAGGAAAGTATTTATATTTGCAAAAAGGAACTGATAACCATGTCACAGACGGATTATACCTCCATTGACCTCTCCGCTTGGAATCAAGTGGGAGAAGGAGGCAATGGCAAAACCTATACAAATCCGGACCGTCCGGATGTCATCCTCAAAGTGAATAATGAACGACTGAGCACCCTCGAGGCCGTAAAACACGAATACGAGGTCTCCAAGGCCGTAGAGGCTCTGGGTATTTCTGTGCCCAAGGTCTATGAGATAGTACGCGTAGGAGATGCCTATGCCACTGTTTCCCAGATTATCCACGGCAAGAAATCCCTCTCCCGCATCTGCCACGACCAGCCGGAGCGCACAGAAGAGATGGCCCTGTTGATAAGCCAAAAAGGCAAGGAGTTCCATTCAACGCCCTGCAATACGGATTTCTTCCCCAGCCGCAAGGAGCAGGCGCTGCGGGCCATAGACCTGATAGATTATATTAGCAAAAAGAATCGGGTTATCGTTCGTAAGTTTATTGAGACCATACCCGATGTAACCACCTGTCTCCACGGAGATTTCCAAACAGGAAACCTGATTGAGTCCGGAAACCAGTTCTATTGGATAGATCTGGATCGCTTTGCCTACGGAGACCCCATGTTTGATATAGGCCATCTGTATCAGATCTGTAAGGTTTATTACAAGATGAAGAAGGTTCAGGATATCTTCCACATGACGGAGGAACAGTTTGGCCGCTTCTGGGAGGCTTTTGCCACGGATTACACCGGGAAGAAAGACCACGCCGACTTTGACAGACTGGCCGGAAAATTTGCCTGCCTGGACATTGTTACCCGCGCCATCTTAGTACCCACCTCCACTGCCGAGAAGGTTTTTTTCTGGTTCCAGGTAAGAAAACTGGTCAAGGATTATTATCTTTAAACTTTCAATCCGGCAATTACAGCAGTTGTGAAACCGGCCTCTTCCATGGCGTTGAGTCCGCGGATGGTGATGCCGCCGGGAGTGGTTACGCGATCAATTTCGGCCTCGGGATGGGTTCCACGGCTTCCTGCCAGGTCCACCGCACCCTTCATGGTCTGATAAACCGCCTCCAGAGCCTCGTGGGGATACAGACCCAATTGGACACCGCCTTCCATGGCGGCGCGGGCGTAGCGAAGCGCAAAGGCCGTTCCGCAGGAGGCCACCATCATACCGGCCTGAAGCCGCCTCTCATCCACGATGAGCGTCTTACCCAGCTGATCAAAAAGGGACTTTACCAAATCATCGGCCTTTCCCATAATGGCAGAAGCAAAGGTCATGCTCTCCCCTATCTCCGCAGCCAGGTTGGGAATCACAGTATACGCAGCCTGAATGCCCGTTCCAGAGAGCCACTCCGCCATCTGGGCCGATGGAATACCGGCAGCCAGGGAAAGCAGCACCTTCCCGGAAAGGGCGGGTTTTACCTGCTCAAGGACGGATTGGACCAGCCACGGCTTCACCCCAAGAATGACAATATCGGCCCACTTGGCGGAGGCAACATTGTCCAGCGAGGCGTTAATGCCTTGGGCTGTATACTTCTCAAGGGTAGAAGCGTGGGCCGTGGTAACGGTAAGGGAAACTTCTTTGGCCAGGCGGTGCAGACCGAGTGCTACGGCTCCGCCCATGTTTCCGGCTCCCAGAATGGCTATCTTTTTCATATCGTTTAAAGTATGAACTCCAGATTGGTGTATTGCGGTTTCAGGCCCAGGGATTCATAAAACTGCCTGGCGCCGGGGTTGGCTTCCCATACATGCAGGGTAATATTGTAAAAACCGTTCTCCTTGCCGTACTCCTTGGCAAAATGAAACAGTTTCTTTCCAATTCCCTTCCCGCGTGCCGCTTCATCCACGCAAAGATCGTCAATATACAGGGTCTTCACGGACACAAGGGCGGGGCCGCTGATGAAGTGTTCCTGACACATGATGTATCCCATTACATCCCCGTTCTCCTCATATACAAAGATGGGGTTCTCGGGGTGCGTAAGCATATCCTGCAAGGCTTTCTCGTCATACTTCTTACCGGACGGACGGAACAGGTCCGGTCGGCCTATATGGTGCACCTTTAAAACCTGTTCCAGAAGCCTGCAGATGGCCTCGATATCGTGTGTTTCCGCTTTTCTGATCATCTTAATTCCAATCTCAGTACCCTTATAGGTGTTTCTTTCCCCTGCTCCGGATCCACCACCGTTTCTCCGGTGGGAACAAAACCGCATTTTTCCATAACGCGACCGGAGGCGGGATTATCAACAAAGTGGCCGCTGATGAGGGATTTGATCTCCGTGGTCTTCCGGATATGATCCAGCATCAAGTTCAAAGCCTCCGTGCAGATGCCTTGATTCCAATAGGGCTTTCCCACCCAGTAACCAATTAAGGGCTCACCCTCTCTGGCGGGAAGGTTACAGCTGCAGGAAGGGCCGTAACCCATGGCTCCAATAGCCTCTCCCGACTCTTTGAGCTCTATCGCCCAGGTATTGGTGGCATCGTTAAAGACCGTCCGGATAATCTCCAGACTCTCGTCTACGCTCTTATGCGGCGGCCAGCCGGCACGGGGCCCCACTTCGGGGTCACTTGCATATTTGTAAAGCGCCTCTGCATCACTGTCTTTCCACGGACGCAATAGTATCCTTTCAGTTTCCATGAAACAAATATACATTATTTCCGGAAAATGATTATCTTCGTAGAACCAAATAATAAGATGACGCGACACTAACCACTAATTATCATGAAAAGTACTAAGATCTGGCTGGCGATTGCAGGTATCCTGCTCGTAGCCCTTGGCATTTTCTGTATTGCCAAACCCACTGCAACTCTGTTTACCGCTGCTTGGCTCATCGGTCTGTTTACCCTGTTTGCCGGTATTGCCCAGCTCGTGTTCACTTTCAAGACCCAGGCCTTCCTGCCCAATAGCGGAACGCGCGCCCTCACGGCCATCCTGGAGATCATCATCGGTATCATCTTCCTGGCCAACAACTTCTTTGTAGCCTTCTCCCTGCCCGTCATCTTTGCCGTATGGGTAATTATCGAAGGTATTTCCATTGTGGTCGAAAGCTTTGACTACAAGCGCGTTGGCTTCTCCGGCTGGTGGGTAATCCTGCTGCTGGGTATCTGCGGTATCGTTCTGGGCATCCTGGGCCTCAAGAACCCGGATGTAAGCGCCACCACTCTGTCCACCCTCATCGGCCTTGGTATCATCGCCCTGGGTGCCTCTTACCTGTATGCTCTGTTTGCCATTAACAAATTCGAGAATAAGGTGGAGGATTTCCGCAAGAAGATTTCCATTGACCAACAGTAAAACTTCACATAAAAGGAGAAGGCCCTATGACCTTCTCCTTTTTTTTAATACTTGATTACCTTTTGGGCCAGTCTCATCCCCAAAACAGCTATAGGGATGGTCAAGACCAGGACTAGTATCAGCATAGGGATATTCTCAATAACCGGCTTCATGAGTTCATCGTAGCCGGCCGGCATCTCTTCTACAGCCGCGGCAAGAGAGCCTTCGGTATTGGTCCACCAATGGGCCGTATAGCAGAAGAAAGAATAGGAAAAAGGGAGAAAACTCCAGCGAACACCCTTAAGTGAGTCTTTTTTGCAAAAGTAACGGATGAGCTCGGCAAGTGCAGTCAAGACAAGTAGGCCAATAACACATGCGGCATCTGCTTCTCCTGCTATCAATAATAGCACCAGGACAAATACGTTTAAGGCCGTAGCGGCGCCAAAGCCACGAATCAGCTTACACGTATAAAGATAAATGAAGGCAGTCAGAAGCGGCAACACCGCCCCGACATAAGCATAGCAGGCAGGATGAATAAGACCACTGGTGGAGCCCAGAATAAAGGTTGCCGAATAGGCAATCTCCATCAAGAAGACTTTGAATACTTTTTTCATATCTACATAGTTTAAAAGCAATACTTCAGTTTAACCCATACCTCACTGTTGTGGGCATAGCGGGTGAACATACCGCCATGGGCATAGAAAAAATCGTAGCCCACCATAGCATGAATCTGGTCCGTGGCAGCCCAGTCAGCACTCAGGCGGTTAAAGATGCCACCATCTTTCACATCCACATAGGCAAAAGTAGAAAGGGTAAGGCTGTTATTCAGCAGAGCTTTGGAAATGCGCAGCGTCGCTAAAGAGCTCTTCTCCCCTGCCCCAAAAGTCTGGTTATACTGGGCCGATACATTCCAATCGCCCCCGGGATACCAGTCCAGACCAGCCAGTGCATTGCCCTGATGGTTCCCGTGATCATCCATATTATCGGCCAGTTCTCCCCTAATGACAAAGTTTCCCAAAGGGATGGAGACGTCCCCTCCCACAACGGTAAGACGGTGATAACTTATATGGTCTCCCAGCCATTCCGGCATTTTGCTCCATGTACGCAGGGCAATAAGAGAGAAATCCACACCGCCCAGAAAGCAGCAGAAGCGGGCACCGTATTCCATATTCTTAGGAAGGCGCTCCGGCTTTACCTCCGGCGGGAGAGTACCTACAGACCAGGGATTGGCCGGATCGGTGGGCAGTTTAAAGAATTCGGCCACAGGGACTGCAACAGCCTCCAGATTCCAGGAGTCATGAATGTAGCGCACACGCAGAGCTCCCACTGGAATTCGGATGTCGTCATAATCCTGAGCCAGGAACTCGGTATAATCCATGGGAGAGATGAGGTCGGTCACGCGAAGGCCGTCAGCCACACCCCAGGTTATAATTTGCTTTCCGAAACGGATATCCCAGTGAGGATTCTCCCAATAGGCATAGGCCTCCCGCAACTGAAAGCCGGACAAATCTTTAAGAAGAGCATTGTAAACCAGATTGGCCGAAACAAATGCTCCACAATTCCTGTAATCCAGTTTAAACTCTCCCCTCACCCGGGTACGGGAGGCCATCCAGTCCACCGGAGACTCCGTACGGATGGCATGATAGGTATCCACAAACCCTTTGACGGAATACGTCAGCCCCCCGTCTTGTGCCGGGGCGGCGACGGCCGTGCCCAGCAAGGCCGCCGCTCCCAGCAGAAACGATTTGAAAAAGTTTGTCATAGTCCTTTCTCCAGTTTGGCCACCGTAAACAGGCTCTTGTCCACTGCAATATCGTACTTGGGACCGGTCACGGTAATCTGTGTACTATGGCCGCTCTGGACATTGGTCATTTCCATCTTCATCACGGTCCAGAAGCCGTCTATCTTCTGAATATCCTGCACGGTCATCACACGATGCAACTTGTTCAGTTTGTCATAGAACTCCACGTAAACGGCCGTATCGCAGTCCTGACGGATCCAGGACACCTTTTTGCTATAGATCTCATGACTGTCCTTGGGGACCGACTCCACCACCCAGCACTTATGGCCGCCTTTCTCTTCCTCACACAGGAGCGTATGCGTGTCTTCATCCACACTTCGACCGCCCATATCATCATAAGTAAAGTCCGTTCCCATGAAATAGTCGGTCTTGGATGAAGACCCACTGATGCGGCGGGTTTTCTTCATAGCCGGCAGATAAAGCCATTTGTCGTCTTCCTTTCCGGCCTGGTCGTAATCCCAAGTAAGGAAACCGGTACCTTTTACATCTCCGGGATAGGTAAAGAACATAATCTTTTTGGTGTCCTTTCCCTCATCCATAGCCCAGGAAATCATCTTCCGATTCCGTTGGTTGCCGTTTTTCTTAGTCAGCGTCAGTTGCATCTCGGCATATCGGGTCTCCCCGTCCGGACGGTTTTTCACACGCAGAACAATATCACGCCCGGTCTGGGCATCCACTTGCAGGGCGGCCAGCAGAAGAGCCGCCAATAAAAACATCTTTTTCATAGTTACATTTCTTTACCAAATACATGAAACTTTTTCACCAGCAGCGGGGTGATGAAGAGATCGGCCAACAGGGCCGAAAGGATACCGATAACAGCCAGCACGCCAAAATTGATGCACATGGCGCAGGCCGAAGTGGAGAAGCAGGCAAACACGGCCGACGTAATGATGGAAGTCGTCACAATGGCAACGCCTACCACCCGGAAGGTCCGGCGAATTGCGTAGGAATAGTTGGGCTGGCGGTCAAATTCCAGCTTGGAATGGTTAATAAAGTGGATGGTATCGTCCACTGCCATACCCAGCATCATAGGAATGAGCGTAGCCGTCATCATATCCAACGGAATACCTGCCCAACCCATATATCCGCCCACAAAGATGGCCGGCATCAGGTTAGGGATAAGACCGATGAGGCCCACCCGAACGCTCTGGAAGGCAATCATAAGGATAATAGCGATGATAAGGACGGAAATCAGGAAGGACTGCATCTGTCCGCGGACCAGATACTGCATCATGGTAGTATACTGAGGGATATTACCCACAGCCGTCACATTCACTCCGGGAAACAACTCTGCCGCCTGTTTGGAGATATCATTTAGTTCGCGCTCTACTTCGTTGGAATTGAAATCGGATATCTCAACCATCATTCTGAGGCGCTTGTAGTCGTAGTCCATCCAGTATTCGGTCTCAGAACCGCCGGCATTCTCGTACAGAATAAGCATCTGGGCCACCTCTTCCTCGGTATCGGGGATACGGAAACTAGCAGCATCACCCCCATTGAGCGTCTGGTTCAGATCTTTCAGGATATCCAGAATGGAATTGGTCCGTTTGGTAAGCGGATAGCTCCCCACCAAAGACTCCAGCCTCTCCAGTTTCTTCAGATTCTCCGGCTGTTTGGCTTCATCCTCGTTCTCGAACTCCATCACAAGATCATAGGAATACAGGGCTCCCAACTCGCTTCGGCCCACTGTAAGGACATCCTTCACATAAGGGACATCAATGCCCATGGTGCGCTCAATATCAAAGGCGGGTTCAATCTTCCAAAGGCCGATAGCCAGAGCCACGCAAACGACGGTGAAAATAGCAACAATGGGCTTGGAATACTTGAAAGTAAAATCGTTCAGCCTCTCCATCCAGCGGCTCAGACGCGTTCCGCCTTCCCCGTCCACACCGGGTTTGGGTTTACGGTCCCGGCCGAAAGAAATCAGAACCGGCGTCATCATCAGGGTCGTCAGCAGAACAAAGAGAATAGTAAGGGAGCAGATAATGCCCACGCACTTCATAGGCCGAATGGGAATGATCAGGAAGGAAAGCAATGAGACAAAAGTGGTGAGCCCGCAGAAAACCACCGACCAACCCACCTCGCTCATGGTCTCCAGGACAGCCTCTTTTCGCTTTCCGTGCTGGCGCATCAGATGATTGAAATAGGAAAAGATATGTATGTTGTACGCTATGGCCACGGCAAAGGCCAGGATAGCCGGAATCATGACTACGGTACTGTCTACATACATCTGGGTATAGCCGGCAATGCCAAAGGTCATTAAGATACCGCCCAGAACGGACAAAAGAGGGCATACAACGCCCCGCAGCGAACGCGTCATAACCAGCATGACCAGGATACAGATAATAACCGCCAGCATCACCAGGCGTCCCATCTCCTGGCCAATATACACCGTCTTCTGCTGCGTTACGTAAGGCATGCCGGTAGCCAGGGGATGCAAAGACACATATTTCTCTTTAGTTATGATGCGGGAGACCTCCTCACCGGTGATGATGTCCGGTGCTACATTACCCGTCTTTTTCCATTCCTCCTCAGCTGGGAAGGCACGCAGTTTCAGAAGCGTCCAAGCCTTTTTACCATCGGCCGATATAAGCTTACGGGCCACATGGGGCTTGCTGTATGCCAGTTCTTTTACCCTTGCCATCTCCGGTGAGCCGGTATCGGGTATTTCTTCGGGGACAATCTGGACAATCTCCATTCCGTCTTCCGTTCCCAGCATGAATTCCAGGTCTACAAGGGAGGTAATCTTGTCGGCATAAGAAAGGGAATCCAGCAGTTCGTTACCCAGTTCCCGCAAGAGGGTCAGGTTCTCTTTGGTAAAGTGGTCGTCACAATCCGTGAGAACGCCCACAAAATAGTCATTTCCAAAGTGGGCCTTAAACTCTTCCGTCTTTACCAACATGGGATCACCTTCAATGAAATAATCGTCAAAGGATGTCTGCTGGACCATCTTGGACATGCCATAAAAGGAGACCAGCAAAACAACAACAAACATCGCGATGGCCGCCCACCGCCATTTTAGGAGAAAGGCCGCATACCTTTCAAAGAACTTGTTGATTTTGTTCGTTTTCATCGTTTATACATAGTTTAATAGTGAACATTGTTTCATTTTGTTCTGATATAAAAAACGGCCGCCTCAATGGCGACCGTTAAATCTGCATCATCTTTTTCCATCCTATCAGCTCAAATCGGATGTAGTCCGACAAGGCCGATCGGGTTTCTTCTTCCGGCAAATCGTGCATAAGGATTTCTTCCAATAAGGTAAACATCCATACGTTATTAAGATGAATGAAAAACTCTGATACTTCTATATTAATCTCCGGATGCTTTTGTTTCATGTCTTGGAACCACTCCAGAACCAGGCGGGTTGCCTTGTTAACATAGTATTCCTTAAAGCCCTCCAGCGATGATCCCTGAGACTGGAACAGCAGCATCTTCAGGGATTTCCTATGCTTACGGATAACCTCCATATACTCATCCAGTTCTTCCTCGGCATAGCATTCTTCCTGCATCTTGGAAATGTCGTATCCCTTCTTTCCGTGTCGCTCGTGAAGCAATCCCTCCAAAGCATCTGTAGCAGGTTTGAGCAGGGAGCAGAACAACTCGTCTTTTGAGGAATAATAATGATAAAGGTTACTCAAGGTAATTCCGGTTACACAGGCTATATCACGGGTGGTAGTATCCCGGAAGCCTCTTTCCTGAAAGAGACTTTTTGAAACAGCCAGAATGCGTTTACGTATATCTGTCTTGAGTGTCTGCATTGGGAACAACGTTCTCTTTTCGGCTACAAAGGTCGCTGTTTCCCATAATAATTTCAATCCCCATTTTTGGGGATTTTTGTGAAATTGGAGAAAGAGTTGTAGCTTTGCACTGTAAAAAATCAATTACAGATGCTGATTACTCTCCTTATCTTAGCTATTGCTTTGGTGTTCGGTAAAAAATGCCTGAACAAGAAGGAGAAATAATCAGTCTCCCCAAACCTCTTTGGCCACTTCCTGCACCAGACGCAGTTTGGCCCACTGTTCTTCTTCCGTAAGCTTATTACCAATCTCACAGGAGGCAAAGCCGCACTGGGGGCTTAGGCACAGCCTATCCAGCGGAATGTACTCCGCAGCCTTCATTATACGTTCCTTAACCAGAGACTTGAACTCGAGCTTGGGAGACTTGGTAGTCACCAGTCCCAGAACCACCATCTTGTCTCCACTCACGTGAGCCAGGGGCTCAAAGCCACCGGAACGGCTGTCATCAAACTCCAGGAAGTAAGCGTTGACATTCTCCTTTTCAAACAGGACCTCGGCCACCTTGTCATAGGCTCCGCTATTGGCATAGGTGGAATGATAGTTACCGCGGCAGACGTGCGTATTGATAAACATATCGGCCGGTTTTCCTTCTATGGCCATATTATTAATACGGAGATTCATTTCCTGTACCTTTTTCAGGCCCTCTTCATCGGTGCCCCACATGTGGATGGCAGCAGGATCTACCAGCATACCCCAGGTGCAGTCGTCAAACTGTAAACGGCGGCAGCCGGCATCATAAACCAGTTTGATGAATTTGCGGTATCCGGCAGCGATATCCTGGATAATTTCTTCATTATCGGCATAATACTTCCGGGTATTCTCCAATGCGAAAGGCATAACCATCTGAGCCAGGAACTGAGCCGGAGCCGGAATGGTGAGTTTGGCTTCCACGCCCTCCCGGGCCAGAGAGGCCACAAAACGGAAGTGGTCGATAAAGGGATGATGGTCTCCCAGGCTAACCTTTCCCGTAAGGAAGGTATCATCTATCATGGCCTGCTCCCCATGGAAAGGAAGGCCGGTTTTGGTGGGAGCGTGCCCAATGCCGTTAAAGCCCCACATAAAGTCCAGATGCCAGGCCTGGCGGCGGAATTCACCGTCTGTAATAACCTTGAAACCCAAGTCCATCTGTTTTTTAACCAGATTACGGATGGCCTCGTCTTCTACGGCTTTGAGCTGATCACGGGTGATTTCCCCGGCAGCGAATTTAAGTCTTGCTTTTTTTACGGCCTCCGGGCGGAGGAAACTGCCAACAAAGTCGGCACGCATCGCGGATTGCTGTATCATATTGTGTTTTGCTATAATTGTATTGCGTTGTAAAGGGTTTCGGCTATCATTCTGGCTCCGGTGGCCTGAGGGTGAACGCCGTCTTTCACATAAGTAGTATCCGTGAAGAGATCCACCAGATCAATGAGTTCCAAACTCAGTTGGGCGGCGATGGACCGGATGGTGGGTCTGACACCCTCTTCCATGGTTTCGGGATAGAGGCCCAGCACCGGAATCTTAAAAGGCAAAAAGATGCGGATGGGGGCAATCAAAATGACACGGGGATGCGAGGGCAACGCCAGGTAAGACTTGACCAGTTCCGTATAATCCCGACGGAAGATGACAGGGTCCCAGTTTCTGCGTTTGGTGTCATTGGTTCCCAGCATAATTAATACAACATCCGGGTTCCAGGCCTGACTCTCCTGATAAACCCTCTTCTTTACATAGGGCGTATCGGCATCGAAACGGGCCGCAGCATCGTTGTAACCAAAGTTGCGAACTTCGTACTCAGGGCCCCACTTTTCCTGCAGCAGGGCCGGATAGCTCTGCTTCCAGGGCCTGAGGAGGGTAAATCCCCAGGTAATGCTGTCCCCTATGCATGCAATGCGTGTCATCACTCACAAAGTTACAAATAATTGGGGATTTTTAGACCCTCCATTTGGAAGGAGAAGAAATTATTGCTATCTTGCACAAAATCAGCAAGATATGAAAAATCACAGACTCTTAACCTGTATAGCTGTTCTTTGCGCAGCTGTAGGCTTATACTCCTGCAAATCCCAGGATTCAGCATCCATTTATGACTTCACAGCCGTCTCCAATGAGGGAGAGACGGTAAACTTTGCCAACTACAAGGGTAAGGTCCTGCTGGTGGTTAATACTGCCTCCAAGTGCGGATTCACCCCGCAGTATGACGGACTGGAAGCCCTGTACAAGAAATACAAAGACGAAGGTCTGGTAGTGATTGGCTTCCCCTGCGACCAGTTTGGTCACCAGGAGCCCGGTACCAATGAAGAGATTGCAGAGTTCTGCCGCCTCAATCACGGCGTCACCTTCCCTCTGATGGACAAGATTGAAGTCAATGGAGAAAACGCTCACCCCATCTTCAAATGGCTGTATTCAGAGAAGCCATTTGAAGGATTTGGAGAGAGCGATTCAGCTAGTTTTATGGATCAGATGCTATCCCGACGCGACCCTGAGTATGCGTCCAATCCGGACATCAAATGGAATTTCACCAAGTTCCTGATAGACCGCAAGGGGCATGTGGTGGCCCGCTTCGAGCCCACCGTTACCCCGGAAGAAATTGAATCCAGCATCTGCGCCCAGCTCAACGACAACTAATCGTCCTGGGGCTTGTTACTCAGTTTCTCAATGATGCCATCCAGCATCTTATAAAGCTCCGGAGCGGTTTCCGGAGTAACGCTATCGCATAGGACGGCATTACCTACCGTAAAGGGAACACAGGAAAGTTTTTTCTGGAGTTCCCTTCCTTTTGAGGTTAGGGTAACTATCATTTGACGGGCATCCTGTTTCCCCTTGGCTCGGGTCAGGATGCCTTCTTTTTCCATCCTCTGCAGGAGCGGAGTTACCGTATTGGTTTCCAGAAGAAGCCGTTTGGCAATATCGTTTACGGGCTGACCGTCCTTTTCCCACAGGACCAGAAGAACCAGATACTGCGGATAAGTCAACCCCTGCTGGGAAAGCAGGGGATGATAGGTCTGCGTAATAAGACGCGAGGCGGTATAGAGTTTAAAACAAAGCTGGTTGTCCAGCTTGAACTCCTCTTTAACCATTAGAGCATGCCTTTGATATCTTTCTCCATCTTTTCGGGAGTCACGGTGGGAGCGAAGCGCTTGATCACCGTACCGTCCCGGTTGATGAGAAACTTGGTGAAGTTCCACTTGATGGCACTGCCAAAGAAGCCCTTGGTTACGCTCTTCAGATACTTGTAGATAGGATGAGCGCCGTCTCCGTTCACATCGATCTTGGCCATCAACGGGAAGGTAACGCCGTGGTTCAGGCGGCAGAACTCTGCAATCTCCTCGTTGCTGCCGGGTTCCTGGTGGGCAAACTGGTCGCAGGGGAAACCCACAATGACCAGTCCCTGATCCTTATACTTTTGGTAGAGGGCCTCCAAACCATCATACTGAGGAGTAAAACCGCACTTGGAAGCGGTGTTGACAATCATCAGGACTTTGCCTTCGAACTGCGCAAAGTCTACCTCGGCCCCTTTGTTATT
>Ga0310696_10006289_pt1 | contig 14119 bp, 18 predicted proteins | sample AusTroGonzalo_MG_4_FD_203885 | JGI IMG/M metagenome (GOLD analysis project Ga0310696, IMG submission 203885) | Bovine rumen microbial communities from tropical cattle in Woodstock, Queensland, Australia - Gonzalo_02 (v2) (version 2) | ecosystem: Host-associated > Mammals > Digestive system >...
TCCACAAGCTTGTCAAAAAGAATCCGCTCTCTTTTCGGCATAGAAGCGACCGCTTTCACAATTTTCTTCTTTAAAATGACTTTTCTCATAATATATATTTTTTTCTTTACTCTTGTCAAGATTTTTTCTTTACATCCTAAATCCTTCAATTTCGCGCTCATACAGCATCTTGCGGACAGCACGATTATTATCAGCGAGTTCCTTATCAATCTTCTTTTTTCGCAACAAGCCTTTTCGCTCGCGTATTATGCTCAGTCATTTCATTTGCCAAATCGTTAGCTTTGGCAATAACCGTTGAGAAAATTTCCTTAGACTTCATAAAGCCTCCGTTGTTGTGGCCGCATTTTACGACCGGTTGATTTTTAGAGGCGCTTTTCGAGACAGGCTCTCATAATATCATTTTTTCCACACGGGGAAAATGATAAAGCCATACTAACAAAAAACGCATCTCGCCTTTTTAAGCGAGATGCGTCGGGGATGCAGTAATTGTACCTAAGTTTTAAATATTTGGCAAGGGAGGTAGAAAAAATTTACATATAAGTTCTTCTTTTCGATTGGCCTTTTAAAAACAACTCGTTGTCGAATAACTTGAAATAACTACATTTAATAAAAAAGACCTCTCGCAAACTTAGTTATGAAAACAAGAATCGCAATAACACGAAAAGGGATAAAAGTTCTTTATTCAAAGCATCACCTTCGTTCAGAAATCAAGTCCGCCGCTCACATTCTCATTTTTTTCCTGCTGATTTTTTTAACATTCTTGCCAGAAATTTTCGGGAGCGTCAAAAATTTTCCGCTATCGAATATTTCAAAAGAGCGCTTTACAACCATACTCGGAATTACAAACTCATACGCATATACAAAGTGCAATTTCCTCCCCTCAAATATTCACTACTGGTACAAGCTACGAAATAATAAGGGAGAGATGGTTTATTTTTTCTTTCAAGATAAATATCCAGATGAACAAGGTATGTTTCGCTTGATTCCAGAAGCGGGTAAACTCATTGACAAAAATGATTCGCGTTTCAACCTTCCCGATTCTATGAATATTCCCTTTCAAATAGGAACAGGAACTGAGTACAACGGCAACGAAACACGAACTCTTTGTAGTCTTGAAAATGATTCGCTGCCATGTTTTATCCACACAAGAAGTGCAAGAAAAGAAGCAGACAATGATAGAAGCGAACTTTTCTTCGGGTACGCTTTGAAACAAGTAGCCTCCTTTATAAATTGCATAGACGGTCTAAAATGATAAAAGCAACAAATTTCAAATTGGGCTTATCCATATCCATGCTAGTTTTCATCAAGCTGTTTGCCATTGCCCTACTAGCCTTTTTGGGAACAGCGCTTGCGGATCTCAATCATTTGGATAAACCTCTTGATTGGGCGATTGAGACTGTCGTTCTCACAGCTGTATTTTGCATACCGTTTTGTTTGCCTTTATTCATATTGCTCAAACGTAAATGCGCATCATGGCTTAAAATCCTTGTTATTTCAATAGCCCTGATTCCCGACATATTTTGCTTAGCACTCATTCCATTAATGTATTTAGCAAGCAATAAAGCATACCTGATTCCTTCTTCATTATACTATATCTACATGCCTATCATCGTCTTCGTAGAGATTCCATTTTTCTACAACTTGAAAAATTTCTTCAAGAAAAAAGAGCTCTTGAACAAAAGAGACATGGCAAAATACGAGAATCCCATCGAGCACACCTGCGACATCAAGGAAGGTCAGCAGTAGATTTCTGTTGATGGCAAATTGCAACGACGGTTTTAGACGATTCAGCTTTTATATTGAAGTGATCTAGAACGCCATCGGTATTCACGTAACGACAGTACAATCTTTGACCTTGATTACTTCAATTATATGCTAAATTGGTACAAAAATCAAACTAATTTAATTAAAAATTGGCATAAAAAGTAAGCCAATTTATAAAGCCTCCGTTATTACAATCGCTTTTTGCGACCGGTTGATTTTTAGAGGCGCTTGCGCCACGGAGACTGAAAAATTTTACAATTTCGCATTATCAACATTTGAACATTTGCAAAATCAATCAAACAAAAGTATATTCAATAAAGATTTAACAGGGGATATTCGCAAGCCGAGGTTTTCCATGAACAATTTAGGGGCTAAACACATTTTATGCTGGATGCTATTCTGCATGTTCATGTCCATTATTCCTGTCATAAGTCTTTTGGGGTATAAAACGGGACACGAAGACTTCCTCGCCCTAATTATTTTCTTTGCTTCATTTGCAGAACTGCTAGCCATTCCTTTAAGTTTGCTGAATTTATTTCTTTTCAAAAGGAATCTGAGTATCAAGGCAGCCAAGCGGATTGCAACCATCCCCCTTGGGTTTTGCATTGGTTGTTCCGCAATATTTCTAATGTACAGTTTTGCGGCCTTTCTTAAAGGCAATTCTTCCGTAATCATATCATTTGCAGCAACGATAATTCAACTTTTTGTAGCATTCATTGCGATTAGCTGGTTTAGGGATAAAATTGAGAAGCTAACATCTGGGGACATTTCCCAAAACATCAACTGACAATATTCAAAATAAAGTATATTATAAACTATGATTTGCCAAAACCTAGAAGAAGTTCGTTCAAACATCGACCGCATTGATGATGCTATTATTAAACTCATTGCCGAGCGAGGCGGCTACGTTGCGCAGGCATCAAAATTCAAGAAAAACGAAGACGGTGTAAGGGACACTTCGCGTGTGGAAAAGGTCATCCAAAAGGTACGCGAAAAAGCCGAACTTTATGGAGCCAACCCCGACATGGTCGAAGCCCTTTACAAGGAAATGATTTCACGATTCATCAACATGGAAATGTCCGAATTCCATAAAACAAATTCTTAATTGATTTCGAGGGGTTCTCATGAAGCTATTCACATTCATTTCCATCATCGGAGTAATTGTTCTTACAAGTTGCGCAACGGGGCCACGTCAACCGGCCATCAACGAGATTCCGGAATACGGCCATCAGCCCAAGTCAGCGGAAATGGAAAAAGCCGACCAAGAATTCTTGGCTATTGCACAAAAATATCCAGACGCAGCAAATCAAATGCTCCAGAAAGGATGGGCGTTCGTTCAACGTGGAGACTTGCTTTCCGCAGTAAAGCGATTCAATCAAGCTTGGCTCATCGATTCAACCCGATGGGAGATTTATTGGGGATTTGCCGTAACCGAAGGGAAACAGGAAAAATTTGAATCATGCAAGCACTATTACGAAAAGGCACTCCGTCTCGGCGGCGACACGAAAATACTGAATCCAGAATACGCCATTGTTCTTCGAGAAATCGCCAAAAAAGAAAACAACAGTGAAAAATTGACAGAAGCAGACAACCTGTTCAAGAGCGAAATTGACGCCGGAAACGAAAAGGCGGCCTGCATTTATGCGTACCAATTGTTCCGCGAAAACAGGAAGGACGAAGTCTGTCAAATCATGGAGTCTTCTTGTACAAATGACAAGGACAACCTAAAACAGAAAGCTGGTTGCAAATAAAACATTAGTACACTCTGAGGGGTATCATGAGCAATCTGAAGACAAAATACATACTTGGCTGGATGCTTTTTTGCATGTTCATGCCCATCATTCCCATAGCAGGCATCTTCGGATTTGCCGAATATTCGCACAAATCCGGAGACTATCTAGCCCTAATACTGCTCCTCATTTCATATGCAGGACTGCTCGCCATCCCTTTGAGCCTGCTGAATTTATTTCTTTTCAAGAAAAATCTAAGTACCGACGCCGCCAAGCGGATCGCAACCATTCCTCTCGGGCACAGCATGGTTTGCTCAGGATTACTTTTCTTACTCAGTGGTCTGACTTTTTTAGGCGGTCGGTTCGAGGCCATTTTCATACTGGTAGCAACGGCCATTCATTTTTTCATAGCAATCCAGGCGATTTATTGGTTTAGGGATAAAATTGATCAGTATGCATCCGAGAATACAGACTCCTACCCCTTGTAACTCCAGCCGCAATCGTTGTGGTAAATCATCTGGCGGGTCATGCCGCCATCGATGCAGATGTTTTCGCCGGTGATAAAGCCGGCTTTTTCGCTGGCCAAGTAAAGCACCATGTTCGCGATGTCGAGAGGATTCCCGACGCGGCCTGCAGGCTGCTGCGAAGCATCGGGGCCTTCGTAAGTCTTGAAGTCGGTATCGATCCAACCCGGCGAAATGGAATTCACGCGCACACGCCCGGCAAAGCTCACCGCAAGCGCATGCGTCAATGCCGCAATTCCGCCCTTAGCTGCGGTATAACTTTCTGTCTGCGGTTGGCTCATGCGGTCGCGACTCGATGAAATGTTCACGATAGATGCACCCGGCGCAAAATGCGGTGCAAAAAGTTTTGCGAGGTAAAACGGAGCAGTCACGCCCACGGCAAGCGCATAGCTGAATTCTTCGTAACTGCATTCATCGATGCCCTTCATCAGCGGGAGCGCGTTATTTACGAGCACATCCACATGCCCGTATTTCTCGATAACAAATTTCGAAAATGCTTCCAAGACATCCTTCTTCGAGAGGTTCCCCACAAAACAGGGATTCTCGCGGATGTCGATATAGGCGACCTGCGCGCCTTCCTTTTCGAATTCACTCACGATGGAAGCACCAATTCCATGGGCTCCGCCCGTCACAACGACTACCTTATTTTCGAACGATTTCATGAGTATAAATATACGATTTACCGACAAAAAAAATTTCAAATCACCTAAAATCAAAACATACTTTATGATAAAAAAACAAACTATAAGTTATATTACTTATCATGAAAAAGATTTTAATTTTACTAGCTGCGGCATTCGCATTTTCCTGTAGCGACAAGCAAGCGCAACAGCAGCAGAAGCCAATCGATGAAATGCAAGCCTTAGAATTGCAAGAACCAAGCCGTTCTGCAACGGCAGCATCTTCAGCAGTCGAATCATCAGCCGAAAGCGTAGCAGCGTCGTCTTCAAGCGCTATCGAAATTTCATCAAGCACAACGGAGTCTTCGTCAAGCATCAGCAACACACTCGATGCGAAAGTCATTGAAAAGATTCAAACGTTCTACCGCAAATATATTTTCGGAAACGAGTTCGCGAACGATTCCGTCATAGCACAATATTGCACAAAATCATTGGCTAAAAAACTCCGGAACGATTACGACAACGAATACAGCGACGGAGGCGGATACGCCGTCTGGAAATTCCGCAGCAACGCTCAAGATGGCGAAGACATTCAGGAAATCGAAAAGATTGAACCTTTAGGAGAACGCAAATACCTAATCCATTACAATGACATGGGCAACAAGGGTTCGCACACGATTACCGTCGTCATCCAAGGCAACGCCATTTTCTTTGACAAACTGGATTGATTATCCGTAAAACGCGTGATTTAAATCTCATTTTGGCAATTTTTGACGCCAAAAAAGCATATATACGCTATTTAATGTCGGAATCAAGAGCTACTAGAAGCTTTTTTATATAATTTTTTGTATGAACGCTATCGGGAAGCAATATGAGAGCAATATTTGCAATTATATACATATTCCTAATTTTCGTACTTGGATTATGCGGAATTTTTTCGCAGCGCTCTAGCAAGAGTGTGGCTCAATCGGTTTCGAACCTATTGTTTTCTCTTATTGTACCCATTATCGGCAACTTGATACTAGTCCTCTCCGAAAAAGAAATGCTTTCGACCATAGGCATCTATACATTCTTCCTAGGCATGGACGTCATGGTCATCGCCCTCATGTATTTCACGTTCTCTTACTGCAACATTTCTTGGTCGAAAAAATGGCACAAGAACCTTTTCTGGGGAGCATTCATCGTTGACGCAATACAATATTTGCTAAACCCCATCTTTGGCCAAGCATTCGGGGTCGAACAGATTTCAGTCGACAATACAGCGTACTATAAATTCATTCCCTACATCGGGCAAACATACCATCGCGTCATCGTCTACACGGTATTCCTCAACTGCTTGATTACGTTCCTCATCAAAACAATTCGCACGCCCAAAGTTTACGCCGAAAAATACTACATCATCCTCCTTACAATGATTGCCGCGGGTATTTGGCAGTCCTTCTACATTTTCTCAGGAACACCCATCGACCAGTCCATGATTGGCTTCGCTATTTCCGGAATCCTCATTTTCTACTTCTCGCTGTATTTTAGGCCTCTCAAATTACTAGACCGCATGCTCGCCAATATTGCATCTAAAATTCCGGAAGCCGTATTCTTCTTTGATGCCTCCAATCGTTGCATTTGGGTAAACGGCAATGGATACCGGCTGTTAAACACCGATGACAAAAAACTCGAAGACGTCCCGCAGAAGCTTGACGCGTTGTTCAATGATTGGGGAAAAGACCAAGACAACTGGTCCCATAAGCAAGCAACGCAATGGGGCGACGAAACTCGATTCTTCACGCTCGAAAAGCGTACCGTCACAGATTCCAAGAACAACAAAATCGCTTCGTTCTTAAGTATCTATGATAACACCCAGGAGGTCAAACGCCACCAACGTGAAATCCACAAGGCGACACACGACAAGTTGACCGACCTTTACACAAAGGAATTCCTTTTTGACAAAGTCCACAACCAAATAACCCAGGACTCCAATCATCAATATTGGATTGCTTATTTCGACATTAGCGATTTCAAACTCATCAACGACATTTTCGGAAGCGCTACTGGAGACGATGTTCTAAAGCGTGTTGCCAACTGGATTCGCGAAAACGCAGCAGACTCTTGGGTTTACGGACGACTTTCCGGTGATGCATTTGGCATTTGCTTTGCCAGCGATCAGCCGCATATAGACCGCATCGAAACGCTACTCAGCAAGATTGTCATAACGAAAGAAAACTTTGAACAAAAGATATTAGTGCACCTAGGTCTCTACAAAATCACAGACCCTGAAATCGATGTTTCCATCATGTTTGACCGAGCGCACCTCGCCCTTACGACAATCAAGCATGAATACAACAAGCATGTTGCCATCTACGACGACAATATGCGCGATCAAGTTATTTGGGACAAAAACATTTCTTCGCAGCTTGAAAGAGCTCTTGAAGAAAAGCAAATATGCCCGTACTTGCAGCCGATTGTCGATGTTTCCGGGAAAATTATCGGTTCCGAAGCGCTTGTCCGCTGGATACACCCCGAAGAAGGTTTCCTCCCGCCAATCAAGTTCATCCCAGTATTTGAAAAAAATGGCATGATTGCCGAAGTTGATAAATTCATTTGGCGTTCTGCCTGCGAAATTTTGGAATCCTGGAAAACGCAGCCCGACAAGAAGGACCTATTCATATCCGTGAATATTTCGCCCAAGGATTTCTATTTCATGGACGTATTTTCCGTCATCCTGGGCTTGATTACGGAATACGACATCGACCCCAAGCATCTGCGAATTGAAATCACCGAAACGGTTATGATGAACGAAGCCGAAAAAAGAATGGCAATCTTGAACAAGTTCCGCAAGGCGGGTTTTATTGTCGAGATGGACGACTTCGGCAGTGGCTATTCTTCGCTGAACCAACTCAAGGACATGCCGCTTGACGTACTCAAGATTGACATGAAGTTCCTTGGGAAATCGGAAAACGACAAGAAGGCAACGACTATTTTGCGTAATGTCATTCGACTCTCGGACGATCTTGGACTAACATCGCTCACCGAAGGTGTCGAAACAGAAAGCCAGTACAAAATGCTATCGGAAATGGGTTGCCACTTGTTCCAAGGATATTTCTTTGCAAAGCCAATGCCCGTAAAAGAATTCGAAGAGCTTTGCACTAAGCAAGCCAAAGATTCAAAATAAATCTTAAGGCATCCCCGAAAACTTATGCGACTTTATCCTCTATATTTCGTATTGTATCCATGATTGTTTTTCGGCCTTAAATCGTTCGGATACATCACATCGGTGTAAATATCTTGCTGCAATTTTTTGACAATATTGTACACAGTGATATAATCCGAAATGCTATCGATTGAAATTCCTGCGTTAGAAGATGTCGTTCTACCATTTCTCGATACAGGATTGGCCTGTGCTGACGTCATGATGATATCGCCCACATTGAGCCACTGGTCGAATATGCCACGATGCAAATCAATGTGGGAAAGTTCCGCAAACGGTTTCGATTTAAAGCGTTTGCTAAAAGCCCCTTCGGATGCGTATACCGCTTTATCAGTAATAATGTAATTCGTATTGTTGTACCGCCGCATCGTGAGCAACGCACCACCAAGATAAATCCAGACAGGCATCAAATGGAGCATCATAAACGGAATCATAAAAAAAGCAAGCCCATCTTCCTTAGAGGATAACGAGACTCCAATAAAACCAAAATCGATTAAGCCCCAAATAAGAGCAAACGGAAGTAGCGGGTTAAAAATACTTTCGAGAACAAAACATTTTTTATTGGGCTTGCCCGCATATATGATTTTTTCGTCATCACCCACTAACAGTTTCAATTCATGATCCATAAAAACCCCTTACAATTAATCCATTTCCTATCAATATAAAACTTTTTAGGGGTACATTCGAATAAAAATAGAATATCATGAGAAAAACACGTGCAACTAGCGCAATTCTACAGAATTAAGATATATTTAAAAATGGAGAAAATAATCTATAGTGTATGGAGAATAATATGGAACAGAAAAACATCCATTCGGCTGAAGCAGCAAAGCAAATGCGAAAAATCGGCATCAAAATTGCATTTTGCATGGCGCTATTGATGAGTTTCGGACTTTCATTGACAGGCAACCTGCTGGCCGAGCGACCGCCAGAAATGCCTATGGCACCCATCATCATCGGATTCCTCGCCTGCTTTATTTTAAGCTTTATCGTGAGTTTTGCAATCGGCTTGATTGTACCTATGCCCAAAATAAATGCAGCTCTAGCTCGCAAATTCCACTTGCAGCCGCGCACACCCAAAGCGCACTTCATAGAATCGCTAGCTTCGAACTTGATTTACACACCGCTAATGACAACCGTAATGGTCTCATTCGTCTACTTTGCATTGATGCCCGCCGGACAAAAGCCTCCGTTTTTGCCGATGTTCATCCATTCGCAAATCATTTGCTTTATCGTAGCACAAGTGCTAATCATGGTTTTTACGCCAATAATTTTCAAATGCATATTGCCTAAAAGAAATTAAAAAGCCCCCGGCCACAGGTCGGGGAATCTTGATTGTTTTGAACGCAGGATTATCAGTTTTAACCCAGAAATATCGATTTTTATTTCAAGCGCTTATTCACTTCATCCCAATTTACGATGCTCCACAACGCTTTAAGGTAATCCAAGCGGCGATTGCGATAATCAATGTAGTAGGCATGTTCCCACACATCGAACGTCAAAATCGGATTAAGTCCTTTCGTTATCGGGTTCTGAGCATCTCCCTCTTGTGAAATTACAAGCTTGCCATTTTCAGTAGCAGAAAGCCATACCCAGCCTGATCCGAAAAGCCCGGCGCCTTTTGCCTGAAATTCATTTTGAAAAATATCAAACGAAATAAAATCGCGATCAATTAGTTTTGCAATTTCACCCGTCGGTGCATTCCCCATTACCGGAGCCTTAAATTGCAAAAAATACATCACATGATTCAGAATCTGCCCAGCGTTATTGAACACGCTTCCACTAGAAGTTTTCACAATTTCTTCAAGAGATTTTCCCTCGAATTCGCTTCCTGGCAATGCAGCATTCAAATTATTCACATACGTTTGCAAATGCTTGCCGAAATGAACCAGCATCGTTTCTTGGCTAAGTACTGGAGCAAGATCTGCCATTCCGTACGATAGCGACGGCATTTCAAATTTTCCATTAACAGGCTGAAACATGGGATGTCCTCCTTTTCGATAGTCTTTATCATTGCTCTATAAAGAAATATACACTATCATGCAAAAAGGAGCATCAAAAAAAGACCCAAGACTATTCCATGTTAAAAGGCCCTGCCGAAGCAGAGCCCTTTAACATTTTTGTATCCCTCAATCTAGTCGAGAGGCCAACAAATTATTCTTCGTCACCGCCTTCTTCGTCGGCAGAATCGTCACTAGCAGCTGCAGCAGCAACATTGCCAAGCAAGACGCTTACATCGACCGACTGGAGTCCAGCAAGGCTCTTCACGCCCGTTTTCTTGTCTTCTTCGACCTTGGCGAAAGTAGACACGATAACGTTGGCAGAGCTAGCTTCAAAACGGCGGGTCTTGTTAGCAATGCTATTGGAACCCTTGGTGGCCGGGAAGAACTTGGCTTCGAGCCTAGCCATATCCTGAGAATTCTTGACCGTCTGGAGAGCTTCGCAAGCAATGGCCCAGGTCTGTTTATTCATTTCAATGCCATTATTGACAAGTTCAAGAACCATGGAGTTACCCTTGAAAGACTTGGCAGTTGTGGCATCGTAATGTTCTTTAGCCTGGTTGACATAGTTACCCTTCTGCATGAAGAGCATGGCGATAACGCCAAAGACGAGAACGGTAAGTGCGATAGAAATATTCTTTAAATTCATGACGTTCTCCCTTATTCGAAACGGTATTCAGCCGGTTTTTCGATTTTCAAACTGTTAGCAAGGTTGTACTGGACCAAGGCACTGTAATCAACGTTTTTCATTTTGCCCTTGGCAAAGCTGAACTTCACGACGCAGCCCTTACCGCAAGCGACTTCCTTTACATTCTTGTCGTTCTTGATAAGAATTGAACCTTCGGCAAGGCCAGCCTTCTGGAAAATGCCGTTCTGCACAGCGTCATTAATGCCAGCGCCAGTATAAAGGTGGGAAATCTGCTTGAAACGAGCATCCTTGTCGCCTTCGATTGCGGCAAGGTTAGAAGTGAATGCAGCCTCGGTCTTTGCACCGGAGAGCATCGAATACACAAGCTTCCAAGCCATGCTGTACTGGTCCACAGAGCGCCACTGTTCCACAAGAACCTGCGTATTCTTTTCCAAATATGCCGATTCCTGTTCGTTCGCAGTGCGTTTTGCCTGTTCCTCATAACCGCCCTTGAGCGACATCAGGATAATGATGAGAGCGACGAGGATGACAACGTCAACCACGACGAGAATCTTCATTTTCTTTTTATCCATAGTATTCCTTTAAAAAAAGACATTTCAAAAACAATCTAAACTTTAATTTAAAAAAAACAAGCAAATTTAAAGTAAAAATAGAGCACTCTCGTGCCTATTTTTTATATTCTTCACGTATGAGCGAAGATATTTCCAAATTACCGTCCCAAATTATCTTTGACAACCTCAAAGAAATGATGCGCGCCAAGAATACCGCGCACGAATCCATTTTCAAGTTCCACTGGAAAAAGATGTGGCCGTTCAGTCTTATTTGGCCGCAAGTGGATTTTGTCCGTATCGTGAGACTCATGGATGAATTGCGAAAAAACGTCGTTTCGCAAAAAAAGCTTATCAAAGAAGCCATGTCCAAAGCAAAGCCCTACGAAAAGACTTTCCTCGTCTCGGCTCCGGCATATTTGGACAGTTTTGACGTTTCTTGCAAATGTCTTGCCGATGTCGCCCAGTGGAAGCAGGACATGCTCGAAAAGAAGCTCCACCACGATGTCAAAATGGTTCGTGACGTTTCAGAGTACAACAGCATTCTCAAAGCATACGAAAAGGCACAAAACGATCTTGTCCAAGCAGGTGCTTTTGTCCGTGCCGGCTGGATCGAAGCTCTAAAAGGTCTCGCAGACGAACTTGAAAGCGAATCAGCTAAAGGCTAATAATGCCAGCCATCAGCGTCATCATTCCACAGTACAACACCGAGGCATTCATCAAGGATTGCCTAGACAGTCTCGTTGCACAAACATTTTCGGATTTTGAAGTCATCATCGTAGATGATGGTTCCACGGACGGTAGTGCAAGAATCGCCGCCAGTTTTGCCTCTTCCGACAACCGGTTCAAGCTCATCGGGCAACCGAACAAGGGAATTTCTGAAGCACGCAATACAGCGCTTAAGATTATGCGTGGCGACTATGTCACATTTATCGACAGTGACGATTGCGTCGCTCCCAATTTTCTCGAAACGCTGTATTTCATAGCACAACTGCACCAAGCTGATATCGCCTGTTGTTCCTTCCAAAATATCGATGAAGAATACAAGGCAGACGGAAGCACCCCGAACATAGCAGCGTCCAAAGTCATCTCTGCCGAAGATGCAACGCGAATTGCACTGTACCAAGATTCTTTACCAGACTATTCCGCATGGAATAAATTATTCAGGGCTGACCTTTGGAAAGAGCGCCGATTCCCTGTAGGAATATTATTCGAAGATTTGGCTACAATTCCTGAAGTCATGTTAAATGCTAATAAAGTTGCAGTGACAAATTCCAAACTTTATTTGTACCGCAAGCATTCGACAAGCATTCTCGCCTCATATTTTTCCATCAAGAATATGGTTCTGCTCGATACGGCCGAAAACGTTTTAGAAAGAATGAAGCAGGAATCCAAAGCGCTTTACAAAGCCGCAAGAAGCATGCTCGTAAGCGCAAGTTTCAGCATTTTGATGCGCTCCAAGGATACCGAAGAATTCGCTGATTACCGTAAAAGAGCTTTTGCAAGCATCAAAAAATATCGATTGAGCACATTTTTCGATTTGAAAATTCGAATGCGAAACCGCATAGCGATTATGCTTTCGTACCTTCCCCGTTTCTTGTTTCTCAAGTTTTTGAAGAAAGGTCTTTCGTGATTCCGTTGACACCCAAAGAAGTCGTTATCCGCATCGCGCGGCGCGTTCTCGGAGAGAATCGCGTTCACGATTATTTGATTCGACGAGGGATTGAATTACGGCACTTGCAAGACGGGTACACGGGGGGCGGCGAAGTCGAAGAAAGATGCGAGGAATTTGATAGAAACGGTCGCAAAGGACTTGATAGGGATTGCTCCGAGCGCCAGACTCTGATATTCATGGTCGATGGCAAATGGATGCACGGAGGCCTTACCGACAGATTGCGAGGGATGACAAGCGCCTACCGCTTTGCCAATGAGCATAACCTCGACTTCAAAATTTTCCACACATCGCCATTTGAACTTCAAGAAATTCTGCAGCCCAACAAAGTCGATTGGAAAATCAGCCCAAGCGAAATAAACTACAACAGAGCCTTCGCAAAACCGGTTTTACTTTACCGAGAAGATTTCGAGAACGATTCCGCCTTGGAACGCCAAATCGACAATTCGCACAAACAATTTCATCTGTATTCTTGCATCGATACGGTCAACGAAAAATTCCCGGAATATTTCAACGAGCTATTCAAGCCATCGACGATTCTAGAGAAAGAGCTTGAGCATTACGGCAAACTGCTGGGAGAAACCTACACAGCAATTTCATTCCGTTTTCAAAACAAGCTTGGTGATTTTAAGGAATTCACATTCAAGGAATTGGCCGCGAGCGACAAGCAAAATCTTCTCGATGCATCAATGAACGTGCTTAAAAACGTAGCGGAACAAGCGCAAGCCGCACAAAAAATTCTCGTAACAGCGGACAGCCCGAGATTCCTTGCCGAGGTCGAGAAATTGCCGAATGTAATCACAGTCAAGGGAAAAAGCATCCACATCGATTTCAACAGTTCTAAAAACGCAACAGATTACTTGAAAGCGTTCACGGAATTTTTCCTCATTTCAAGAGCTTCAAAAGCAATTCTTTACCGCAATCGCAAATACAAGACGTACCCATCTAATTTCCCCAAATACGCAGCATTGCTGGGGAACGTTCCGTATCAAATCGTAAACGACTGATTTTAAGCAGCCACCGCACTTTTTGACGTTCCCTAAAAGATTGCTCGTGAGATAAAGCAAAAATGCCGGCTAATTGCCGGCATCGTTTTTTCATTCGTTTTAAAACAGTGCTACTTCACAAAAATCTTGGAAATTTTCTGCGTAGAGCCTGCGCGGACGCGGAGCAGGTAGAAACCTGCCTGCGGAGCGTCCAGCACCAATGCGTTCGTGCCATAGAGCGCCTTTGCAGAAACGCGAGCCTTCACAACGCCCTTCACATCCAAAAGTTCCACGCGAGCATTGGTGCCCGCAAGGCTTTCAGAAGCGTCAAACGACACATGCAGCTTATTGCCAAGCCTTGCGGAGCGCAGACCCTTGATAAGCGCATTCTTTGCGGCAACAACAGGTGTTCCCTTAGTTACTT
>Ga0310696_10006291_pt1 | contig 14118 bp, 12 predicted proteins | sample AusTroGonzalo_MG_4_FD_203885 | JGI IMG/M metagenome (GOLD analysis project Ga0310696, IMG submission 203885) | Bovine rumen microbial communities from tropical cattle in Woodstock, Queensland, Australia - Gonzalo_02 (v2) (version 2) | ecosystem: Host-associated > Mammals > Digestive system >...
GCACAGGCGATTGGGGCGGAGTATTACGCGAAGGATGTGCGGGATGCGGTGAAGATTGCCGCGAAAGTTTTTAGTTAATAGATATTCGGGTATTTGAAAAGGCCGGGGCTTTGCAGCTCCGGCCTTTTGGGTGGCTTTCTTCAGGGTTCTTCGGTTTCGATGGAGTCTTTGGCCAGGACGGTGACCTTGCGCTGGTAGCAGGCGAAGATGCCGTCCACGGCGGCTTTGTCGGGCTTCTTCGAGAGGAGGCTGACCAGGGGCACCAGGATCAGGCCGGCGATCATGCAGAAGGCACCGGCGTTGATGGGGGACTGGAGGAAGCCCAGGTTCAGATCGAAGAGCTTCAGGTTGGTGAACATATCGATGGTCATGAAGACGGTGGAGAAGATCATGGATGCCCAGCAGCCGGCGGCGGTGGTGCGCTTCCAGTACAGGCCGTAGAGGAAGGGGGCCAGGAAGGCACCGGCCATGGCGCCCCAGCTGATACCCATGGCCTGGGCGATGAAGGCGATGCCGGTCTTGCTCTGGAAGATGGCCAGGGCAGCGGAGATCACGATGAAGACCACGATCAGGATCCGCAGGGTGAGAAGCTGTTTCTTCTCATCCATCTTCTTCGAAATGCGGCCCTTGATCAGGTCCAGGGTCACGGTGGAGGAAGAGGTCAGCACCAGGGAGGACAGGGTGGACATCGAGGCGGAAAGCACCAGGATGATCACAATAGCCAGCAGGAAGGGGCTCAGGTTGGAAAGCATGGTGGGGATGACATTATCGAAGCCGCCCTGGGGATTGCCGCCGGCAGCGGCGCCCAGCTCTTCGGAGAAGAGACGGCCGAAGCCGCCCAGGAAGTAGCAGCCGCCGGCAACGATGATGGCGAAGAAGGTGGAAATGATGGTTCCCTTATGGATGGAACTTTCACTCTTGATGGCGTAGAACTTGCCGATCATCTGGGGCAGGCCCCAGGTGCCCAGGGAGGTGAGGATCACGACGCCCAGCAGGCTCAGGGGATCCGGGCCGAAGAAGGAATTGAAGATGCCGGGGACTTCGCCGTTGGGGATCGTGGGATCCGAGGCGGCGGCCAGGCCGTTCAGGGATTCCATGAAGCCGCCCTTGCTGCCGAGGACGGCGGCGATGACGGCGACGATGCCCACCAGCATGATCAGGCCCTGGATAAAGTCATTGACCGCGGTGGCCATATAGCCGCCGACGATGACGTAAATCGCGGTGAGGACCGCCATGGCGATGACGCAGACGGAATAGTCGATGCTGAAGGCCATACCGAAGAGGCGGCTGAGGCCGTTATACAGCGAAGCGGTATAGGGGATCATGAAGATGAAAATCACAATCGAGGCGGCGATCTTCAGCGAGGGAGCGGAGAAGCGCTTCTCGAAGAAGTCCGGCATGGTGGCGCTGCCGAGATGCTGCGTCATGACGCGGGTGCGCCGGCCGAGGATGACCCAGGCCAGGAGGGAGCCGATGATCGCGTTGCCGATACCGACCCAGGTGGCGGCGATACCGAACTTCCAGCCGAACTGGCCGGCGTAGCCGACGAAGATCACGGCGGAGAAGTAGGAGGTGCCGTAGGCGAAGGCGGTCAGCCAGGGGCCGACATTGCGGCCGCCGAGGACGAAGCCGTTGACATCGGTGGAGTTTTTGCGGCAGTAGAAGCCGACAAAGATCATGACACCGAAGAACACCAGGAGCATACCGATTTTGAGCGCGAGATCACCGAACGACATGAGACAACCCTTCTTTCCGGGGTCCGCCGAGCAAGAAAAAGCCCCTGTGTCCAGACAGACACAGAGGGCGAATTTACTCGCGGTACCACCTCAGTTTTACTGCAAAAGCAGCCTCAGGATACTGACATATCCGTAACGCTGTAACGGGCGTACCCGGCGTTCCTACTTCCCTTAGCGGGGTTGGGATTGCTGCTCCGGAGGGTAATTCGGAAAAGGGCCCTGACCGCCTTGCACCGGCCGGCGGCTCTCTGGACAGGGGAGCGTTCTTCCTACTGGATCTCCTTCATCGCGCTGTCATTCTATTACGACGAAGTGGCAGAGTCAAGAGAGGGAACAGAGGAAAAACAACAACCGAATCTGTTGACAGGGGGTTCGGTTGTGATATAATTTGGACTGTCCTTCGGGACAAGTCGCTGGGGGTGCCTTCTGGCTGAGAGGACTTGATACGGTCCGACCCTTGGAACCTGATGTAGGTTATCCTACCGTAGGGAAGCGCGGACCGGATCTTTATGGCGCTTCCAACTGCGGAAGCGCTTTTTCATTAACATTTTTGAGGAGGAATTCTGCCATGGAAGCCAGTGTTGCCATTCAGTCCCTGCCCGCGGTTGCGGACGACGAGGAACTCTGCCGGATCGTGGACGAGGTGATCGCCTATATCGCGTCCACGGGATACAACTATTTTGTGGGTCCCTTTGAGACCACGATTGAAGGACCCTATGACGAGCTGATGGACATCGTGAAGGAATGCCAGCACATCGCCATTAAGGCCGGGGCGCCCGCGGTGGCCGCCTATGTGAAGATTTCCTACAAGCCTGAAGGAGAGGTTCTTTCGATTGAAAAGAAGATCGGAAAGTATCAGGGATAAGCTGCTGCCCGCCGGGGCGTTCCTGCTGATCCTGGGGATCTGGTGGGTGCTGTCGCTGACGGGATGGATACCGCAGTACATGCTGCCCTCGCCGGTGGACGTGGTGAAGGCATTCATTGCGGACTTCCCGAACCTGATGAGCCACGCCTGGGTCTCCGTCGAGGAGGCGCTGATCGGCCTGGCCATCGGCACGGCGCTGGCCTTTGCCCTGGCCTGCGGGATGGACCGGTTCCTGAACCTGGAGAAGGCAGTGCTGCCGCTGCTGGTGGCCTCCCAGACGATCCCGACCATCGCCATCGCGCCGCTGCTGGTGCTGTGGATGGGATTCGGCGTGGCGCCGAAGATTGCGCTGGTGGTGATCACCACGTTCTTCCCGATCGCGGTGGGGCTGCTGGACGGATTCAAGAGCGCGGACGCGGACGCGGTGGCGCTGCTGCGGTCCATGGGAGCAAAGCGGGGCCAGATCTTCCGGCACGTGAAGTTTCCCGCGGCGCTGCCCTATTTTTTCTCGGGACTGCGGATCTCCGCCTCCTACGCGGTGGTTGGCGCGGTGATTTCGGAATGGCTGGGCGGATTCGAGGGCCTGGGCGTGTACATGACCCGGGCGCGGAAAGCCTATGCGTTTGACAAGATGTTTGCGGTGATCTTCCTGGTGGTGATCGTGAGCCTGGTGCTGATGCGCCTGGTGACGCTGCTGCGGACGGTCTCCATGCCATGGATGGGAAAAGCAAAAAAGGAGAGAGAAGCATGAAGAAAGCAATTGCCCTGATCCTGGGACTGACAATGATCCTGGCGGCCTGCGGCTGCTGCGCGGACGGCGTGCAGGAACTGATCCCGATCGTATTCTGCCTGGACTGGACACCGAACACGAACCACACCGGCGTATATGTCGCGAAGGCCCTGGGATATTACGAGGGAGCCGGGCTGGACGTGACGATTGTGCAGCCGCCGGAAGACGGGGCGGTGCTGATGTGCGCGGCGGGCCAGGCCCAGTTCGCGGTGGATGCCCAGGATACCATTGCGCCTGCCCTGGACCGGGACGATCCGCTGGGTGTGACCGCGGTGGCCGCGATCCTGCAGCACAACACCTCCGGCATCCTGAGCCGGGCGGGGGACGGCATCACCTCCCCCAGGGGGCTGGAGGGCAAGGTCTACTCCACCTGGGAGATTCCGACGGAGCTGGAGATGATCCGCTACTGCATGGAAAAGGAAGGGGCGGACTTCAATACGGTGAAGCTGATTCCCAACAACCTGACGGATGAACCCGCCGCGCTGCGGGCCCACCAGACGGACGCGGTATGGGTGTTCTACGGCTGGAGCGGCATCCGGGCGGAAGTCAGCGGCGTGGAATGCGATTACTGGGATTTCGCCTCCCTGGCGAGCGAGCTGGACTACTACACCCCCGTGATCCTGGCCAACAACGATTTCCTGCAGAGGGATCCGGAAACGGCGAAAGCCTTCCTGAAAGCCACGGCGCAGGGATATGCCTACGCCATCGAGCACCCGCAGGAAGCGGCGGAAATGCTGATCGCCGGGGACACCACGGGATCGCTGGAGGACGCGCGGGAACTGGTGATGGCCAGCCAGGAATGGATCTCCGCCCGGTACCGGGCGGCCGAACCCGCATGGGGCCGGTTTGACCCGGAGAGGTGGAACGGATTCTACAGCTGGCTGTACAAAAACGGACTGACCGCCCGGGACCTGTCCGGGACCGGATTCTCCAACGACTACCTGCCTGAGGAATAAGAACGGATGGAACTGCTGAGAGCGGAAGGGATCACCAAGGCGTTTGACGGGAAGGGCGTGCTGCAGGACGTGACGGTCACCCTGGCGGAGGGAGAACTGGTTTCCATCCTGGGGCTGAGCGGATCCGGAAAGACCACGCTTTTGAACATCATCTCCGGGCTGATCCGGCCGGACGCGGGAAAGGTGATCCTGCAGGGATGGGATGTGACCGGGAGACCCGGGCAGATCAGCTACATGCTGCAGAAGGACCTGCTGCTGGAGCATAAGCGGGTGATCGACAACGTATGCCTGCCGCTGGTGATCACCGGGATAAAGAAGGAAGAGGCCCGAAAACAGGCGGACGCGTATTTCGGGCGCTTCGGCCTGGAAGGAACGCAGATGCTGTATCCCTCCCAGCTTTCGGGCGGCATGCGGCAGCGGGCGGCCCTGCTGCGGACCTGGCTGTGCTCCCACGGGGTGGTGCTGCTGGACGAGCCCTTCTCCGCGCTGGACATGATCACGAAGGCGCAGATGCACGAATGGTACCTGTCCATGATGCGGAGCATCAATCTGTCCACGATCCTGATTACCCACGACGTGGACGAGGCGATCCTGCTGTCGGACCGGATCTGCCTGCTGACCGGAACCCCCGGCATGATCCGGGAGGAAATCCGGATCGATACGCCCCGGGAGGAGCGGAAGGATTTCGCGCTGACGCCGGAATTCCTGGGGTACAAGCAGCGGGTGACGGCGGCGCTGCGGGAAGCGTAAAGCAAGGGAAAGGAGCGGTACGGAATGCCGCGGTGTGTGATCGTCAGCGGGGCGCCCATCGGGGATTATGAACGGATCCGGGGATACCTGCGGGAGGACGATTTCTATCTCTTCTGCGACGGCGGACTGCGCCACAGCGCCGGGCTGCGGGCGGAGCCGGACCTGGTGGTGGGGGACTTTGACTCCCACGAAAAACCTGAAGGCAGGGCGGAGATCATTGCCCTGCCCCGGGAGAAGGACGACACGGACACGGTGTTCGCCGCCCGGGAGGCGGTGCGCCGGGGATTCGACGACTTCCTGCTGGTGGGCGCCGCCGGCGGGCGGATGGACCACACCATCGGGAACCTGTCGCTGCTGCACTGGCTGGCGGAACAGGGGAAAACGGCGGTGCTGGCGGACGACTGGTCGGACATGCGGGTGGTGCGCCGGGAAAAGGTGCAGATCCCGGATGATGTCAAATACTTTTCGCTGCTGAACATCTGCGGCGTGGCCCGGGGGATCGACATCACCGGGGCGAAATACCCGCTGGAAAACGGGGAGATCCGCTGCGACTGGCAGTACGGGATCAGCAACGAAGTGATTCCCGGGGGGACGGCAACGGTGTCCGTGCGGGAGGGGAGCCTGCTGCTGATGCAGGTGTACCGGGACCCGCAGGCGGAGGAAAACCGGAAAAAGCAGGTTTGACCGGGAAAAGCGCAAAGCGTATAATACAGGGGACCGGTTCCGCGAGGGAGCCGGCCCCCTTTCCGATAATCGGGAACAGATGGAGGATGGTAAAAGATGCTGCTTACAGACAGCCCGGTCTTTGCGGTCGGGATGATGATCGCCGGCCTGGTCGCCGGAACCGCATTCTATTATTACCGGCTGAAGAAGGAAGGCCTTCCGGGGATCGCGGCCATCTGGGCCGCGCTGCTGGGATCCGTGCTGGTGCTGCCCTGCGCGAAGATCGGCTACCTGCTGCATGACCTGTTTGCCAACCTGTTTGACGGATATTTCGACGAAGTGCTGTCGGTGCGGCCGGAGCACCTTTCCTTCATCGGCGGGTGCATCGGATTCCTGTGCGGCGTGATGATCGCAGGGAAGATCTGCGGCATCAGGGCGGGGAAGGCGCTGGACCTGTTTGCGGCGCCGGGATGCCTGTTCCTGTTCCTGGCGCGGATCGCCGAGGGCGGCATGGACACCATCGGCACCTCCGGCGCGCTGGAGAACCCCTGGGTGAACTTCTTCCCGCTGACGATGCAGAACAGCTGGGGAGACGCGTACCTGAGCGTATACGTTCTGGAAGCGCTGACGGCGCTTTGCTGCATGATCTTTGCCCTGAAGCAGCAGGGGAAGACGGACCGGCAGGGCCTGATCTTCGAAAAGACGGCGGTATGCCTGCTGGGCACCCAGATCGGATGGGAAATGCTGCTGCAGTACCCCTACGTGCGGTCCTTCTACTTCAGCTTCGTGAGCCTGGAGCAGGTGCTGTGCGCGGTGCTGTTCGCCTTCTTCGTGATCCGGGGATGCGTGAAGACCAGGAAGTGGTGGCCCATCCCGGTGATGCTGGCATTGCTTGGCTGCAGCGCCTTCTTCCAGTTCCTGCGGGACAACAAGATTGAATTCATCTTCAACGAGGGCTGGGAATGGCTGGCGGAGAACGTGTGGACCATCTCCAACGTGGCGTTTATCCTGATTTCCATCGGCCTGATCGCCGTGGGCCTGGCGGCCCTGCGGCCGAAACGGGCGAAAAAAACAGAAAAAGTGTAAAAAATATAAACAACTTTGTCAGAGAATTGTAATAAACTCTTGCAATCTTCTTATAAATAAGATACAATCTTACCGATAATGGTTACGAAAGGGTGTTATCGGTGGGAAAGCGCATTCTCCTTGTTGACGATGAGCCTCTGATCCTCAAGGGTCTGAAGTATACGCTGGAACAGGAAGGATACGAGACGGAAAGCGCCATGGACGGAGAAGAGGCGCTCTCCATGTTTGAGTCCGGCAGTTTTGACCTGATCCTGCTGGACGTGATGCTGCCGAAGCTGGACGGAATTTCCGTATGCCAGCGCATCCGTGAACGCAGCGATATCCCGATCATCATGCTGACCGCCAAGGGCGAGGACATGGACAAGATCCTCGGCCTGGAATACGGCGCAGACGACTATATGACGAAGCCCTTCAACATCCTGGAGGTCAAGGCCAGGATCAAGACCATTCTCCGCCGGGTATCCGGCAACATGCAGCAGCAGGAGCACCGGGTGATCCGGGTGCATGACATGGAGATCAACCTGGTGAAGCGCAGCGTGACGCTGGGCGGCAAGGACGTGAAGCTGACCGCCAAGGAATTTGACCTGCTGCAGATGTTCGTAACCAACCGCGGGACCGTGTTCAGCCGGGAACAGATGCTTGAAACCGTCTGGAAGTACGACTACGCCGGCGATGCCCGCACGGTGGATGTGCATATCCGCCGCCTGAGGGAAAAGATTGAGCGGGACACCTCCAAGCCTGAATTCATCTTTACCAAATGGGGAGTTGGTTACTATTTCACCGACCAGGACTAAGCACGCATTTGCATTCGGAGCCAGCATCAGGTGGAAAATCCTGCTGGCTTTTTTTGTCATTGTGGGGCTGTCCTTCGGAGTTGCAGCCACGAACCTGACCGGCCTTGTAAGAAACTACCTGTTTGAACAGAAGACGCGCGAGGACAGCCTGCTGACGGAAAAGGCGGCTGCCGCCGCGGCGCCTTATTTTGCCGCGGCATCCGCGGAGGACGTGAACCGGGTGCTGGAGGAAAACGCCCAGGCCATGGACGGACGGCTGATGCTGATCGACCAGGACGGCAAGGTGCAGTACGACACGATGCGGCTGATGAGCGGCCACCGGCTGCAGCTGGACGAGGTGCTGCGGGTGCTGAACGGCAGCGCGGAGCAGGCCTACGGCATGCACGATCCCGGGGAAGCCGGCGCGGATAAAATGGGCGGAAACGACTACAGCGGCCAGCTGGCCTACAGTGTGCACGCCATGGACGGCCCGGACGGGCCGGTGGGGGCGCTTTTGTTCGTCAGCCGGATCCAGTCGCTGATGGATTCGCTGTCCACGGTGCAGTGGAAGCTGATCAGCGTATTCGCGGTGATCATGATCGCGGCGCTGGTGCTGGCGCTGTTCCTGAGCCAGATCCTGACCAAGCCGATCACGAACCTGAGCCGCTCCATGCGGAAGATGGGAAAGGGCGACCTGAGCGTCCGCGTGCCGGAGAAGGGCAGCGGAGAGCTGCGGGAACTGGCGGAAAACTACAACATCATGGCGGCCCAGCTGGAGCGGCTGGACAAGACGAGGAACCAGTTCGTGTCCAACGCGAGCCACGAGCTGAAGACGCCGCTGGCCACGATGAAGATCATGCTGGAATCGGTGATGTACCAGCCGGACATGCCGGAGGAGCTGCGCCGGGAATTCATGCAGGACATGAACCACGAGATTGACCGGCTGACGGGCATCGTGACGGACCTGCTGACGCTGACCCGGACGGACAGCGAAAAGGGCGAGATGAAGCACGAGCCGGTGGACATGAGCGCGCTGACGGTGGAGGTTGTGCACATGCTGACGCCGGTGGCGGAGAAGCGGGGACAGCGGCTGGAAAGCAGCATCGAGCAGGGACTGCAGATCCTGGGCGACAAGGCGCGGCTGAACCAGATCCTTTACAACCTGACAGACAACGCCATCAAGTATTCCCCGGACGGCGGGCGGATTTTCGTTTCCCTGGCGAAAGAAGGGGACCGGCTGGCCTGGCGGGTGCGGGACAACGGCGTGGGCATCCCGAAGGAAGACCAGGAGCATATCTTCGAACGTTTTTACCGGGTGGACAAGGCGCGGAGCCGGGAGACCGGCGGCACGGGCCTGGGCCTGAGCATTGTGAAACAGATGGTATCCATGCACGGGGGCGAGATTTCCGTGCGCAGCGAGCCGGGACACGGATCCGAATTCCGGGTGAGCTTTCCGGAGGGAGGTGCAGGCAAATGAAGAAGAGAATCGGATGCCTGCTGACGGCGTTGTGCCTGGCAGCCGTGATGAGCGGATGCTCGCAGAATCCCCGGGTGGAAAAGACGCCGGTGGAGACGCTGGCCCCGGCTACCGTGGAGTGGGAAGCGCCGGACGGGGACCGTTCCGTACGGGGGCCGGAGGAATGCCTGCTGTTTGTGCCGGAAAAGGATGAACAGAAGCTGGTGGCCCACAGCCTGCGGGTGGAGGAATCTTCCCTGAAGGACACTGCCACGGTGCTGGCGCGGAAGCTCCTGGCCGAAGTGAATGCGAACCAGGTATTCCGGAATGTGCGGGAAGTGGAACTGTACAGGGACGCGCCGATCGAAATCAGCCGGGGCGTCTGCACGGTGACGCTGTCCTCGGCGGCGCTGCAGCTGAGCTACAGCGACTACTACAAGCTGTCGCTGGCCCTGTCCACGACGCTGTGCGAACTGAACGAGATCAAATATGTGAACGTGCTGACGGCGGGGCAGAGCGTGGCACTGGACTCCGCCGGGCGGCTGCCCATGGGCTCCCTGACGGGGCACGCGGATGAGAACCTGAACGTGCTGTGGGAACAGATGGAAGCGAAACGGACACCCCAGGGCGGGGATCCCTCCAAAACGCCGCTGAGCTCCCAGGCAACGGTGTACTATCCCCTGGCGGACGGGCGGGGCGTCGCCTGCGACAGCCGGAGGGTCAACTTTGAGGGACAGACCACGAGCCAGCTGGCCACCATGCTGCTGGACCTGATCAGCGAGGCGGTGCTGGCCCAGCATGAGACCGGGAACGTACCGGACATGTTCGAGTACCTGGTGCACGAGCCGGTGAGCAGCGAGATGGAGGAAGGCGGAAAGCTGATCACCCTGAGCTTCCGGGAGGAGCTGCAGGAGCTGGCGGACGCGTGGGAAACGGATATTCCCTGCATCGCCGCGGCGGTGACGCTGACGCTGACCACCTTTGTGCCGGGGGTTTCCGCGGTGTGTTTCCGGGTGGCGGACAAGCCGGTGACGGAAATCAACAACAGCCGGTTCCGGGTGGGCACCATCCTGGGCGGGCTGATGCGGCGCGGAACGTTTGGGATTTTCCTGACGGGAAGTACGGAAGTATATTTTGAACTGAACGGGACGCTGGTGCGGACGGAGAAGCCGGTGGACCTGGAGACGGCGGACAGCCCGCGGGTGCAGCTGAACGCACTGATGCAGGGGCCGGACCGGGCGGACGCGAACCGGGGGATTACCTCGCCGCTGCCGGCGGACGCGCGGGAGGATGATCTGCTGGGGATCGCGGCGGAAGGGGATGTGCTGCTGGTGAACTTCAGCGGCGGGTTCCGGGAGAAGATCGCGGCGCAGGGAGCGGAGAAGGAAATGCTGCTGTGCTATGCGATTGTGAATACGCTGTGCGAGAATACAGGGAGGAAGCGGGTGTGCTTCTTCTTTGAAGGCGACCAGGTGGAATGGATCGCCGGGGAGGTATACTGGGCCGGGGAGTTCCTGTATAATCCCGGGCTGTAGCGGTCAGTATTCAGTTATTAGTTGTTAGTTATTAGTTTAAGTTGGTTTTGCAGCTTTTTGATTTCATTGTTAACATTCCGTTCACATTGAAGTCAAAAAGCTGTTTTATGATGTACGCGAAACCGAAAGGAGGTTTACAACATGAGAAAGATTTTCAGCAAGAAAGTATTGGGATATATCGCGCTGGCGATGGTCTGTGTCATGGCAGGCACGCTGGTGGGCATTTCACAGCCCGCGAAGGCGGCGGAGAAGGTTGTCGTGACCTCTCCCTTCACTGAGGCAGTCGCGAAAGTCCAGAACAGCGTAGTCGGCGTTTACAACTACCAGCTGGTGCAGACCGGCGGCTACGGCTACGGTTACGGCAACGGTTACGGCTATGGCAACGGCTACGGCTACAGCAATCCGTTTGAAGACTTCTTCAACTTCGGATTCGGCAACGGCTATGGCAACGGCTACGGCAACGGCTACGGATACGGAGACCGGAACGGCAGCGGCAACAACCAGCAGCCGGAGACCTCCGAAGTCAAGTATGCCAGCGGCAGCGGCGTGGTGATCGCCAAGGATTACGTGCTGACGAACTACCACGTGATCGAGGACGCCAGCAGCCTGAAGATCTCCCTGGACGGAAACGACACCGACCTGTATGACGCCACCGCAGTGGCCACCGACGCGGACAAGGACCTGGCGGTCCTGTACGTGCCCGGACTGCCCCTGGATCCTGTGGAACTGGGCGACAGCGACCAGCTGATGGTCGGCGACTGGGCGATCTGCATCGGCAACGCGGTCGGATTCAGCGGAACCGTGACGGCGGGCATCATCTCCGCCCTGGACCGTGAAATCGAAAGCGACACCAGCAAGGCGGACCGGTTCGGCCGGATCGGCGTGGTGAAGAATACCATGATCCAGACGGACGCGGCCATCAACAACGGCAACAGCGGCGGCGGCATGTTCAACACGGCCGGCGAGCTGATCGGTATCCCGACCCTGAAGTACAGCGGCACCCGCTCCAGCAGCGGACTGGGCATTGAAAGCATCGGCATGTGCATCCCGATCAACGAAGCGAAGGACCTGATCTCCCAGGCACTGGGCGCTGACAAGACCGCGATCGGCCAGACGAACACCCCCGACGAAGTGACGCCCGAACTGCCCGCGCAGGAAGAAGAACAGCAGATCAACAACGGCCGGATCGGCAAGCCGCGCCTGGGCGTGACCGTGCAGACCCTGAACACCCGCGGCGTGCTGCCCAACGGCGCCTACATCGTGGCGGTTGAAGCCGGCAGCCCGGCGGAGAAAGCCGGCATCAAGCCCGGTGACACCCTGGTGGAACTGAACGGCGAAGTGATCAGCAGCTCTGACGACCTGATGAAAGCCCTGGAGCCCTTCACCGTGAACGACACCCTGACGGTGACCGTATGGCGCCCGACGGAAGTGAACGACGCGGAAAAGTATGACATCTCCCTGGAAGGCAGCTACGTGGAGAACATCCAGGTAGGACTGGCCATGCTGGATAACGTGATCCAATAATTCCAATCCCCCCACCCCGGCCGCCGGAGCGAAAAGCTCCGGCGGCTTTCTGATGCGATCCGGGGAGAAAACAGGGAAATGGTATAAAAAGGAACTAAAACGACCAAATCTTCACTTTTCACTTTCCGGGAACCGGGTTATAATGATTCTGTGCGTCAGTGTCCTTTGTGAACGTAGAGGGAGGAACACTATGACAGATTTCGTGAACAGCTGGAACACGGATTCTTTTCTGACTTACCCGGTGGGACCGCTTGGGCTGATCGCTATGCCCGGCACGGAAGAAATCGGTGAAAAAGTCAACAACTGGCTGAAAAAATGGCGGGATCACGCGGAAGAATCGGAACCCGGTGATATGCGTACGACCCCCGGTATGGAACGCCAGGACTTCCTGATCAAGGTGACCTGCCCCCGGTTCGGCAACGGCGAGGGCAAGGGCATGATCAAGGAAAGTATCCGCGGATATGATATGTATATCCTGTCGGATCCCGGCGCATATAATGTGACCTATGAACTGTTCGGGCAGAAGATTCCCATGAGCCCGGACGAGCATTTCGCGAACCTGAAGCGGATTATCGCCGCCATGAGCGGCAAGGCCAAGCGGATCACGGTGATTATGCCGATGCTCTACGAAGGCCGCCAGCACCGCCGTTCCTCCCGGGAGAGCCTGGACTGCGCCATGGGGCTGCAGGAACTGGTTCACATGGGCGTCAGCAACATCATCACGTTCGACGCGCACGATCCCCGGGTGCAGAACGCGATTCCCAATGCCGGGTTTGAGAGCATCATGCCCAGCTACCAGATCTTCAAGGCGCTGCTGCGCAACAACAAGACCCTGAAGATCGACCGGGAACATATGATGATCGTATCCCCGGACGAAGGCGCCATTGACCGCAACATCTTCTACGCCTCCGTACTGGGACTGGATATGGGCCTGTTCTACAAGCGGCGGGACTACACCCGCGTGGTGAACGGCCGGAACCCCATCGTCGCGCATGAATACCTGGGCGACAGCGTGGAGGGCAAGGACATTTTCGTGGCGGACGACATGATCTCCAGCGGCGAAAGCATCATCGACCTGGCCAAGGAACTGAAAAAGCGCAAGGCGAACCGGATCTTTGCCGGATGTACCTTCGCGCTGTTCACCAACGGCCTGGAGACCTATGAGAAGGCTTTCCGCGACGGGCTGATCGACCGGGTTATTTCCACGAACCTGACCTACCGGAATCCGGAACTGGCCAAGACCGAATGGTTTGTGGAAGCGGACCTGAGCAAGTATATTTCCTACATTATCGCCACGCTGAACCACGACCGCAGCCTGAGCGCGCTGCTGAATCCCTATGACCGGATCCACGCGCTGATCAAGCGGTACAACAACGAGCAGAAGGAAGCGGGAATCCGCTTAGTCTAAGCAGCGGCCAGTGATCAGTCCGCTGCGGCGGGGTGAGATCCCCCGGCAAGCCCGGGATGACACACTGAAGTGGATGAAGAATCCTTACAGCAGGAGATTTGATGGTATAAGAATCGCCGGAGTCGGTTGACTCCGGCGGGTTTTGATTTTGGGATTTATTTCGTGACTCCGGACCAGGAGGAGGCGAAGTAGACAATGTCCGCCACCTTGCGGAAGGTGACCTTCTTCTGCACATTCAGGCGGCGGCCGTTGAACAGGAGGGCGGTGGAATAGCCGCCGTCCAGGTTGTAGGCGGTGATGGCGCCTTCATCCTTGCAGAGCTGGGCGAACTCCTTCAGGGGGAGACCCAGGGAATAATTCTGGATCATGGTGGTGGCAATGACCTTGTAATGCAGGGGCCCGAGCTGGCAGATGGCGATGCGGCCGTAATGCTCCTTGGGATAGAGATACTTGAAATCCGGCATCTTCGCGCACACATCGCCGTCCTCCACCAGGATGGGGCCGAAGCAGAAGGCGTTGATGATTTTCTTCCCGTCAATCTCCTGGGGGAGGGTGTCCCGTTTCGGGATATGATAA
>Ga0310696_10006293_pt1 | contig 14116 bp, 4 predicted proteins | sample AusTroGonzalo_MG_4_FD_203885 | JGI IMG/M metagenome (GOLD analysis project Ga0310696, IMG submission 203885) | Bovine rumen microbial communities from tropical cattle in Woodstock, Queensland, Australia - Gonzalo_02 (v2) (version 2) | ecosystem: Host-associated > Mammals > Digestive system >...
TCATCATCTGGGACATGCCGGTGCCCACGGGATAATTCGTCGCGACCTGCTCGTTGTCCACCTGGACGATCTCCGCCCGGATGGTGGGCGGGCTCATCATCTGCTGCTGGTAGCTGTAAGGTGAATAATTCTGGTAGTACGCCATGTTCAGTCCTCCTCATTTGTCAGGTAATAGCTCGGCACGGTACTGCCGCTGTTCCAGCTGTCCCAATAATCCCCGTCTATGACGGCGACGGCGTGGTTCGGAGGGCCGAGAACGTATAGGCCCTTCGGGTGATCCTCCGCGAAATCCCGGACCGTGTAGCACTCCGGGCACTGGTCGATCATCCGCCGCCACTCGAAACCGTACTGCCGCAAGAGTTCCCACCACACCCGGTCAGAGCTTGGCATGTCCGCCATATCGCGGGACAGGGTGCACTGCTCCTGATGTATCTTGTACCAATCTAACCCCGTCACGGCGCAGATGGCCCGGACGGTGCAATCTCCCACGATCAGCTTCTTCGGGTTGGGATTAAAGCGTTTCCACATGTTCCTCACCTGGCAAAAGGGTAACAAAAAAGGCCCCTACCCGACAGGAATCGGATAGGGGTCTTTTCGGTGTTTATACGGTGTCGTAGTGCCGATCCAGGGCCTCTTTGCCCTTGCGCATCACGTCCCGTACGCTTTCGTATGCGATTTGGTATTTCCCGGCCAACTCGTCATAGCTCAGGCCATCCACGAGATTGTCCAGGATCAGTGCCCGGTCACGGGAATTGTGGATGTACTCGTCAACGACTTCGCGCACTCGGTGATTGGAATAATCTTCTCTCCACGCCTTCATTCTCGCCGCCTGGTGGCGGCGCTGGTGGTCCTCTGCTTCATGTGATACTCCTTTCTCCGGCGGGGCCCCCGAAGGGGCCCCAACTTGCTTAAACCGTGATTACTTCGCCCGGATCCGAAGGCCGCTGCTCTGCCTTGGTGCTGCAGAAGCTGCTGCCGGGATCCTCAGTCCGCTGGATTGTCTCGGTGCCGGGTTCGTGCCGGTGCTGATCCGAAGTCCACTTTGGATTTTCTCCGCCTTCGGCGCCTCCGGGATCCGCAGCGCAGGCGTCCGGGCCATGGCATAGCTCCCGCTTCCCTTGCCTCCGCCGCTGTGCCAGGTCACGTCCTTGGTCGAATATGTGCTGTTGTAGTCCAGCAGTAGGGTGGTTTTCTGATCTGCGGTCAGGTCCAGCCCGTCGATGTAGTCCACGACTTTCTTTTTCAGGCTGCCGCTGATGGTCTTTCCGTTCTCGTCCTTGTCCGAAGTCAGATTCTTCGTTCCTGCCTTGTACTGCACATAGACGCCTGCGCTGATCCCGGCCTCGCTGGCCGTCTCGAATTTGTCATACTGTTCCTTCGTCATGAGGGCCTGGAGCGCCTTCTTCTGGTTGACGTCTCCGGAGACGGCCTTTATGGCAGCCTGCCATTTTTGGAGGTCGGACACGTCCTCTTTTCCCGCCTCCGGCGTGAGCTTTCCTATCGCCTTGTCCACGCTGGCGGCCATATCCGGGCTCAGTCCGGAAGCGGTCAGCTTTTCGTACCTGGTGGCTTCCGCCGGGATGCTCTGGAAGTATTTGAGCTGGTCCTTGATCGTTTCCCTCTGCTTTGCGGTATAGGCCTGCTTGTCCACCCACAGGGAGAACTCCTTGGCCTTGTCCCCGGCTTTCAGTTCTTCCTTGTTGTCGATCTCCGCATATTTGTCCTGGATGGTCATGACCTGGTCGAAGGAAAGACCCCTGTTCATGATCGCCCGGAACTTCTCCGCCCGTCCTTCGGCGTTGTTCAGCTCCCGGTACATGTCCAGCTTGTCCTCGTCCGGGATGTCCAGCCCGGCCAGCAGCGCCCGCTCGGCCTTCCCCCGCTCGTAAGAGGTCAGAGAATCGTCATTGGCGATCCGCCGGTATTCCTGGATGGCGTCATACGCTTCCTTCCTCCCGACGCCGTGAGACGCCAGAGAGGTATAAAGCGCGGTCTGCTTCTCCGTCAGCTGCTTTCCTCCGGACGCCCAGTATTCCTGCGCTGCGTTGGTGGCGTTCTTTCCGAACAGCAGGGCCTTCACAATGTCGGTGGCGTCCTCCAGGGGGTATTGCAGCTTCGGGGCTTTGTAGCTGTTATAGCTGCCTCCCCGGAGAATTGCCTCCGCTCCCTGTGCCGTCTTGCTGATCTGGCGCCCGCCGGGGATAAACTGCGTCGCCGTTAGGAGCGTTGCCCGCACCAGGTTCTCGACTTCTCCCTGCTCCCGTCCGTCCTTTATCAGGTTCTTAATGGCGGTGCCCATGGCCTTGAACTCCCCTCCCGCGCCCGGCAGCGCGATCGTCTGGTCTCCCAGGCCCAGCATGCCGGCCGCGTTCCGCACCAGCGGCACGTCGTTCATCACGTTGTAGAGAAGGTCGTCCGCCGCAGCCTCCATGTCGAAGTCCTCTCTGGTCTTCTGCTCCGTCCCGAACAGCCGCTCATAGCCCATCTTCTCCATGGTGTTGTCGATGATGGTCCGGATGTACTGATTCGTGGTGAGGCCCTTGCCGCTTGCCACGAAATTCGCCGTCAGTCCCAGGATGTCGAAGGGGGCCGGGGTGCCGCCGTAAAGCTCCTCCGCCAGGCGGTTCAGGGTAAAGGCTCCCACCAGCGCCCGGACGATCAGGGCCGCCAGCGCGCCTGCCGCCTTGCCCTTGCCGTCCGTTTTTGCGATCCTCCGGATTTCATAGGGCACGTCCGAGACGATGTGATCCCAGCTGTTCACGGCTTCCAGCTGGAACATGTGGACCATCTTGCTGAAGAAGCCCTTGCTTTCGTAGGCCAGCGGCCTGGAGCCCTTGGCTCTGCTCCCCATGACCGCCGTTCCGAATTCGTCCGCTTTCTTCATGGCCTCCGCATAGCTCGCGCCCTGGCGGATGGCCTTGTTGAATGCGCCCCGCACCGCGATGGTGCTGACAATGTAATCCGAGACGCTGGCCGGCGTGAACAGGGCGTTGACGAATTTCTCCGCGTTGTCGGTGTAGAGCTGTTCCCTCCCGGCTTTGGCGGTGAGGAAGTCGCTGTCCTGCGCCCAGGCTTTGGTCTTTCCGCTGGCCAGGTCCGCCGCGGCTTTGAGGAAGTCCCGCTCCCCCAGCTCCGCCGCGATCATGGGCAGCTGTGCCGTCTGGTTCAGGGCGCTCGAAAGGTTTCCGGCCACGTTGGCCTTCTGGAAGGCGTTGTTGAGCTTGTTCGCCAGGTTCAGGCTCTTTCTCCCCGTGCTGTATTCCCAGCCCCGGTCCGCGAAACTCTGCTTTCCCGCGAGGATGTTGGCGTAGTTGTCCAGCCACATGACCAGGTTGGAGTTTTTCGTGCTGTTGCTGATCCGCTCGTAGAGCTTGTCGATGTATTCCTGCATGGCCTTCGTGGTGTCCACCGCGGAGAGGACGGTGTTCTGCCCGATCTCTCCCGCGTCCCGCAAAAGCCGCTGTTTCTCCTCCGTGCTGGCGTTCCGCAGCCCTTGGGCCCAGTCCAGATTTGCCCGGATTTCCTCCGGGGCGTAGGTCTGCCGGATCCAGTTTGCCGTCTGGCGCACCCGCATCACGTCGTCCGTGTGGAAGAGGATGTCCGTCATGTAGTCCACATAGCTCTGATAGGCTTTGACGATGTCGTATTCCGCTTCTGTCCCGGTCCGGTGCAGGAAATAGGGATCCCACCGCTTGTTCGGCTTGAAGAAGGTGGTCTGCCCTGCAATGCTGGCCGGAAGCTCCGATACCGCCGCGTTGATCCCCATCTTCTCAAAGGCTTTCTCCAGCAGGCTTTGATTCTCCTCCGGCTGCATGTGGGGCGCATAGCCCTTGATGTAGCCGATGGGCTCATAGCCGTGGGCCACCAGAAAGTCGTTGATGGCGTTGTAGTAATCGTCGAACAGCTCCGCGTATTTCTTCGCTGCGGCCTCCACGATGGTGCTGTCTGCCTTTTTCAGTTCCTCCTGGGTACTGAGCCACCCGGCGTATTTCTCCGCCAGGTCCCGCTCCTGCCCGCTCAGGCCGAATTCTCTGGCCTCGTCTCCGGCGTCCCCGCCCTTGCGGATGTTCTCCGCGGCGTTGGTGATCGCCGCCTTCATTTCCATCCCGGCCACCATGTCCGCGGCGGCCCGGCCTTCCATGAAGCGCATGGTGAGGGCGCTTTCCGCCCGCGTCAGCTCCCGGCTCTTTCCCTTGCTGTCCGTGAACTTCCGCACGGCGTCCATCTGCTTGTTGTACCATCGGTCCGCCTCGGCGGTGTTCTCCTTCACCGGATCCAGCAGCCATTTGGTGATCGCCTCCGCATTGTCCCCGAACATCTTCCGGAAGGCCCGCTCCGGCGTCCGCTCGTTCAGCTCGATCATGGAGATCGGCCGGATGTCCGTTTCCTCCAGATATCCTGCGGCGTCGTCCCGCAGGCCCTGGTTGATGTCCGTCCGCAGCTGGTGAAGGGTCTGGAGGTTTGCGCTATTCATGGCCCAGTAATAGTCCGCCAGCTCCATGACCGTGTCCCTGTTCAGCCGCTTCGGGATGTCCTCCTCCCGGTAGATCCCGGCGGTGATCCCGTTGGCGAATTCCTTCTCCGCGTCCGTGGCCTTCAGGCGCCGCTCCGCTCTGGCCGCTTCCTTTTGCAGCTCCTTGGCCGCCCGGTCCTTGGCGATGAGCTGCGCCGTCTGGCCGTATTCGCCCACGCTGCCGCTGACCTTCACGCCCAGCTTCCGCAGCGCCGGTGTGTCCAGCACTTCCCGGCTCCCCAGCTCCCGCTCCTCTGCGGCGGAATACCGGATATCCTTTTCCTCCGGATTGAACCGCTCGCTGAGAGGGATGATGTTCCCGGCGTCGTCGTAGGTGATGGGATCGGTCCTCTTGATCTGTTCGCTTGTAAAAGGAATCCAGACGGTATGCCCTTGGCCGCCGTTCTTTCCTCCCGCGTCCTTGATCCCGTCATAGCCCAAGGATTTGAGATATTCGGACATTACATCGGGAATGCTGGTCCAGGCATGGGTAACTCCATTTTCCAGGTCATTCCGCATACGTTCCACAAATTCTTCTGCGCTGACGCTGTTCTTGTCCCAGTAGTCCGCGTCCACGCTCTCCTTTGTGAACCGTTCCTCATTGTCCACGGCGAAGTCTTCAAATCCCTGGATAAAGTCTTCGTCGATCATGCTTGTGGCGTCAAAGGGATTCTGGATTTTCAGGAATACATCGTAAACCGCTTCCTCCCGGTAATCCGGATTCATATACCGCGGCATTTCAAATCCGGCTTTTTTGAGGGCGTCGGTCACGCCCGCCAGTTCCAGGACTTTGAGATACTGTTCTTCTTCATTGAACAGGTTCCCGCTGTTGAGCCACTGTTCATTCAGTGCTTTGAGAACGTCGCCTCTGAACTCCTGGAGCTGATGGCTCCATCCGCCGTTTGCCTCCGTTGCCTGCGGGTCATAGATGATTTCTCCTTCTCCCTCCCAGTTTGCCCGGACATGCCTTGCTTTTTCTTTGATCTTCGCCCGCTCGGACAGGGGGATATATCCCCACATCTTGTAAATGGCGAAGTCTTTTCCGGTCTTGGTGTGCTTTGCCCGGAACTGGGTTTCGTAGGAATCGTAATCGGTATCATAGGCAAGGCTGGTGTCTCGCTTATCCCTGGAATAGTTCTCCGCGATATCCTTGCTGTCCGTGAAGAACGCCATCGGCCCGGAAGTTGCCCGGTCCGCTCTGAATACGTTCCCGACGCGGTCCGCTCTCCCTGTTCCGTGGTAGGCGTGGATGGTATACCCCGCAGCCTCCGCCGCTTCGTTCACCATCCGCTGCGCGGTCTCCGTGTCCCCTGCTTCCGCTGCGGCCATGTACTCGGCGTCGGTGTCCTCCGCTGCGCTCAGCCTCTGGCTGCCGGTCCTCCCGGCAAAGTCTTCGAGCGCCCGGTCCAGGTCCTCCCGGAGGGCCTGGCGCAGCTCCTCCTCGGTTTCAAAGACGTCCCCTTCCAGGTGGCCTTCGTCGCTCCGGTTGTATTCCGCCAGGCTGAGGCTCTTTCCCTTCCCTTCGTCCGCCACCTTCACGATGTTCTCCAGGATGCTCCTGGGATCGGTGTCGTCCGGGTCGAACAGATGGGGGAAGGCGTCCGCGATCTCCTGGTGGAACACGTCGATCTTCTGATCCGCCGGGTTGTTCGTCAGGATGATCTTCTGCCCGAAAGCCTGCCGCTGGAAGTATGCCCAGTCGTCGCTGAACTCGTGCTTGACGCTTTCCGGCACATAGATCTTCGCTTTGAGGATCATATCCCGTGCCGCCTGGGTCGCTTCGTCGGCCGCCACGGTCCTCGCGCCGCTCTCATACAGCTCGTCGAACAGGTCTTCCTTTTCGTCTTCGGTCAGGCTTCCGTTTTTGAGGATCTTCTCCTCGTAGTCCCCGATGAGGTCCTTGATATAGGTCTTATATCCGTCCGGGATCGAGAAGTTGCGAATGAGCCTGTCCCGCAGGTCCCGCCGCGTTTCCTTGCTCCCGCTCACGCCTTCCGCGCTGCTTTTCTCCATGTCGGCGGGCATGGGAAGCCGGAGGCCCGCCGGGGGGCCGGTCCTTCGGTCTGTCGCCGCTGCGGTCTCGCTCTGCTGGTATACGTTGTCCCGGATAAACTGCTGGTATCTTCCTGCGTTCTGGCCGTAGGCGTTGATCCCGCCGTAGGCGTCCGCGCAGAATTCCTCCAGCGCGATCATGATGGCCTCCCGCTTCTCCGTTTCGCTGGGGTGCCATTGATTGAGGTCGCTGATGCCCAGGGTCTTTTTCAGATAGGCGTCCACCGTCTGCTTGATCCGGTTTCCGCCCTGCCGCTTCTCCATTTCCCGGATCAGGCCGTCCGCCAGCTTTTTGAACTGTTCGCTGTTCTTCGCCGCCCAGGCGTGGAATGCCTCATGGGAGGCCAGCTTCGCAGCGCTGATGGTGGGATGGTCGCACTGGACGATGATCCTGTCCCCGGTCATGACGCCCCGCGCTCTTGCGGTCCCTGCGCCCTTAATCGGGATTTCCCCCAGCACGAAGGTCACCGGCATGCCCGTCGCCTTCTGCACCCGCTCGGCCACGTTCCGCAGGTCGTCATCCCATTCCGATTCCGGATAGACGGTAACTTCCCCGTCGGCGTTGTAGATGCCTAATTCTCGTCCGTCAGTCCCAGATATTTTCTTGGATTCCGCGCGAAGTCTTCTGCGAGCTGCCTTACTGCGTTGTCCGAGGCTTCTCCATTCTTCTGCGCTTTCTGCCAGCTTTCCAGCCTGTCCGCCGGAACGCTGGTCAGTTCCCCGTCCTCCGTCTCCAGCAGATACCGCTGCGCCATTTTCGGCTTCTCCTGCGCCTGTCCGCTGCTCTGCGGGATTTTCAGCTTGCTGTCCATTTCGTGCCTCCTGTTCGTTTTGGTTCACAGTAGCATTTGCCGCCCCGATAGTCAAGACGGGTCTCGATCTGGTGTCGGCTTTCGCCTCGATCGCCGCTTCCCCGACGGATTCAAAGGCCCGCTCGTCCAGGAGCTTCTTCCCCACGGCCCGCTCCGCGATGCTCTGCACGCTCTGCCGCAGGTTGTCCGCCTGGATGGCGATCCGGTTCCCGTCCCGGAGATAGTTCACCTTGTTCCCCTGGGCATCCTGCAAAAGCCCGGTCACAAAGATGGGCTCGATCCCCTCCGCCCGCAGCGCCTCCGCCACGGCCCGTTCTTCTTTGTCCCAGCGTTCCTCGCTCCGGACATAGACGCTCTCGCCTGCCCCGGCATTCTGGAAGCCCCTGTCTCTCAGGCTCTCCGCCCAGGTGTTCTCCTCCTGCCGCTGCCGCTGCTGCGCCAGGGCCTGCTGCTTCGTGCTGCTCTTTTCTCCGGCGATCCGCAGGCCGCCTTCCCGGCTTTCCGCCCGCGCCGGCACCGGCGGAATCCTCAGCCCCGCCTCTTGGTTTTCCCTCTCGGAGGATTGCTGCTGCGTGGCGTTCTCCGTCCGCTGCGGCGCCGGCGGGGAATTCTCCTGCAGCGCCTGTCCCGGCACCGGCGGCCCCTTGACAGTCTCTCCCTGTTGTGCTACATTGTCCCCAGACGTTTCCGCAGTACCGGTAACCCCGTCCTGAACGGGCACCCCGGTCTTGATATCTGCGGGAACGTCGATTTTATATATTAGGTTCCCGTCTTCGTCGAGCACTTCATGCAGATAAAACCGATTGTTCTGATCCTGCAGGACCACCGCCGCCACATATGTCCGCTTCCCTGCCAAGTCAACCGGCGCTGCGAACACATAAGAATCGCTGCCCCGGTTTTTCCAATTCTGCTGATAGTCGATTTGCGTTCCGTCCGCGATCACGTTGGGCACTGCCGCAAAGGTCGCCGCTTTAGCTCGTCCTATCCCATGGGCGATGTCGTTCTTCACCCCGCGCTCGTCCAGGATCACCGTACCGAAGCCTTTTCTCAGGACAGCGTTCCCGATCCGTTTGAAGAATGCACCCACCTGGTCGGTGAGTTTCCCTCCGCTCTTTTCAAACTCGTCGCCCTTCACGGAAGCCACGCTTGGCATTTCCGCCATTTGGCTCCGGCTGTCCCGCAGCTTGGCTATGAGTTCGTTGGAATCCGCTTTTGCCGCTCCTTCCGGGGCGGCTTCTCTCTGCCCCTCTGCGGCCCGCTGCGGGTTTCCGGGCAGCGGAGGGGTCGTTACGCTCTCCGGTGTATTCTGCGCCGCCTGCGGCGCGACGGGGATTCTCAGGCCGCTTTCCGCCTGGTTCCGGCCGGTGGCCGTGTTCACCACGTTTCCGAAGGTCCCGGCGCCGCCCATGAGCCCGCCGGAGATCAGTCCGCCCAGGGCGTCCGTCAGCAGTCCGTATGCCCATTCCTTGATGCTGGACCTGACGGCTTCGTCGTATTTCTCCCCAGCGTTTACCTTCTTCTGGATGTTGGAGAACAGCTCCGCGTTCCCCTTGTTGATCGCAATGTCGGTGACGGTGTTGGCCAGCGTGGTGAATCCTTCCTCGCTGGCCTCGATCCCGGCCTGCACGCCGCTGTCCACGATTCCCTGCGTGACCGCCCGCAGCAGATCGCTGAACCATCCGCCGCCCTCCTTGACGGCTTTCGATGCGACGGACTGGCCGATGCTCTTCCCGGTTTTCTTCACGAAGCTGTCCACGAAATGATCCAGGCTGACTTTCTCGAACAGGTATTCCGCGATGCCCGCCGCGTATCCGTACATCAGCGCTTCGCCGTCCGTTGCTCCCCGCTCCTTCGCGTCGTACACGGATTGCTGCGCCGCGCTTCCCGCCATCATGCCCAGGGTGAGCCATTCCGGCACGCCCAGCATATTCAGCAGGATCTGGGATCCGCTGTCCGCCATGCTCATGCCGGTCATATAGGCGAAGCTGGCGAGATTGGCCACGCCCAGCAGCTGCTTGTCCGGATACTTTTCCTCCAGATCCTTGGCCACGGTCTCCCGGATCCTGTTCGCGTCCTTCCCGAAGTCCTGCGCCGGGGTGTTGTAGTCAATGGGCTTCAGGCTCCCGCCGAACTGCCGCTTGGCGTTCTGGATCGTCAGATCCACCACGCCCGCGATGCTGAATGCGTTGCTGGGGATGCTCACGACGCTGGACAGCACGGGGCTGTCGTGGGCGTAGGCTTCCAGCTCCTGGTTCCGCTGATTTGCCCGGCGCTCGTTCAGGCGGCTGCTGATGGTGTCCAGATAGGCGCTGGCCGCTTTGGGCCCCTGCTTTTCGGAGTTCCACAGATAGAAGTAGATTCCGGCCTCCTCGTCGGTCATATACCGATACGGTGAGTCGGAATAGTAAACCTCCTGCGATCCGGGCGTGTAGCCCTTCTCCGGATCGTATTTGTCGTTCCTGTGGTAGATCTGGTAGTATTCCCCCATCTGCTTCGTGGGGGTGGTGGCGGCCCGTCTCGCTGTCTCCTCGTCGCCCTTGCTCTTGCTCAGGAAGTCCGGGTTGCTCTGGAGGGAGCTGTATTTTCTCTTTTCCTCCTGGTCCTGATATGCCGTCGCCAGGGAATTATACCGCTCCTGGGCCTTGGCTTTGTTCTGCTGCGCGGTCTGGAGATTCTTGAGAGAATCGTCCACGTTGCGCTGCAATTCAGGGATGCTGTCGCTGAACGGATTTCCCCCTCTGGCGATCAGACTTGCCCCCAGGCTGAGGCTCGCGCCGAAGCTCTGTTTGCCCGCCAGGCTCAGGTCCTTCCCGGCGCTGCGCACCTCGTCTTCGGTGATCTTCCTCCCGCTCCCCGTTGCGCCCGCGTTTCTGCTGGTCTGCTCCCGCGTCGGCTGCGGCACCGGCGGCACATTCGGCGTGGTCCCCTTGGTTGCCTGCCGGGGAACGGTGGCGGAGGACCCGTAGACCCCCGCCCCGTATGTTTCTTCGATTCCCTCTGCCTGCTCTTCCGCCAGCCCTTTCAGAAAATCGAGTATCTTGTCTGCCATCGCTTATCCTCCATAGTTGGAAAAGCTCTTCACCAGATTCATTGTATCCCGGATGCTTTCCGCGTTCTGCATTTCCTGATTCCAGGTTAATGTGATCTTCCCGTCGGCGCCCACGGTGGCTTTTACCATCCCGCGCTGGTACAGGCTGAGGAGTTCCTGCATGCTGAACCTCCCGTGGCCCTCGATGTACACCCAGTCATTCCCGTGACGGTTGGCGATGCTGTCCATCGTGAATTCTCCGTCGTATTCGTTCTCCTGCGGAGATTCCTCCGGAGGAGGCGTGGTCGCCGGGGGCGTAGTTGCCGGGGGCGTAGTTGCCGGGGGCGTAGTTGCCGGAGGCGTGCTCGGCGTATAAGCCGGGTTGGCGATCTCCGAATCTTCAAATGCGCCGCCGGAGGATCCGCCGCCCAGATACCGGCTGTAATACTGCTCGTAGGTGGTGCCGTCCGGCACGCCCAGGATCTGCGCGTATTTCCCGGTCACGATGCCGTTGGTGCGGAGATAGTTCCAGGCCTCCCGCTCCTGCTCGTCGTCGTATTCCCGGAGGCTCTGGTTCCACACGTCGCTCCGGTACTGATTGTCTAGGGCGTCCTGCTCCCGCTCGTATTCCCGCTCGTCGGCGTAGGTGCTGCGGTTCCAGGCCTGCTGGTCCGCGTACTGCGCGTCGCTGACGGCGTCCCTGGCCATTTGATAGGCCCACTGCCGCTCCCTCTCGCTGAGCTGGTCGCCGTATTCCCGGAGGTACTGGTTCCATTCGGCCTGCTTCCAGCCCTGCGCGTCGGCGTACTCCCGAAGCTGCTGCGCCCACTGCTGATCGTACCGCTGGTCGCTGATGGCGTCCCGCTGGGCCTGGTAGTTCCGGTCATATGCGGTCTCGTCGGCGTACCTGGCGTCGCCCACAGCGTCACGATACCTGCCGTAGTCGAAGTTGCGGTCCGTGTTGTACTGCCCCAGCTGGTCAAGATAACGCTGGTACTCGGTGTTGCCATACTGGTTGTAGCGGTCGGCAAGGTCGAAGTTCCTGCCCTGCTGGTCCGCCCACCGGCTGTACTCCCGGTCGTCAAAGCCCTGGTACTGGTCGGAAATGCCCATCTGCCGCTGGAACTCCTGGAGATAGCGGTTGTAGGCATCCTGATAGAGCTGCGGCAGTTTGTCCGAAAGCTGGCTGGCGTAGTAATCACCTGCCTGGGAAGCCGCTGTGACGGCGTAGCTGTTGGCAAGTCCGCCGGTCCGCATAGCCGCCTGCGCCAGTGCTTCCTGGGATGCCCGGTCGCCTTCACGCCGATACTGCTTCTGGTACGCCTGCCACACGGGGTCACTGTTGGGATCGTAGTTCCACTGCATTTCTTCGGCACGTTTCAGCGCAGCGTCTCTCAGGGGCTGGTACTCGCTGCCCTGCCACTTCTCACCGGCGGCTTCCAGCGCGGCGTCGCGCTTCTGCTCATAGTCGGTGCCGTTCCACTCCGGGGCGGGTTCGTAATCCCACTGATCCAGATAGGTCTGATAGGCGTTCGGAGTCGTCTGCGCCTGGGCCTGTGCCTGTGCCGGTTCATATCCCGTGGGCTGATAACTGCCTGCGCTGGGCGTGGGGGTGTAGGAGCTTTCCCGGTAGCTCTCGGAATAGCCGCTGTTCCCGCTGGGAGTGTTTCCGCTGGGGGTGCCGGAAGGAAGTCTGTCGGTATATTCGTCGCTTCCGCGCCCGGGCTTGTAAAGGGGATTGTTCTGCTCCCACGTTCCGCCATTGTTCTTCGCCACGGTCTCCGGCTCGTAGAAGATGCCGTTGTTCCTGCGGACATAGCCCCATTCCGCAAGCTTTTCGTCCGGTACGGTGGCGTAGGTGTAGGCTTTGCCGTCCTTGCCGATGAACATCCGGTCGCCATAGTTGTTGACGTCGTTCTTGTAGTAACCGTTTTTCATGACGGTGTCATAGTCGTCGCTCCAGGTGCCGGTCTGCTTGAGCTGCCCGCCTGCGCCCACGGTGTACACTTCGCCGTTCGGGCCGTAGAACGCGGTGCCGCTGAGATCGTCGCCTTCGCGGTAGTTCAACAGTTTGCCGTTGCTGACAGGTACATACCCGCCGATGCCGTCCACAGCCCGGAGCATACCGTTGACGTTTCCGTTGGCGTCCACATAGCTGGACCAGTTCCCCGCCGTCAGGAAATTGTCGTTCAGGGCGCTGTAATCGCCGTTCTGATACCCCGCCATGGCGGCGTTCCATTTGGCCTTGTCCTCGGCGGTCATGGTGGTCATGTTGTTGTCGCCCATGTTCCGCCAGAGATATTGGTCGGTGGGCTGTATCTCGTCGATAGCCGCCTGATATGCGTTCTTCTGGATGTCCTGCTGAGTCGGCGTAGTGGTGGACTTTTGCGTCAGAGCATATGCCGACTGGGCCTGCGGAGACATTCGTGCCAGCTGTTCCTGCCTGATCTCTTCCTGCTGCATCTGCTGTCTCTGGCCGGGCGTGGCGTTGTTCATCGCCTGGACCTTCTGGGCCTGCTCCTGAGCCGCGATGGCTTGGGACCTGTTCCGATACATATCCGCCGCCGTGGCCCCGCTCGACGCCATGGTCACAGGCTTCGACGTGGTTGCGCCGGTCGTCGCTCCCACAGTCGGCTGGGCCGTCACCAGGTTCTGCGCCGTCTGCTGTCCAGGCGTAGGCTCCGTCGGATAGTCCAGCGGATTCAGAATCGCCGACTGTTTCTTCTTCTGTAGCGCGTCTTTAACTGCGGTCTGAAATGCGTTCAGTGCCATTTCCTTTCCCCCTTATGTCGGAACGCTTCCGCTGTTCGGAAGCGTCACGTTGCTGCTGCCCTGGAACTGAGATCCGCTGTACTTCTCGATTGCTATGCTGTAGATCACCGCGTCGCCGGTGCCGTCCAGGCTGAGCCGGTAATGGTCACAGCGCCGCAGGATCAGCGGGACGATGTATGACTTTTTCTTCTCGCTGGACGTGCCGGTCAGCGTCCCGACGAGCTGCGTCGCCCCGTCGTCGTATTTGATCTTTACCGCGATGGTGCTCTCGTTCGCCAGCGTCGCCCGGATCAGGATGCGCAGAGGGCCTTTCTTGTTTTGGCTCCCGGTGTCGGTGGTCTCGTAGAAGTTATCGCTGTCCGCGAACTTTACCTGCCATTCAATCGTCCCCTCGGCGCTGCCGTAATAGGTGTCCCCATCCATCCGCCACAGTTTCCCGGTGTCCATATCCACCATGTAAAGGGATTCCTCGCAGAAGGCAAAGGCCCCGTTTATTTCGTCCTCCCGGTGCCACACGCCGTACCGGGTGTCGAACACATAGAGTCCGCTCACTTCGCTCTCGTCGTAGTCCGTCAGGCTGACGTAATATCGGATGCCGTCACTGCCTGCGGATGCCGCTGCCCATCTGGTATTCGCACCCAGGTTCTCTGAGATCACCCTGGGCGCTCCGCCGTTGTAGGCGCAGATCCCCGCCCGGCTGAGATAGAACAGCGTCTCTCCCGCCACGGCAAGGCTCCAACTGCTTCCATCCTTCACGCCGAATCTGCTGTTGATGGTCCATTGAAAATTGCTCGGCTTGTCCCCCTGGACCTTGCAGATGCTGTCTTCCTTGAAGAAAATTGGGTAGCCTCCGTAGCTGACGCAGGCGGTGAAGTCGCCCTCGTCCGGCACGGCGCTCTGCCAGCTGTCGGTGCTCAGCCCGTCGAACACGTTGAAGTT
>Ga0310696_10006294_pt1 | contig 14115 bp, 10 predicted proteins | sample AusTroGonzalo_MG_4_FD_203885 | JGI IMG/M metagenome (GOLD analysis project Ga0310696, IMG submission 203885) | Bovine rumen microbial communities from tropical cattle in Woodstock, Queensland, Australia - Gonzalo_02 (v2) (version 2) | ecosystem: Host-associated > Mammals > Digestive system >...
ATATTACCGGCATAACGCAGAAGCGCATCAGTATGATCATCTGCTTTTATATTAAAAACAGAAAAAAGCGCTGCAAGGACTAACAGGCAAACAGACCTCCTCATAAATTTCAATTAATTGATCAATAATACCATTTTGTATGCAAGAATATGAATAATTATCGATACAACAAAATTTTTTTGTTCAGAAATTACCAGTCCTGATCCTGAATAATACTACAAACCTAACCAGTGAAGCATACCTACAATAAGGAGACGCAACACATAATCAAAGGACCACTGACCCACAAACAAATTGTATAGTTTGATTCACTAACCAAACATCGCAAACGTAGTGCATGAAATTGTAAAATGCAACTATTTCCAAAAAAAATAAATAATTAATCCATTCTTTGTCCTATTACAGGCCTTTTTACCCTAAAAACCACACCCACAATGCTCTCACAGCATATGAAAGCGGTGGCCGGCGGTAATGCGAATAGACAGGAAATTGGGCGGAGCGAATTAATCTTCGGAATCCAGGATCTTCTTTATCTCCTCATCAGTCTTGTAGAGTTTGTCCTTACAGAATTTTATAAGGTCACGGGCCTCCTTGAGGCTTTCACCTATCTGGTCTATGTCCATCTTGTTCTCCTCTATCCCGGATACTATCTCCTCCAGGCGTTTCATAGCTTCCTCGTATTTCACTGTATTCCTGATTTTATGGGTTTATAATCAAATTATCTCACTCTCTACGGTACCATCAGCAAATGATGTGGTAAGACGGTCTCCCTTATGCAGGCCGGCAGCTTCTTTTACCACATGGCCGTTTACTCTGGTCAATGAATAGCCGCGCTTGAGTATAAGTTCAGGGTCAGCTGCCGCAACGCTCTTTTCAAGCAGTTCCAGTTTGTGGATCCTGGATGTCACTATGTTTGAAACACCGTTCACAGCACGGTTCCACAGGCTTTCAAGCATCTGCTCGCGGCGTACCTTGGCTACTGCGAACAGTGATGGCAGTTTTTGTGCCAATCTCTCAATTCGCATCTTCTCGGCGTTCATACGCTGATTTATGGCGTCACTCATGCGGCGGGTCACGTTCTCAAGTACCGATGCGGTATCAAACACCTTGTTTATAAGGAACTCGGCAGCAGCGGTAGGAGTCTTGACCTTGGTGTGTGCCACCACATCGGCCACGGTATCATCACGCTCATGCCCTATTCCGGTAATCACGGGCAGCGGGTAGTTGGCTATGTTGAACGCCAGGTTGTATGAGTCAAAGCAGCTGAGCTCACTCACGGCACCGCCTCCGCGAATTATTACCAGCACGTCAAAATCATCCCTGCGGCGTGCCACGGCATCCATGGCCGCAATAACGCTGCGCTCCACGTCATCGCCCTGCATGAGGGCCGGAAACAGCTTAACATAGAACCTGAATCCGTATACGTTATTTGAGAGCTGGTCACAGAAATCACCGTAACCGGCTGCTGTGGCCGATGATATGACGGCTATCCTCTGGGGCAGCACCGGTATCTCAAGCTCACGGTTAAGTCCTATAACACCGTCTTTTTCAAGTTGCATGAGTATCTCCCTGCGGCGGCGTGCCATGTCACCCAGGGTATAGGTGGGGTCTATGTCCTGTACGTTAAGAGAGTAACCGTACACCTCATGGAAGGTTACGGTAACCTGCAGCAGCACTTTCATACCCACCTTAAGGGTCTCACCGGTCTGCTGCTCAAAAAAGGGTCTGATATTCAGCCATGTGTTACGCCATATGTTGGCTTTGGCCTTGGCCAGGAAAGTACGCCCGGTGGGGTCTTTCTGAACAAGTTCCATATAGCAGTGCCCCTGTCCGGAGGGGTTGATTCCGCTTATCTCAGCCTGTACCCAGTAGGCATCTGGCATCTCAAACTGGAGCGTGCTCTTGACACGTCCGTTGAGTTCAAGGAGAGTCAAAGGTTCCATAGTATCAACTGTTTTCTGTCTGTTCCTGCTGCGATATGTGGCAGAGCACAAGCACATCACCTACCTGCAGCACGGTGTTGCCATCAGGGATGATGTTCTTTTCGGCTCGTCTTATCATAACCACCACACCACGGTCGGGGCGGTCATAATCCATGATGCGCTTGCCAGCCCATCGGCCGCCGGGTTTGACGGTATGCTCCTCAAGGAACGTATGGTTATCCTCAAAGCTCTTGGTTATGATGACCACGCTGTCACCGGCTTTTATCCTGGTGTTACCGCGCGGAAGCACTTTCTGTCCGTCACGCATTATCATGGCTATGAGCAGGTTCTTGGGCAGGCCCAGCTCCTTGATCTGCTTGCCCTCCCAGGCGCTGCCCACCGTGATGGTTATGCGCCCAAACTGGATATCGGTATCGGCCAAATAGTCATTGAAGGTCTTCATCACATCTACGCTGTTATCAATCATATCCAGCCAGCCGGCAACTGCAGGCAGCAGTGAGCCCTGGATGAGTATTGACAGCAGCACTATGCAGAACACTATGTTGAAAAGGTCAATATTCAAATTGGTGGCCGTGCCGGTGGCGATGATGGCGAATACTATCGATGCGGCACCCCTGAGCCCCACGAATGATACCAGCAGACGCTGCCTGAACCGGTATCCCTTGCTGCGTCTGAACGGCGTGAGCACTATGCTCACAGCAAGCGGACGGGCCACCAGCAGCATGAACCCGAATATGATGAGTGACGGCACAATAACCCTATGCATCATGGCCGGACGTGCCAGCAGGCCCAGCAGGAAGAATATGAGCACCTGCATGAGTCCAGTGGTTCCGTCAAAGAAGGCCACCAGGTTTTTCTTGTCCTTAAGGTCGGCATTACCCATGATGATACCAGCCAGGTAGGCGCTCAGGTATCCGTTACCGCCTATGAATGTAGGCAGGGCATATGACAGTATGGCTATGGCAAGCACAAAGAGTGATCCGTAGGCGGTGGCGCGTGAACGCATCTTCTTAAAGAAATAGATGGCCACGATAGCCATAAGCCAGCCGCCCAGCACGCCGAACAGTATCTGGCCCACAAGCATCACCGCTACCCCGCCGCCGCTGGCCGTGCCGTTGCGCAGTGAGAGGATGACCATGGTGAGCATATATGCGAACGGGTCGTTACTGCCGCTCTCCACCTCAAGCAGTGATGCGGTGTTGTTCTTAAGGCCCAGCTTGCGAGAACGCAGTATGGAGAACACCGATGCAGCATCAGTAGAGGCAATGACAGATCCCAGCAGCAGTCCGTCCATCCACTCCCAATGGAGCACGTAATGGCAGAACACTCCCACCATACCGGATGTGAGCATGACACCTACGCTGGCCAGCAGGCCTGACTCAACGGCTACACGGCCGGCGCTCTCCCATCGGGTGCCGAATCCGCCGTAGAACATTATGAATATGAGAGCCACCGTACAGGTCTGCTCTGCAAAATCCATATCCTCAACATGAATGGGAATAAGACCGTTGTTGCCGAATATGATTCCCAGAACTATGAATGCCAACAAGGTGGGCACACCTATCCTGGTTGTAACATGATTCAACCACACACAGATGATAATTACAAGGCCTATGAGTATCAGGAACAACGTCATGCCTGCAAAGATACAAAAAACAGGCTTGCTTGTATAAATATGGATTATCTTTTGGAGTCGCCTGGCAGCAGTTATCTTTTTATCTCCAGTACCTCCAGATTACGGAATGTCTTACCCTCTATCTCCAGGCGTACAAGGGTGCGTACTTTCTGCCATCCCTGCAGACCGGCGGCACCGGGGTTGATAAAGAGCATGTTGTATTTCTTGTCATGCATCACCTTGAGTATGTGCGAATGGCCGCATACAAAAAGATCCGGAGTCTCTATCATGAGCTGCTCACGGACGCTATGGTCATAATGGTCAGGTGATCCGCCTATGTGTTTCATCATGATATTGGCATCCTCTACCTTAAAGCGGTACAGCTCTGTGGTGCTGCGGCGCACATCCTGTCCGTCACAGTTGCCGTAGACAGCACGCAGCATGGCAATATCGGAGAGCCGCTCCATGACCTCATACGTACCTATGTCACCGGCATGCCATATCTCATCACAGCCCTGCAGGAACGTGGCGTAACGGTCATCCCAGTAGCCGTGGGTATCGGAGAGGATGCCTATGCGTTTCATATCTTGAGACGCTCCTTGGCCAGTGCCACTATCATCTCGGCACACTTCTCATAGCCCAGCGTGGAGCTGTTAAGGCAGATGTCATAGACAGCGGGATCACCCCAGGTACGGCCTGTGAAATAGTTGTAGTATGATGAGCGTTTGCGGTCTATATCCTCTATCAGTGACAGGGCCTTGGACTGTGTCATACCGTTATCGGCATGGCGGCACACGCGGGCTACACGGTCATCTATATCGGCAGCGATGAAGACATTGAGCAGACGGTCACTGTCACGCAGCACATAGTCTGAGCATCGGCCTATGAAGACACAGTCTTCCTGCTCATGAATGTGCCTGATGGCTTCACTCTGCATATTGAATATGGATTCATTGCTCAGGTAGTTGTTTGAAAGGCCGTTGCCGCTCAGGTGACTCATAAAGAGTCCGCGCAGGCCCTTGCGGGTCTTCTCCTCATCGGCCTCATCAAAAAACTTCTCGCTGAATCCAGTATTCTGGGCTGCCTTCTTGAGCAGGTCCCTGTCATAAACCTTGATACCCAGCTGTTCAGCTACCAGAGCTGCTACGTTACGGCCACCGCTGCAGAACTTGCGGCCTATGCATATACAGTAGTGATTGTCCTTTTCCATGACTATGCCATTGTTTTTAGTTTCTTAATCTGTGGAATGAGCAGCGATACACCCAGTATCACTGAGAGGAAATCAGATGCAGGCATGCTGTACCATATTCCGTTGATGCCGTAGTAACGCGGCAGTATCAAAAGGAACGGTATGAGCAGGAGCAGCTGACGTGAGAGTGACATTATGATTGACTTGCCAGGCATGCCTATGCTCTGGAAGAAGTTACCGGTTACCATCTGCGATCCTACCAGCGGGAACACGATGAAGGTGAGTTTCATACCCGTCATGGCTATGGCGGTAAGTTCCGGGTCATCAGTGAATATGCGTATGCACAAGCCCGGCAGGAACTCAGTGACGGCAAATCCCAGCGTGGTGACTATAGTGCCAAAGAACATGGTAAGATAGAGCACCCTGAGCACACGGTCAAACTGACGAGCACCGTAGTTGTAACCGGCAATAGGCTGCATGGCCTGGTTGAATCCCATCACCATCATGACAATGAGGAATCCAAAGCTGTTCACTATGCTGTATGCACCGATGGCAACGTCACTGCCGTACTTGAGCAGGCCGCGGTTTATGAGCAGCACCACAAAACATGCGGCGGCGTTCATAAGGCAGGGTGACAGTCCAATGGTGACAATGTTCTTGACCAGGTCCCTGCGCAGACGGTAGGTGCCGCGTTGCAGGTGAATGAGCTCACTCTTATCGGACAACTGGAAGCACTGCCATGTGAATGCCAGCACCTGTGAAATCACGGTTGCAATGGCAGCGCCCTTGATGCCCCAGTGAAACACCATGATGAACAGATAGTCCAGCAGGGTGTTAAGCAGCACCGTTCCTATGGTGGCTATCATGGCCTTGTTGGGGTGTCCGGCGGCACGCAGTATACAGTTGATACCCAGATAGAGGTGGGTGAACGCGTTGCCGGACAGGATGATGACCATATACTCACGGGCATAGCTGATGGTTACATCGGTAGCGCCAAAGAGACGGAGTATGGGGTTGATGAATATCAGTGAGAGCAGTCCGAACGATACGCCAATCAGTATGTTCATGGTCACAGAGTTACCAAGCAGCATCTGAGCGCTCTTGTGGTCTTTCTGGCCCAGTTTGAGTGAGATCATGGTGCCTGAGCCCACGCCCACCATTGATCCGAGAGCGGCCGACAGGTTCATGAGCGGGAACGTAACCGCCAGACCTGACAGAGCCATAGTACCTACGCCGTGCCCTATGAACGCACGGTCTACGATGTTGTAAAGTGATGATGCCAGCATGGCAATCATGGCAGGAACTGCATATCTTATGAGCAACTTACCTATCTTTTCCGTGCCCAGTTCCTGAGGTGTCTTCAATTCAGCCATTTAACTATTCTTTTCCGGCTGCAAAGTTACAACTTTTAGGGGCTGGTTGGTCAACGGTTTATGCCAATAATCCCCATATTGTCTTAACTAAATTTTAAGGGTACTGATTAAACTTTTGCCAAATCCTGATATCTTAAATGTGACGTTTGAAATTAGTTTCTAACCTAAATAACAAAAACAATGAGAAAGATTTTATTCGCTATTGCAGCTCTGATGGTATCTACACTGAGCTTTGCACAGGGATTTGGCGGCGGTTTCGGCGGCGGCCAGGGTATGAACATGAATCCTGAGGATATGGCCAAGCGTCAGGCTGACCGTCTTAAGGAGCAGCTTGAGCTGACACAGGTTCAGTATGACTCAATCTACAACTACTACCTGGCAAGCAGCAAGGAGCAGGCAGCACGTCGTGAGCAGATGCAGAACGGCCAGCAGCCCGAGCAGCAGGATATGCAGGCTATGATGGAGCAGATGCAGAAGCAGCGCGCTGCTCAGGAGGAGAAGATCAAGTCATTCCTGACCGATGACCAGAAGAAGAAATATGATGAGGCTCAGGAGCAGCGTCGTCAGCAGCGCCAGCAGGGCGGCCAGGGCGGCTTTGGCGGCGGCATGGGCGGCTTTGGCGGCGGTATGCCTCAGGGTGGCCAAGGTGGCGGTCGTCCGCAGGGTGGACGTCCTCAGGGCGGCCAGGGTGGCGCAGCACCTCAGGGTTTCGGTTTCTGATTGAACCCCAACAACAAAAAACAGGTGGGCCCGATAACGGCTCACCTGTTTTTTTCATAAATTCGCCGCCATGAAACGCCTGATTACTATTATACTGGTACTGCTAACCTGTTCTTTTGCAATAGCACAGAAGAAAAACAAGAAAGAGGCCGAAAAACCGGCAGACCCATCACAAGAGCTGATGCGATTTGCAGGCAACATACATCAGTTCAACAGCATATTCCCCCAAGAGAAGGTGTACCTGGAGTTTGACAACACCGCCTACTTTCAGGGTGAGACCATCTGGTTCAAGGCATTCGTGACACACGCCACCACTCTAAAGCGTGCACCCAGCAAGGTGCTGTATGTGGATTTCATTGCTCCCACCGGACATGTGATAGAGCGGCAGAAACTTAAGATAGTGGCCGGACAGTGTGACGGAGCCATAATACTGGTTGATGCAGCCACAACACAGGCCCGTGAACGACGCGGCATGATTGAGTACCCCAGCGGGTTCTATGAGATACGTGCCTATACGCAGAACATGCTGGATTTTGACAAGGAGACTATATTCTCACGTGTAATACCGGTTTACGTAAAACCCAAGCGCCCCACAGAGTTTGAGAGCTCATTCGTGGTGCTGGAGCAGGAGAACCCGTTGATACGTAACATACGTGATGAGGCCGAGGAGAAAAACCACAAGATAGACCTGATGCTGTTTCCCGAGGGCGGTGACCTGATAGAGGGATTGCCATGCAAAGTGGCTTTCAAGGCCACCGGCAAGGATGCGCTGGCTATAGACGGATATGTGTTATGGGGTAACAAGGACACGGCACGTACTGTCCATGACGGTATGGGGTCATTCGTGATCACCCCCGGCGGCTCCGAGTCAGTCAGTTTTGTGACCCTGGACGGCAAGAGCTCCAGATTCAGCCTACCCAGAGTATTAAAGAGCGGCTACTCCATGATGGCCACATCGATATCGGACACCCTGATAAACGTGAGCATACGACGCACCCCGGACCGTATCGGTGAGCCTGCGGCGCTGGCCGTGACATGCCGCGGCGAGCTGGTGTTCTTTAAGGAGATTGAGCCGCGTGACAGCGTGGAGCTGAGCCTGGGCTGCGCTCTCTGGCCATTAGGTGTGTGCCGCATGACCCTCTATGACAAGAAAGGCATGATACTCTCATCACGCAGCCTGTTCCATAACAATGACATGTTCCGCAGCCCCACCATCACGCTCTTGACCGACAGCCTGTCACGTCAGCCCTTTGGCAAGCAGGTGCTGTCACTCAAGCTCACTGACCGTGAGGGTAATCCCATGCGTGACCGTTTCTGCCTCTCTGTACGTGATGTAGATGATTTTGGCACCGGCATGTCCGATAACCTGATGTCCAACCTGCTGCTCTCATCGGACCTTAAGGGTTACATTCATGACCCGGCATGGTACCTTGAGGCTAATGACCCTGAGCACCGTGATGCCCTTAACCTGCTCACACTGGTACAGGGATGGGAGCGCTATGAGTGGCAGTATATGACGGGCCAGAAATATTTCTCTGAGAAACACCGTATTGAGGACAGCCTGACCATGAACGGCTGGGTGCTCTCATACGCCAAGCGCAAGCCGGTGAACGGTGTTGACGTGTATGCATCGGTAGTGCCCGGTGACAAGAGCAAGTTCGAGTCATTCAAGTATCACACCGATACCACGGGTTATTTTGGATTTGACCTGAGTGATTTCTACGGCAAGGCCAAGATGACAATAAGCCTCATGACACACAGGCGTAACGGCAAGACCAAGTATGAGACCAGCACACGTATCAAGTTTGAGCGCTCCGATATGCCCGATTCCAGGTCACTGTTAAAGCAGGAGATAGACCTGAGCCGTAATAACCGCAAGGTTGTGGACCCCACAGCCAAGGATAACGGCCAGAAGGATGACGGGCTGCCGCTTGTCATCAATGAGGATCTGGGTATCATGCTTGACGATGTGGAGATAACTGAGGAACGCCGGTTTGTGGATTATGACACCTTCACCTCATGGGACGTTGAGAAAGATGCCGAGATGGAGCTGGATATGGGTGAGTATACCACTGATGTGATGGGTTATTTCCTGGAAAAAGGCATCACCTTTGAGGAGCATCAGCCCTTCTTCTACATTCACAACCAGGAGAAGGTGCTGGACAAGAAGCCCTTTGATGACCCCATGAGCATTGACATGATTGACGTTAAGAGCATCATAGTCTATGATGACGGCATGTACCCCAGACATTTCACTGAGTTCACGCCCCTGCTGTTTGACTATCACCGCAGCCGTGGAGAGACATCGGACTTTGTGGAGTGGATATACAACTCATGGGATAAGTACCGTCTGGTGGATATTCTCATCAAGAATGACCGTGACCTGCTCTCCTACAAGGAGATACGTAACCTGAGCAGACGTATTACAACAGTTGACGGATTCTCCACCCCGGTAGAGTATTACGGGCCGCAGTACCCCGAGGGGCCTGTCTACGGAGATGTTGACACACGCCGTACAGTATACTGGAACCCCAATGTGATAACAGACAAGAACGGAAATGCCAGGGTTGAGTTCTACAACAACAGTTTCTCAAGACACTACACAATAAGCGGCGCAGGCATCACTCCTGCGGGCACCCCGTTCATACTGAATGAGAATTGGTAAAATGTGGGAAAGGGGAAGGTTTAGCTCGACGAAGTCACTGTCCCCAATTTCACATTTTCTAGAACAGGCTGCAGCCAATCAGAACTAAAAGCTGCGCCGTAAGAATCCTAAGGAACATGGTGAGCGGATAAACCGTTGAGTATGCAACAGCCGGAGCGTCGTGCTCTGTCTGGGCGTTGGCGAATGCCAGTGCCGGGGGATTGGTGCTTGCACCTGCCACCAGACCGATAATGCTGTAGTAGTTCATGCCGTGACGCTTACGTGCTATCAGCGCAACCACAAATACCGGAATCACAGTGATGAGCAGACCAGCCAGCATAAAGGTGAGTCCGTCACCGGACATTATGGTCTCAACGAATGTGGCACCTGACTTGATGCCCACACTGGCCAGGAACAGGGCTATACCCACCTCACGCAGCATCATCAGGGCGCTTGCCTTGGTATAGGTAACAAGCCCCATCTTATAACCGAATCGGCTTATCAGGATAGCCACAACCAGCGGACCACCGGCAAGACCAAGCTTAAGAGGTGTAGGTATACCGGGTATGGTGAGTGGTATGCTGCCAAACAGCACACCAACAAGAATGCCAATGAACATGGTAGCCAGGTTGGGAGCATCCAGACGTTTCATCTCATTGCCCACACGCTGTGCCACGGCAGCCACGCTGCTGGCCTTACCTACCACTGACAGGCGGTCACCTATCTGAAGTACCAAGCTGGCCGATGCAAACAGCTCGGTGCTGGAACGTACCACGCGTGTGATGGTCACATCATATACGCTGCCCAGATGGAGCTCACCCAAAGTCTTGCCGTTGAGTTTCTCCTTGGTGACAACGATGCGGCGTGATACCATCGGCTCTGCGCTCTTTATGCTGTCCCACTCTACATCAACCACGGATCCCAGCAGTGTGCGGATAGCCTCACCGTCATCCTCGGCGCATACCACGCAGAGCTTGTCACCCAGATGAACCACGGTGTCCCTGTGCGGAGTGATGACCTCACCCTCATGATTCAGGCGTGAGCATATGAACTCACGGTTTATCAGGCGGCGCAGCTCAAGTATGGTCTTGCCGTCCAGACGTTCATTGGTCATGGCAAGATACTGTCTCATGGGCTTGGTGCTGGTATCCTCTTTCTTCATGTTCTCCAGTTCCTCATTCTCCTTGTCATCCTTGATGCGGCAGATGGCCTTGACAATCATGGGCACCATTATCACGCCCAGCACGGCAAGCGGATAGGCACATGCGTAACCGTTGGCTATCTCTACGCCTGTATTGCCCATCTGGCGCAGAGCCTCCTCGGCGGCACCCAGGCCAGGCGTATTGGTGACAGCACCGCTCAGCACGCCCACAAGCATGGGGAAACTGTCGGGGTTGGACCTGTCAAACAAAAGGAAATATGTACCGATGGCCACTACGATGTTCAGTACGATCATGAGTACCGCCAGACGGTTCATCTTGATGCCACCCTTAAGGAATGAGCTGAAAAATGACGGACCAACCTGTAGTCCCAGACTGTAAACGAACAGTATCAGACCGAAATCCTGTATGAAACTAATCGTCTTTACGTTTCCGGTAAACCCGAAATGAGCCACCACGATACCGGTAAAAAGGATGAATGCCACGCCGAAGGATATGCCCCTGAACTTGAGTTTACCCAGCATCACGCCTACGGCTATCACAAATGAGTAGAGAAGAAGCAGATGAGCTATAGATTCTGTATCAAAAAGCAAAGATTTTATCCAATCCATTATTCCTCAACGTTTTAGTCGGCAAAAATTATCGTATCCTTTTATTTTGGGTGCAAAGTTACTCACATTTCATTCATATTATCCATTTGGGCACCCTTATTATTCCTTAAAAAATTAATAGATATTCGGGAAATATTAATTCTGTCTTTAACGATAGGATTAGTAATTCAAATTATTTATCTTTGTGAAGTTTCGCCTTTGAGAGCGAACCACCTGATTACTGACTAAACTATCAAACAAGTTGCATTTTATGTCAAAGTACAAAGAAAAACTCTTCTCAGAGTTCCCCCCGGTGTCTACCCAGGAGTGGTTGGACAAGATAACCGAGGATCTTAAGGGAGCCGACTTTGAGAAGAAACTCGTGTGGAGAACCAACGAGGGATTCAAGGTTCAGCCGTTCTACCGTGAAGAGGATCTGGCAGGCCTTGACACAGAGACCAAGCCCGGAGAGTTTCCTTACAAACGCGGCACCAAAGCCTGTAACACATGGTATGTCCGTCAGGGCATAAGCACCAAGGATATCAAGGAGGCCAACGCCAAGGCTCTTGACATCCTGAACAAGGGTGTTGATTCAATCAACTTCTGCTGCCGCGGCCGCCTCATAGAGGTCGCTGACCTGGAGGCTCTGCTCAAGGACATATGCGCCGATTGCATTGAGCTCAACTTCAGCACAAAGCCGCAGCTGGCATGCGCACAGGCCCAGGCTCTGGTTGACTACTTTACCAAGAAAGGTTATGACCTGAGCTCTCTTAAGGGCTCGATATCATATGACCCCATAGGCTCAATGCTCAAGCACGGCATAGAGTGCGGCCTTGATGATGCTGCCAAGCTCATTGATATTCTCAAGCCGCTCAAGAAGTTCCGTGCCCTCACAGTAAAGGCCTCCATGCTCACAGACTCCGGTGCGTTCTGCTATCAGGAGCTGGGTTACGCACTGGCCTGGGGTAACGAGTACATGCGTTCACTCACCGAGGCCGGTGTTCCGGCCGATGCAGTAGCCAAGAAGATACAGTTCAACCTGGGCATCGGCTCCAACTACTTCATGGAGATTGCCAAGTTCCGCGCAGCACGTATGCTGTGGGCCAAGATTGTTGAGGCCTACAAGCCCGAGTGCCACTGCCAGGACAAGCCCCAGGACGGTATCTGCCGCTGCGCCTGCAAGATGCATATCAACGCCATCACCACCAAGTACAACCAGACACTGTTTGACCCCTACGTGAACCTGCTGCGTTCACAGACCGAGGCCATGAGTGCCGCGCTGGCCGGTGTGAACTCCATCACGGTAACCCCGTTTGATGCCGCATACGCCAAGGCCGATGAGTTCTCGGAGCGTCTGGCCCGCAACCAGCAGCTGCTGCTTAAGGAGGAGTCACACCTGGATAAGGTGGTTGATCCCGCCGGTGGCTCATACTACATTGAGAATCTCACAGAGGCTCTGGCTGAGCAGGCTTGGAACCTGTTCCTCACAGTAGAGGATGAGGGCGGCATGCTTGCCATGGTCAAGGCCGGCAAGGTACAGGAGGCTGTCAACGCCACCAACGCCGCACGTCATGACAACGCCGCCAAGCGTAAGGAGTCACTGCTGGGAACCAACCAGTTCCCCAACATCAAGGAGCTGTCCGAGGGCCGTGCACCCAAGACCTGCTGTTGCTGCTGCAAGGAAGATGGAAACCCCACAATAGCCACCCTTGACACATCACGCATAGCATCACAGTTTGAGGAGCTCCGCCTGGCTACTGAGGCCAGCGGCCGCCGCCCCAAGGTATTCATGCTTACCATAGGTAACCTTGCCATGCGTCAGGCCCGCGCCCAGTTCTCGGGTAACTTCTTTGGCTGCGCAGGCTACGAGATTATAGATAACCTTGGTTTCAAGACCGTTGAGGATGGAGCCCAGGCAGCACGTAAGGCAGGCGCCGATATCGTAGTGCTCTGCTCAAGCGATGACGAGTACGCCGAATACGGTCCCGCCGCATTCAAGGCCGTAGGTGATAGCGCAATCTTTGTGATTGCCGGCAACCCCGCCTGCATCGAGGACCTCAAGGCCGCCGGCATTGAGAACTACGTACACGTACGCTGCAACGTGCTTGATACACTGAGAGACTTTAACAGCAAGCTTAACATCAAATAATCCGTAGTTATGAAACCTGATTTTAAGAACATCAACATAAAAGCTGCCGCTCCCGCAGGTAACCTGTGTGGCTGCAAGGCAAAGAAAGCAGGTGCCGATGAGATCTGGAAGACTCCGGAGCATATTGAAGTCAAGCCTGTTTATACCAAGGAGGATCTGGAGGGCATGGAGCATCTGAACTACGCTGCAGGTATCGCCCCTAACCTTCGCGGTCCCTACTCTACCATGTATGTGATGCGCCCCTGGACCATCCGTCAGTATGCCGGATTCTCCACGGCCGAGGAGAGTAACGCATTCTACCGCCGTAACCTGGCCGCCGGTCAGAAGGGTCTGTCAGTCGCATTTGACCTTGCCACCCACCGCGGTTACGATGCTGACCACGAGCGTGTGGTAGGTGACGTAGGTAAGGCCGGTGTATCCATATGCTCTGTTGAGGATATGAAGGTGCTGTTTGACGGCATACCTCTTAACAAGATGTCAGTGTCAATGACAATGAACGGCGCCGTTCTGCCTATCCTGGCCTTCTACATCGTATCAGGTCTGGAGCAGGGTGCCACACTTGAGGAACTTCAGGGTACAATCCAGAACGATATCCTCAAGGAGTTCATGGTACGAAACACCTACATCTACCCGCCTAAGTTCTCAATGAAGATCATCGCCGACATATTCGAGTACACATCACAGAATATGCCCAAGTTCAACTCAATATCAATCTCCGGTTACCACATGCAG
>Ga0310696_10006295_pt1 | contig 14114 bp, 10 predicted proteins | sample AusTroGonzalo_MG_4_FD_203885 | JGI IMG/M metagenome (GOLD analysis project Ga0310696, IMG submission 203885) | Bovine rumen microbial communities from tropical cattle in Woodstock, Queensland, Australia - Gonzalo_02 (v2) (version 2) | ecosystem: Host-associated > Mammals > Digestive system >...
GCGCTTGGGTCGTATCGGCTACGTTAAAGGCGGAAGGCAGTTCCTACTGGAACTATATCGTCGAACCGGATGCAGTGAATAAGACCCTCTTCTGGAAGATCTTGAAGAAGGATCTGGCTGTCACCGCGGATAGCTTCAACGTTACCTACGGCGACGCGGCTCCGACTTATACGCTCACCTACGCGCAGGACGACTTCGTCAACGCGGAGACCGAGAATACGGAGGGAGTCATCAGCGGCACCCCGACATTCTCTTGCAGCTACACCAAGACGAGCGCGGCGGGCTATGATTACCCGATCACCATCAACGAAGAATCTATCACTTCGGCGAACTACAACCTCGTTCTTCTGAACGGTAAGGTCTCCGTTGCGAAGGCTGACTTGACGGGCGTCAAAGTGGAGCAAACCGGCACCTTGATCTACAACGGCACGGCGCAGACCGCTACCGTGAAGGCCGAGGCTACCGCTGTGAACGGTATGACTGTCAACTTCACCTATAGTGCGGATAACGAGAACTGGAGTGCATCTGTCCCCACCTTCACGGATTGGGCGGAGAATGGCCACCTCGTTTACTACAAGGCGGATGCGACGAACCACAATACCTACGGCGGTTTGTTCTACGTCTTCATCGAGGCGAAAGAGGTCACCATCGCCTACGAGGGCGGCGCGAAGAGCGTTACCTACGGCGACACCGACGCTTGGGTTGCGCTCGGTAAGGAAATGAACGATAACCTCTGCTACCTGACTGCGGATCTCGGCGAGGGCGACAATATCCTCGACGTCGTGTCCTTCAGGCTCGTGGACGGTAACGGCACCAAAGTCGAGCCCGACGACGAGCTGGCTGTCGGCACCTACTATCTCGTAGCAGAGGGCGTAGGCAATACGAATTACGTCATCGTTACGGATAACGAGGGCAAGATCGACCTCGGTGAGACGGCGACCTTGACCGTCACCAACGCGACGCTTACGGATGTCAGCGTGGCGCAAACCGGCACCTTGATCTACAACGGCACGGCACAGACCGCTACCGTGACCGCGAAGGCTACGGCGGTGAACGACATGGATGTTACCTTCACCTATTCCGCTACGCAGGACGGCACCTATACGGCGGCTGTTCCCTCTTATAAGAACTGGGCGCCTGCGGGCTACACCGTTTACTACAAGGTTACGGCGGATAATCACAAAGAGGAGACCGGCTCCTTCATCGTCACCATCGACAAGAAGCCCGTGACCATCACGATCGACAAGAAGAGCTCGGTCTACGGCAACGAGCCCGTGGCTCTCAGCGCGACCGACGCCGACGAGGGCATCGTGATCGACGATTACTACAAGAGTGGCGAGCACGGCGAACAGCCGCTCCCGTACACCCTTGCGTGTGAAGAAGTGACTGCGACCAGCAATGTCGGCAACTACGACATCACCGGTACCGGCACCAACCCGAACTACAACATCACGTTCATGAAGGGAGAGGGTGCGTACGAGGTCACCGCGAGACCCATCACGGTCAACTACAACGGCACCGCGTCTATCGTGAAGACGTACGGCGATGCGTCCGTCTACCAGCTCAATCCGTACGACTATCTCGAGATCGGCGGAGACGGACTCGTGGCGGCGAACGACGACACGATCTACAACGTGCTCACCGTGAAGGTATCCCCGCGTGACAGAGAGCATCCGCAGGCGATCAACGAAACCAACTTCGGTTATGCGGCTACCTACTACCTCTTCGTAATGGGCGGCGCTAAGGCGGGCAACTACGCCATCACCAACAACGTTATGACCGACGACAAGGCGTGCCTCGTGATCAACCCGGCGCCCTTGACCATCACCGCGGATAATAAGAGCGTGGTGTACTGCGAGGCGACTCCCGCCTTCACGGTCACGTACGCAGGCTTCATCGGCGGCAACTACGGCGACAGCGAGGCGAAGCTCACCGGCACGCTCGACTTCGACTGTGCTCGCGTGCTGACCAGCGGCGTCGGCTTCTACGACATCACCCCGAAGGGGCTCACCGCGGACAACTACGATATCACCTTCGTGGCGGGTCGCTTGGAAGTCACGGCGGCTGACCTTGACGTAGAGCTCGAGATCGACGATACCGTCTACGGTACCGCTGTCACGGCTCCCGTTGTGGATGCGGGCATCACCGTCACCGGCTGGAAGAACGGCGAGAAAGCCATCGATAAGGTGCAGGCGGAGAATATCATCTTGATCTACATCCTGAAGGACGGCGACAAGACCGCGCAAGAAATGTTGGAAGAGCTCAGTGAGAGCATCGGCGAAGATGAAGAGGCTCAGATGGCATTCATCGCGGCGCACAGCGCTGTGCCCACGCTTGCGGGTACCTACTATGCGTTCGTCAGCATCGACGGCGTCGCGAACTACAATGGTAACGAAGCGTTCGCAGAGTTCACCATCGCGAAGAAGTCCATCATCGTCACCGCGGAGAATAAGTCCAGCGACTACGGCGAGGCTCTCGCGGCGCTGACCTTCACCACCGAGGGTATCGAAGCGGGCGACGTGGTGTGCACTGCCTCGACCGACGCGGACATCACCAAGACCGGCGAGTACGTCATCACCCTGACCTCGACGAATAACCCGAACTACACTGTCACCCTCGTGCCCGGTAAGTACACCGTGAACGCGAAGGCGGGCAAGGTGGAGACCAACGAAGCGGGCGAGAAAGTCGTCGAGCAGACCGAGGATATCAAGGAAGAGATCAAGCAGGCTGCTTCCAAAGAATCCAATGAGGGCGTCAGCATCAAGAATATGATCCAGAACGTCATCGAGGCGGCTGCGGATGCTCCTATCGCGAACCTTGAGATCGAGGTCACCGAAGAGGCTACCGTCGCATTCGATAAGGCGGCGCTCCAGAAACTCGCCGAGATCGCTGACGTCAAGATCACCTACGTCGAGACCAAGCTGGAAGACGTGGCGGCGAAGGCTGAGACCAATAGCGCGCTCAAGAAAGCACAGCTCATCATCGAGGTGTCCCTGCAGGGCGCTTCCTTCGAGGGCGGCAAGGCTACCGTCAAGACCGCGTTCGAGAACAAGGCTCCCGGCGGTAAGAAGGCTGTCGTCTACTACGTGGACGAGGACGGTAACAAGACCGACATGAACGCTATCTTCGAGGATGGCTTCGTGAGCTTCGAGACCGAGCACTTCTCCACCTACGTGGTCGAGTACGTCCTGACGGCGGGCTCCATCGCGGGCATCGTCATCGGCTGTGTGGTCGGCGTAGCGGCTATCGCGTTCTGCCTCGTCTACTTCCTCGTCATCAAGAAGAAGAAGGACGGCAAGGGCGGCGATGCGGCTGAAGAGACCGCTGCCGACGAAGCTACCGAGGAGAGCACCGAAGAGGCTGCCACCGAGGAAGTTCCTGCTGAGGACGCGGCTCCCGAAGCTCCCGCAGAGGGCGACGCGGAGTAATCCACACTACATTCAGCGGCAGGGCGCGCCTAGCGTGCGCCCTGCACAGCACAAAAAAACAGGACTCAAATGATCGAGCCCTGTTTTTTTGTGCGGCGAAGTATAGCGGCGCAGATGTGCTACTGTAATCTGTCGAAACAGAAAGCGATGTTCCGGGGCGCATGCGCATCCGAAGAGAGGATCAGCGGACAGCCTTTTTCCTTGATATAAGCAAGCAATAGCTTCCCCGGGTAGGGGGTGGTGCGGTAGCCGCGGGCGATGGCGCCGGTATTGATCTCGAAGGTTTTATTCGCGGCGGCGAGGCGGTCGATACACCTCTTCGCGGCGGCGAGATAGCGCGGATCTGCCTCGTCGAACAGAACGTTTCCCTCGTTGTATTTCGTCACGAGATCGAAGTGCCCGATGATGGAGATGTCCGCGCGGTCCGCGAACGCCTGTAAGCTGTCGAAATATTGCTCTGCGAGGGCGTAATAGTCGCCGGCGAAGCATTCCTCGCATATTTTGACAAATCGCTCCTTCTTGACGTCAAGCGGATGGTATTCGCCCTTCGCGTAGACGTAGTGCGCCGAGCCGATCGCGTAGTCGTAGGGGGCGGTGGTCTCCTTGGAGAAGAGGTCCTGTTCCACGCCGCAGAGCACGCGGATCTTACCCTCGTACTTTTCTTTCAGCGCGGCGATCTCCGCTATATAGGCGGGGATCTGCTCCTTCTTGATGCAGTAACTGAGGTCGAAATCGGTGTAGGAGTGGTCGGAGATGCCTATCTCGTCGAGTCCGCGCTCAATGGCGGCGAGCACCATCTCTTCCGCGCTCGTCGTACCGTCGCTGTAGGTGGTGTGGGTGTGGAGATCGCGCCGCATCACACCATTTTCTCCTGCTTCACTTTCTTGTCTATGACGTGGCGAGAGGCGAGCTCCTTGAAGATGTCTTCGAGGGAGATGCCCATGTCGATCATCAGCACCATCACGTGGTAGGCGAGGTCGGCTATCTCGTAGATCGTCTCTTTCTTGTCGTCGGCTTTGCCCGCGATGATGACTTCCGTGCTCTCTTCGCCCACTTTCTTGAGGATCTTGTCCCTGCCTTTTTCGAAGAGATAGGTGGTGTAGGAGCCTTCCTTCTTCTCCGTCTTGCGTCCCTTGATGAGCTCCATCAGCCCTTCGTAGGAGAATTCGTGGCGCGCGTCGCTCTCATAGAGCGGATTATGGAAGCAGGAGGTCGCTCCCGTGTGGCAGGCGGGACCGTCCGGCTCCACCATCACGAGCAGGGCGTCTTTGTCGCAGTCAGCCGTGATGGATACGATGTGTTGGTAGTTGCCGCTGGTCTCTCCTTTCAGCCACAGCTCTTGGCGCGAGCGGCTGTAGAAGCAGGTCAGTTCCTTCTCCATCGAGATTTTGAGACTTTCCTCGTTCATATAGGCGAGGGTGAGCACTTTCTTGGTCGTGGCGTCTACCACGATGGCGGGGATGAGCCCTTTGTCGTCGAATTTCAGCTGTTTGATGTCTACCATAATTATCTCCTTATACGATCCTTGTGGGGATGTTGTTTCTTGCCATTTCGGCTTTGAGGTCCTTGATCGCCACTTCTCCGAAGTGGAAGATGGAGGCAGCGAGCCCCGCGTCCACTTTGGGCAGGGTTTTGAAGAGGGTGATAAAGTCCTCTATGCAGCCCGCGCCGCCCGACGCAATGACGGGGACGGAGCTGATCTCGCACACCGCGGCGAGCATTTCGAGGTCGAAGCCTTTTTTCACGCCGTCCGTGTCGATGGAATTGAGTACGATCTCGCCCGCGCCGTCGTCTATGCCTCGTTTGATCCAGTCGAGGGCGTCTATACCCGTATTCTCCCGTCCGCCTTTCGCGAAGACGGTGAATTTGCCGTTCACACGTTTGACGTCTACGGACAGCACCACGCATTGATTGCCGTAGAGTTTCGCCGCGCGGCCGATGAGGGACGGATCCTTGATGGCGCCCGAATTCACGCTTACTTTGTCCGCGCCGCATTTCAGGACGCGGTCGAAATCCTTTACTTCGTAGATGCCGCCACCCACCGTAAGCGGGATGAAGACGTTTCGCGCCGTCTCGGTGAGGACGTCGGTGAATATCTTGCGTCCGTCCGACGAGGCGGTGATGTCGTAGAACACCAGTTCGTCCGCGCCCGAGCGGCTGTATTCTTCCGCCATCGCTACGGGGGAGGCTATCTCCCGAAGTCCGACGAAGTTCGTTCCTTTCACTACCTGCCCGTTGCGAACGTCCAGACAGGGGATAATGCGTTTCGTTATCATTTCGCCGCCTCCAATGCCTCGCGGAGGTCGATCGCGCCGACGTAGTACGCCTTGCCGATGATGGCGCCGTACAGCCCCATATCGCGGAGCCGAATGACGTCTTCCATCGATGATACGCCGCCCGACGCCACGAAGTCCATATCGAAGCGTTCCGAGAGCGATCTGTACAGGTCGCCGTTCGCGCCTTGCATGGCGCCGTCCCTGCCGATGTCTGTGCAGATGACGGTGCGCACGCCTTCCTTTTGCAATTTGCCGCAAAAGGTGTAGACGTCCGTTGCCGAGGTCTCCGTCCAGCCTTTCACCGCTACGAAACCGTCTTTGATGTCCACGCCGACGGCGATCTTCTCGCGATACGCGGCGGGGAGACGGGGGATGAAAGTGGGATCGGTGAGCGCGATGGTGCCGAGGATCACGCGGTCTATGCCTGCGTTTATGTACGCCGCCACGTCTTCCTCGGTGCGGATGCCTCCGCCCACTTCCGCGAAGAGCCCCGTTTGGCGCTTGATGTCACAGATAAGGTCGAAATGCGTGCGCGCGCCCGACTTGGCGCCGTCGAGGTCTACGAGATGGATGTGCGTTGCGCCCTTCGCCTTGAAATCCTTCGCCACCGAGAGGGGATCGGACGAATATACCGTTTTTTGCGCGAAGTCGCCTTTGTAGAGACGCACGGCTTCGCCGCCCGAGAGATCTATCGCGGGAAAGAGTATCATAAGTCGCCCTCCTGTAAAGAGACGAACGCCCGTAAAATGTTCAGCCCTACGTCGCCGCTTTTCTCGGGGTGGAACTGACAGCCGAGTACGTTGCCTTTCGCCACCGCCGCGGTCACGGGGATGCCGTATTCCGCGCGCGCGATGACCGAGTCGTCACACTTTATTGCGTGGTAAGAATGCACGAAGTACACCGCATCCCCTTCCTTGATATAGCGAAAGAGAGGATGCGAGCGGGTGAAAGTGAGCGCGTTCCAACCCATGTGCGGGATCTTCAGCGCGGGATCGGTCACGATCGGGGCGGCGTCTCCTTTGATGAGTGCAAGTCCCTTGTGCTCGCCGTACTCGAAACTGCGTTCGAAGAGGAGCTGCATCCCGAGACAAATGCCCATCACGGGCACGCCCTTCGCCGCCACCTTTTTGAGGGTGCCTGCGAGGCCGCTGTCCTCGAGCTTTTTCATTGCGTCCGCGAAGGCTCCCACCCCGGGGAGGATGACACGATCCGCGGTTTCGATCGCCACCTTATCCGAGGTGACGAGGGACGGCTCCCCGATCTTCCGAAGGGAAGAGGAGAGGGAGAAGAGGTTGCCGACGCCGTAGTCTACGATGACAGTCATCACAGCACTCCTTTTGTGGACGGGATCTCCCCCGCCGCGCGTGTGTCGATGGCTACCGCGTCTCGGAGACTGCGCGCCGCCGACTTGAACATACCTTCTATGATGTGGTGAGAGTTGCTTCCCGACAGCTGTCTGATGTGCAGGGCGCAGTCCGCGTTCCTAACGAATCCGTACCAGAATTCCTCTACGAGCTCGGTGTCGAACCCCCCGACTTTTTCGGTGGGAATAGAGGCGAAATAGCCGAGGTAAGAGCGACCGGAGAAGTCCACAGACGTCATAATGACCGCTTCGTCCATATTTAAGATCGTGTCGCCGTAGCGGCGGATACCGCGCTTATCGCCGAGGGCGTCCGCAAAGGCTTTGCCGAGGGCGATGCCGATGTCTTCCGTGGTGTGGTGATAGTCCACGTAGGTGTCGCCGACGCATTTTACGGTGAGGTCGAACTTGCCGTGCGCGGCGAAAAGGGTCAGCATATGATCCAGAAAGCCGCAACCGGTATCGATGACGCTTTTGCCCGTGCCGTCGAGGTCTATCGTGAGGGAGATATCCGTCTCCGCCGTTTTTCTCTTGATCTCCGCGCTTCTCATTTTCTCTCTCCTATAATGTCCGCGAGCATCTCCGTCAGGATGCGCATATCTTCCGCGCTCCCTACCGTGATGCGCACGTAGTCTTGTAGCCTGTCTTTATCGAAATAACGCACCAATACGCCCTTGTCTTTTAATGCGGAATATACGGATCTACCCGACAATTTCGCGTGTTTGGCAAAGATGAAGTTCGCCTTGGTCGGAAGTGAGGTGAAGCCGAGCGCATCAAGGGCGAGGACGGCATCCTCGCGGGTCTTGATGATGGTCTCTGCGTTTGTCTTGAAGTATTCTTCGTCCAAGAGGGCGCCGATCCCCGCCGCGGCGGTCATCGAGTTCACGTTGTAGGGGTTGAAGGAATATTTGATCTTTTTCAGGTCGGCGATGAGAGCCGCCGAGGCGAAGCCCATGCCCAACCTGCCGCCCGCGAGGGAGCGAGATTTAGAGAAGGTCTGCGTAACCAGCAGATTGTCGTATTTCTTGATGAGAGGCAGGACGCTTTCCCCGCCGAAATCCACGTACGCCTCATCCACCACTACGACGCGAGAGGGGTCTGACGCTACGATCTTCTCGATGTCCGAGGCGGGGAGCGCAATGCCCGTCGGGGCATTGGGGTTCGCGATGAAGACGGTGCCTTTCACGCCGAGATAGTCCCGAACGTCCACGGTGAGGTCTTCTTTCAGAGGGATCTCGTGATAGGGGACGCCGTTCCGCGTAGCGAAGACGGGATAGAACCCATAGGTTATATCGGGGAATACAGCGGGGGTGTTCTCGTCGCAGAAAGCGGCGAAGGCGAAGTCCAATATCTCATCCGAACCGTTGGTGAAGAGGATCTCGTCCGAGGAAACGCCGAATTTCTCCGCCGCGATCTTTACGAGCGCGCCGCACTCGGGATCGCAGTACAGCTCTATCGTGCCCGCCGCTTGGCGCGCGAGGCGCTGTGCGAGGGGAGAGGGCGGGAAGGGACTCTCGTTGGTGTTCAGTTTGACGTATTTTTTATCTTGCGGTTGCTCGCCGGGCACGTAGGCGGTGAGGTTTGCGTGCCGTTTGCTCATATATTTGCTCATATTATTTCTCCGTTCTGATGGTGGCGCTTCTCGCGTGCCCCGTCAGTCCTTCTTTATTCGCGAAATATGCCACGTCGTCCGCTACGCGCGTGAGCGCGTCCTTGGTATAATAGGCATATTGCGTCTTCTTTACGAAGTCATCTACGGACAGCGGACTGGAGAATCGCGCCGTACCGCAGGTGGGCAGAGTGTGATTCATCCCCGCGTAATAGTCGCCCAGCGCTTCGGGACAGTTGCCGCCGAGGAAGACGCTGCCCGCGTTCTTTACGGCGGGGAGATAGCGGAAAGGATCGGTCACGATGAGCTCCAAATGCTCGGGGGCTATTTCGTTCGCTACCGCGATGGCTTCGTCGATATTTTCGGTCAGGATGATCTTGCCGTTATTCTCGATGGACGCCCGCGCGATCTCTTCTCGCGCCATACCTTTCAGTAGGCGTTCTATCTCTTCCGCTACCGCAGTAGCAAGGGACTCGCAAGGGGTAATGAGTACGGCGCTGGCATTCCTGTCGTGCTCCGCTTGGGAGAGTAGATCCGCGGCGATGTGGGTGGGATCGTTACCTGCTTCCGCCACGACGAGGATCTCGCTCGGTCCCGCGATCATATCGATGGACACCTTGCCGAACACCTGCTTTTTCGCTTCCGCGACGAAGGCGTTACCCGGACCGACGATCTTATCCGCTTTGGGGATCGTCTCGGTGCCGTAGGCGAGGGCGGCTACTGCCTGCGCGCCGCCTACTTTATAGATCTCGTCTACGCCCGCGACGTGCGCCGCCGCAAGGATGACGGGGTTCAGCTTGCCTTCTTTGTTCGGCGGGGTGACGATCATTACTTTGTCACAGCCCGCGATCTTGGCGGGGATGGCGTCCATTAAGACGGTGGACGGGTATGCCGCCGTGCCGCCCGGGACGTATAGACCCACTTTCTCGATGGGAGTGACTTTCTGCCCGAGGACGACGCCGTCTTTTCGGCGGATCTCGAAGCCTTTACGGCGCTGTTTCAGGTGGAAACGGCGGATATTCGCCGCCGAACGTTTCAGGATGCGAAGGAATTTCGCGGGCACCTTTTGGAGTGCTTCCGCGATCTCTTCCTCGGTGACGCGGAGCGAGGTGAGCGCCGCGCCGTCGAAACGTGTTGTGTATTCGTAGAGAGCGGCATCGCCGCGTTTTTGCACGTCAGCTAATATCGCCGCTACTTTATCGGACACGTCGTCCGTCGGCTTGGGAGAGGAGAGGATGGCGCGATCTTTGATGTCTTTTATGCGGATGATTCGGATCATTTCATTTCCTCCACTACGGCGCCGAGACTCTCGGTGAGCTCGTCGATCGTCTGCTTCTTGAACTTCATAGAGGACTTATTCGCGATGAGACGTGCGCTGATGGGGAATATCGTCTCCGCCACTTCGAGGTTATTTTCTCTGAGGGTCGTGCCCGTCTCCACGATATCCACGATGACGTCGGACAGCCCGAGGATGGGTGCGATCTCGATGGATCCGTTCAGGTGGATGACGTCGATATCTCTGCCGCGGCTCCGATAGAATGCACGGGTCACGTTAGAGAACTTGGTCGCTACGCGCAGGGTGCGCGTCGGATCGTCCGTGAAGCCTTTCGGACAGGCGACTGCCATACGGCATACGCCCTTTTTAAGGTCGAGCAACTCGTATACGTCGGGTGCGTATTCCAACAGAATGTCTTTGCCCGCTACGCCGACGTCCGCGATACCGCGCTCCACGTAGATGGCTACGTCGGAGGGCTTCACCCAGAAATAACGCACCTTCTTCTCTGCGTTCTCGAAGACGAGTTTACGGCTCTCTTCGAGGAGAGAAGGGCAGGGGAATCCCGCTTTGTCGAACATCGCGTAGACCTTCTCGCCCAGTCTGCCCTTCGGGAGCGCCACGTTCAGCCAATCGTCCGTCGGCACCGCCGCTTCGCGCGGTTTCTCCTCCGCGAGGTCGGTATACACCGCGAAGCCGATGGCTCTCGCGTCCCGCTTGAACTTCTTCATCAGACGGTCGTATCTGCCGCCCGACACCACGGGGGTGGGAATATTCTTCAAGAAGCCCTTGAATACGATATCGTTGTAGTAGTTGACGTCGCCCACGACAGAGAAATCCACCCGTATCTTATCCGCTTCGTCGCTCTCCGCGAGCAGGGTGAGCACGGACAGGAAATCGCGTGTCGCTTCGCAGTCGGAGAGGGGACAGGCGTTGATCGCCGCGATAGCGGCGGGCAGGGTATCCGAGATCCACAATAAGTCCATCGCCGCGTCGGCTACTTCCTGCATCACGCCTTGGCGGGCGAAGATAGATCGCGCTTTCTCTCTGTTCTTCTGTTTCATCGCCTCGTATAGGGCGCGCTTGTCGTCGGGGGAGACGCCGCACGCATCGAAGAGGGCGTCCGCTACCGCGAGATTCGAGATGTCCAGCACGCAGTCTTCGCTCATCACGCGCATACTCTTCACCGCGAGGGTGATGACTTCCGCCACGTCCTTATTCCCGATGGTGCCGAAGCACTCCAGTCCGGTCTGCATGATCTCCTTGAAGGAATCGTCCGCGGACGGGCGGTACACGTTCTCACTGTAGAACACTTTCTGCACGCCTTTCTCGTCGCGGCTGTTTTTGATGATGGAGAGGGTGACGTCCGGCTTCAGCGCCATCAGTTTGCCGTTGGTGTCGGTAAATGTCAGGACGTTATCCGATACGAGGAAGTCCTTGTTCATCGCGTAGAAGTCGTACTCCTCGAACTTGCTCATCCGATAGTAGGTGTAGCCATACTCGCTGTATAGCTTGCGAAGGGAGAATACCGTTCGCTCTCCGCCTTGCAATATCTTGTCGTCTATCAGCATTATTTCTCCTCCCGGAAGAGCTTGATAGCCTTCTCATATCCGCCGTTGCCGTAGTATAAGCAGCGGCTCACGCGGCTGATGGTGGCGCTGCTCGTCTTCACGGACGCGGCTATCTCCTGATATTTGGCACCTTCCGACAGCATCAATGCCGCCTCGAAACGTTGCCCCATATCTTGTAGCTCCTTGATGGTGCACAGGTCGGAGAAGAATGCATAGCAATCTTCCGCCGAATCCATCTTGGCGATGACTTTCATCAGGTTGTCGATAGATCGATTTCTTATTTTATCCATAAAGAATCCCTCGATAGGTTTTTATTCACTAACATTTTATTGCGCTAAAGTGAGAAAGTCAAACGAATAAAATGGTTTTTTCGAAAAACGACAGAGAGACGCACCTTCGGTGTGCCGAAGGATGAAAATGCCCGTTATCGCGTATTGACACGTGCGAAAATATTTTGTTATAATAATTATTACGTCTTATTATGCGCGCTCCGCGCGCCTAAAGAGTCGGAGAATAATTCGGAGTATTATGCGAAAAGGCGATAGGATCATTCTCTTTATATTGATATTGTTGTTGTGCTGTTGCGCGGCTTTTGCGGCGTGCGGCAACGAGAACGAGATCTCACAGCAGGATATGCGTGCTGCGGCTACGGTTACGCGTATTCTCTATCGCATGACCGGCGCCTTCGATTCTTTGCCGTACGTGGATAACGTATCGATAGAGGGGGAAGTGCTGCGAGCGGAGGTTTATTGCGACCTCGACGAGTTTGATTTCAATGAATTGTCGCTTCCCACCACCCCCCTCACGGTATACGAGAGCAGAGACGCCGACGCGCGGCGGCTTGAAAGGGCGGAGCTTACTGTAGACGAGCCTTTTACCGCGTTCGTGCGCGTGACGAGCGGTGATGTCGTTCTCGAATACGATCTTATCCTCCTTCGCCGCCATTTCTTCGACGAATGGACGGTCACGCTTGCCCCTACCTGTACGGAAGAGGGCGCCCGTGTGCGCACCTGCTCGCATTGTGAGTTGCTCGCGGAAGAGACGGTCGACCCGCTCGGGCACGATTATAGTGAATGGAGGATCATTCGTCCCGTCACCTGTTTGGAAGAGAGCGAGCGAATGCGTGTCTGCAGTCGCTGTGAATACGAAGATCGAGAGATCACGCCCGTTCCGGGGCACGACCTCGTGCACCACGATGGCAAAGCCTCCTGCATCGAGCCCGGTTGGGCGGCGTACGATACTTGTAACCGTTGCGATTACACCACTTATCAAGCATTACCCGTTTCGGGGCATATCCCCGTCACGGATCCCGCCCGAGAGGCTACCTGCACCGCCGTGGGTCTGAGCGAAGGATCGCATTGTTCTGCTTGCGGCGAAGTGTTCATTCCGCAGGCTATATTCCCGATGTTAGATCACACCTTTATCGAGACGAGCCGCACCCTCGCCACCTGTACGAATGACGGAGAGATCGTGCGGGAATGTTCGATGTGTCATTCCGTCGCGAAGGAAATACTGCCCGCATTGGGGCATAGCGTCGTAGTGGATCTCATGAGAGCGCCCACCTGTACCGAAGTCGGGTACGCACAGGGCTCGCATTGCGATCGTTGCGGGGATATCCTGATAGAACAGGCGCTCTTGCCTGCATTGGGACACGATCTCGTCCATCACGAAAGGAAAGCACCTTGTACCGAGATCGGCTGGACGGCGTACGATACTTGCAACCGCTGTGACTATACCACCTATGAAGAATTGCCCATCGCGGGGCACGTTCGTGTCATAGATCTCGCGCAAGCCCCCACATGTACGGAAGACGGATGCACCGAAGGGGCGCATTGCGAAGCGTGCGGAGAAGTGCTCGTTCCGCAGACGGTCATACCCGCGACGGGGCATAGCTTCGTGGAGAAGGGCACGCCCGCCACCTGTACGGAAGGAGGGATCAGCGTGCGGGAATGCTCGGTATGCGGCGTGACGGTGCGAGAAGAACAATCCGCACTCGGACATCAGTACTTGAATTCCGTCTGTACAAGGTGCGGTGCGAAGAAAACGGAAGGGCTGGCATATCGATCCACCGATACGGGTTACGTCGTGACGGGCATCGGATCGGCGAGCGGGACGGCTATATATATCCCCGACCGTTACGAGGGGAGACCTGTCGTCGCCATCGACAGAGAGGCATTCTCCGGCTGTTCCTCCGTGAAGGAGATCGTCGTCCCGAGCAGTGTCACGAGCATGGGGTATGCGGCGTTCTCCGGCTGTTCGTCCTTGGTCGATCTGACGATCCCGTTCGTAGGGAACAGCGTAAACAATACGTCAAGCACGCAATATCAATACCCGCTCGGGTATATTTTCGGCACTGCCGGTTATACCGATTCGATCGCGATAACCCAATATTATGGGTATTATTCGAGCGATACCAATGATACGTACCGCATTCCTGCGTCGCTCCGCAGTGTTACGGTGACGGGCGGGAATATCTTGTACGGCGCGTTCTACGGCTGTTCTATGCTGACGTCCATCACGCTCCCGAGCAATTTGACAAGCATAGGTTCCTTAGCATTAAGGAATTGTTCGGGCATAACGTCCGTTACGATCCCGAA
>Ga0310696_10006298_pt1 | contig 14111 bp, 8 predicted proteins | sample AusTroGonzalo_MG_4_FD_203885 | JGI IMG/M metagenome (GOLD analysis project Ga0310696, IMG submission 203885) | Bovine rumen microbial communities from tropical cattle in Woodstock, Queensland, Australia - Gonzalo_02 (v2) (version 2) | ecosystem: Host-associated > Mammals > Digestive system >...
TACTTGTTGAAACCGCCCTCCTTGTCGGTCGACAGGCGGTAGCCGCCATAGGTGCCGATGTTCAGCAGAATGCGGAAGCGCGAGAAATCGAGCTTGAACTGCGAGATCAGCGGGAACTCCAGGATCTCGTAGGTTTCGCCGTATCCCTCGTTGGGCGAGGTGAATCCTTCGTAGCCATGCTTGGCACCCGCAACCACGCCGAAATTGAAGAGGTGGTCCCACATCGCGTGATAATAGGTGTAGTAGATACCGGTGTTGTGGAAGGTCCAGATGCGTTCCTGTCCGATCTTCGGCGAAGAGGTGACGCCGCTCAGGTTGATGCCGTACGAAACGCCGATCATATGGATGCTCTTGAACTTCTTCGTCTCCGGAATCGTGTCGATGCCGGAGAAGTCGTTGGGCATTTCAAAGATGAAATTGTCCTGGGCGGCGGCCGTGAAGGCGCCGACCAGCAGGGTCAGGAGGAGGATCAGCCGTTTCATTGGAACATGGCTTTGAGGTCGATGGTCTGCTCGATCTCCGCCGACTCGGGGATTTCGAGGATCTTGTTGCCGGGCTGGCTTTCGTAGAAGCGGACCACTTCGGGTTGTTTACGCGCCAGCAGGTTGCCGGTGTCGGCGTAGCCGTTGCGGTTTTTGTCGCAGGTGATGCGGATCATGTAGCGGCCCGCCTGCAGATAGGGGAACAGCAGCGCGCCCGCTTGTTCGACGTGATAGGTCCGGAAGACCCGGGACCCTTTTTCGTCGGTGAGTTCCACGATGTAGCGGTCTTCCACGCCGGTCAGCTGGACTTCCAGCTGGCTCAGGTTTTCGCCTTGCGGCACCTTGAACTTGGCGCCGGCTTCCGCATTGGGCAGTTTGTCGAGGTTGACGAAGGTGCCGGCGGGAATCTTCAATTCGTAGTCATAGCCCTTGATCAGGTCGAAGTCCGGCTTGATAACGTAGCGGCGGATCTCGTTGCTGTCCTGCTCGAAACGGAAGGTCTTTTCGGATTTCTGTCCCTTCGGATTGGTTTCGAAGAGCTGGATCGTGTCGCGCTGCACGTGGATCATCGGCAACGCCGATTCGATGCTGACGCCCACCTGCTCCACGGTTTCGTCCTTGGCGGAGACCACCAGCGTGAAGGTGGTGTCGGGCTTCTGTTTCGGATCTTTGGACTGCTGCTTGCTGTCTTCCGTTTTCTTGATGGCGAGCGAGAGGTTCTCCTCGCAGGGGGAGAGCTGGCCCGTGGAGTCGGTCTTGAGGTAATTGAGCCGGATCAGCAGGCTGTCGTCGAGACGGTAACTGGTGTTGATCCAGAAATCGATGCTGTCGCGGGTGACGTTGTACTGGAGGATCACCGAGGAATCGGGGATGCCCACGAATTCCAGCTGGTCGATCTGCACGTTGGCCGCACTGAACTTGAGATAACCCTGCCGCTCGCTGGTACGGACGCTGTTCTGCAGATACTGGACAGTCTGCAGCTCTTTGAACGTAACCAGATTGATCATCGATTCCCGGGCCGAGCAGTGGAGCGTGTCCTTCATGTCGAAGGCGTGCAGTTCTGGCACGGAATCATTGACCACGTGCGTGGGCCGGTAGAGGGAGTCGAGGAATCCGACCTCATCCTCGTCGGGGTTGTATTTATAGTCAGCGTCGGTGTCGGAATAGACGAAGATCTGGTAGAGCGTATCGCTGAGGTTGCGCAGCACGAAGTAGCCCCAGTCGTCGGTCTTGACCGCCGCGTCGGGTCGCTGGTTGAAACAGACTGAGTCTGACTGGTCGATATAGGCGGCCACCAGCGCGCCCTTGACGGGCGCCAGGGTCTGGCTGTTGATCACGGTGCCGGTGAAATAGAGGGAGTCGAGGGTTTCGCCGGTAGAAAAGGCGTACACCAGGCGCGGCGCAAGGTTTCCTTCGTTGTTGTCGGCCAGTGCCTGCCCGAAATCGATGGTGTAGGTCTGGTCGGCACGCAGGGTGTCGGGCAGCGTGACCACGATGTTCTTGCCCTTGATCTTGGCCTGCGGCCTCCGTCGGGTAGGAGGAGACAGGAGGATGTCGGTCGCGGTCTTGACGACCGTATATTCGTTGTATTGCAACGTGATCTTTCCGCCGGTCGTGGGGAAATTCGTCGTGCCGCTCTCCGGCGTGAGCTTGATCAGGACGGGGGGCAGGGTATCTTTGGGCCCGCCGCTCGGCGCCGTGGTGGTATTGGCGCAGGAATGGCTCCCGATACAGGCAGCCACGAAAAGGGCGAGGGCGATGGCCGTAGCAATGATTCTTCTCATTGTCAATTGATTTCAACACGTTTAACCCGATCGATGCCCTTGACTTTCGACAGGGCGCGGATCAGTTTGTCCAAGTCGTCCGTATTGTGGACGTAGAGATCGATGAATCCTTCGAAGATCTCGTCGTGCGCCTCGATGTGGAGCTGGCGCATGTTGACGCCCAGCACCAGCGAGATCACACGGGCCAGGTCGCTCAGCACGCCGACCCGGTCGATTCCCTCCAGCGAAATCCTTGCCAGATACGACATCATGAAGTGTTTGCTCCACTTGGCCGACACAATGCGGTGCCCCTCCTTCGAAGCCAGGTTGGTGGCGACGGGGCAGCTCTTCTTGTGGATGGTCACGGTGTCGTCGTCCTCGATGAAGGCCACCACGCTGTCGCCGGGGATCGGGGAGCAGCATTGCGCGATGTTGAAGGAGATGGTGCCCTGGTCGATGTCTTCCTGCAGCAGGAATTCGTTCTTCTTGTTGATGGAACTGTTGCGGAGCGGGTTGAGGAGCTTCACACCCCACATCTGTACGCTGCGGCGCTCCGCGTTGGTCTTGAGGGCCTTGTCGAGGTCGCTCAGGTCGATCACGCCGATGCCGATCTTGTTGTAGAGCTCGTCTTTTCCGCCGCCGATCTTGTAGTAGTCGATCAGTTTCTTGATCACGCGGCTGCGCTCGGTGATGTTCCGCTCGTCGAGTTTCCGGTCGAGGATGCTCATTCCCTCGCGGATGTTGTTCTTCTTGTCAGACTTCAGGTAGTCCATCACCTGGGTCTTGGCACGGCTGGTGGTCAGGAAGTCGAGCCATTCGCGGCGGGGCCGGGCGCTGTCGGAAGTGATGATCTCCACCTGGTCGCCGTTGGTCAGGACCTGGGACAGGGGGACCAGCCGTTGGTTGACCTTGGCGGCGATGGCATGGTTGCCCACCTGGGTATGGATGCTGTAGGCGAAGTCCAGGACGGTGGAACCTTTGGCCAGGCTCTTCGATTCGCCCTTGGGCGTGAAGACGTAGATGGTGGAGGTCACCAACTCCTGGTGGAACTCGTCGAGGAACTGCATCGCGTCGATGTTGGGGTTCTGCAGGATCTCGCGGACCTGCTGGAGCCAGTGGTCGATCTCGCTGTCGCCCCGGCCGCCGACACCGGCGTCCTTGTAGAGCCAGTGGGCGGCGATGCCGCGTTCGGCAATCGAGTTCATCCGCTGCGAGCGGATCTGCACCTCGACCCAGTTGCCGCTGTTGCTCATCGCAGTGAGATGAAGGGCTTCGTAGCCGTTGGCCTTGGGATTGTCCACCCAGTCGCGGGTGCGGTCGGGCTTGTAGGAATACAGGCCGGTAATCATCGAGAAGATGTACCAGCATTGCTCGCGTTCGGTGTACGGCCCCCGGGGCTCGAAGATGATGCGCACGGCATAGATGTCGAAGATCTGCTCGAAGGGGATGTTGCGCGTGGTCATCTTCTTCCAGATGGAGTAGGGGGTCTTGAGGCGCTTGAGGATGGTATACTGGTAGCCGGCCTTGTCGAGTTCCCTGCGGATGGGGGCGATGAAGTCGTCGATCAGGGCGCCGCGTTCGGTCATGATCTGGTCGAGCTGGTGGACGATGGAAGCGTACGCGGCAGGTTCACGGTACTTGAGCCAGATGTTCTCCATCTCCGACTTGATGCTGTACAGGCCCAGGCGGTGTGCCAGCGGGATGAAAAGGTACATGGTCTCGCTGAGGATCTTGTCGCGCTTGTATTCGGGCATGAACTGGATGGTGCGCACGTTGTGGAGCCGGTCGGCGAGCTTGATGAGCACGATGCGGACGTCGTCGTTGAGCGTGACCAGGATGCGGCGGAAATTCTCGGCCTGCAGGCTCACGCGGTTGGCCTGCATCTTGTTTTTGTTGTCGTTGTCGAGCGCCGTCTTGATCTTGGTCAGGCCGTCGACCAGCGAGGCGATCTTCTCGCCGAACAGCCGCTCGATGTCCTCCACCGTAAACTGGGTGTCTTCCACTACGTCGTGAAGCAGCGCCGCGCAGATTGACTTGCAGCCCAGCCCGATCTCGTCGACCACGATCTTGGCCACGGCGATCGGATGCAGGATATAGGGTTCGCCGGAACGGCGGCGCACCCCTTTGTGCGCCTCGTTGGCAAACTCGAAGGCCTTGAGCACCAGTCTGTACTGCTCGTCGTCGGCACAGCGCTTGAGGCTGGACTGCCGGAGTCCTTCGAATTCCCGTTCAATCAGTTTATTGTCCTCTTCCGTAAACATGTCAGTCGTTTTCAGTTTTGATGGCGTCGTACTCGGACAGTTGCGTCAGGCCGCGTTCCCGGGCCTCCCGGTAGTCGACCAGCGTATATCCGCGTGACAGTTCCGCGCCGAACAGGATGACCTGCCAGCACAGGTTCATCCAGACCATAAAGAGGGGAATGAACGCCAGTGCGCCATAGATGGCGCCCAGGCGGGTCACCAGCAACTGGGTCCCCATATACAGATATTGGATGCCGAGGAAGGGCACGCCGACGATCAGTGCGGCTTTCAGGGCCGATCCGTAGCGTACCTTCGCATTGGGAATGAACTTGTACATCACCGACAGGGCCAGCACGACGATGCCGTAGAAGGCCAGCCAGAACAGATTGGTCTGGAGGAAATTGAGCGGACCCAACCGCCCCGCCAGCTGTCCGATGAACTTTCCGTACCACACCCATCCCGAGAAAAGGAGCACCAGCACGAAGGGCGTGACGAACAGGATGGCCAGATAGACCGCCAGGCGGTGCCAGATCCTGCGGGGCTGCCGCACCTGCCAGATGCGGTTGAAGGCGATGCCGACGTTGAGCATCAGCCAGATGATGGTCCACAGGAAGCTCAGGAAGGAGATCCAGCCGAAAAGGCCGTTCTGGGTGGCGGCCACGATATTGTCGGCGTATGCGACGATGGTGTCGACCAGCGGCATGCTCGAAGGGAACGATTCGGCCAGGCTGTCGGCCAGGATGCGGTCGATGCCGAAACCGCTCGTGATGAAGAGGATGACGGCCACCATCGGGACGAAGGCCAGCATGGTGAACTGGCTGAGCGCGATGGCTTCCCGGCCCACCCGTTCACGCCCGAAGCCCCTGGCTGTCAGGATGAGGGCCTGGAGGTTCCTGACCAAACGCTTGCGCGCATCGCTCAATTCGCTGAAATCGAGCGCCCAGATATCCTTCGTCACGAACTTGACGAAGATCCGGATCAGATCGCGTATGCGGGCCAGGAACAGTTTCATAGGGCGTTACGGTTCGATCAGCTGGTAAAACTCCTTTTCCGACAGCACGGGAATGCCGAGCTTTTCGGCTTTTTTCAGTTTTTCGGGCCCGGCCTTCTCTCCGGCCAGCAGCCAGGAGGTCTTGCCGCTGACAGACCCGGCGTTCTTGCCGCCATGGGCTTCGACCAGGCCTTTCATGGCTTCGCGCGAGATGGAGAAATTGCCCGATACCACGATGGTCTTGCCGGCGAGCCTGTCGGAAAGCCGGCTGTCCGCCGTATCGGCGACAGCCATCTGCAGGCCGGCTTCGCGGAGGCGTCCGACGGTCTGCCGGGCTGCCGGAGAAGCGCTCCAGGCAATGATGGCATCGGCCATCGTTTCGCCGATGTCCTCGATCTGCACCAGGTCTTCGCGGCTGGCTGCCATCAGGGCATCGATCGAACCGAAGTGGCGGGCCAGCATTTTGGCCGTCTGTTCGCCCACATGCCGGATGCCCAGGGCATAGAGCACCCGTTCGAAAGGAACTTGCTTGCTGGCTTCCAGGCTGGCGAGGAAATTGTCGGCCGATTTCTCCTGCCAGCCGTCCAGGGCGACCAGCTGTTCGCGGGTCAGCGCGTAGAGGTCGGGCAGGGTATGGATGTAGCCGCAGTTCCAGAGTTGTTCGATGGTCGCCTCCCCGGCCAGGATGTCCATGGCCTTGCGGCCGGCGAAGTGGATGAAGCGTCCCTTGATCTGCACGGGGCAGGATTCCTGGTTCGGGCAGTAATGACGGGCTTCGTCCGGATCGCGGACCAGCGGGGTGCCGCAGTCGGGGCATCTGTCGGGGAAGACGGGGCGGGCGGCATCGGCAGGGCGTTTCGACAGTTCAACGCCCGTGATCTTCGGGATAATCTCACCCCCCTTTTCTACATAGACATAGTCGCCGATGTGGATGTCAAGCAGATCCATCTGGTCTTTGTTGTGGAGCGAGGCGCGCTTGACCACGGTACCCGACAATTGGACGGGCTCCAGGTTGGCGACCGGGGTGACGGCGCCGGTGCGGCCCACCTGGTAGTCGACACTCAGCAGGGGCGTGAGCGCCTGCTCGGGCTTGAATTTCCAGGCGGTAGCCCAGCGTGGCGACTTGGCGGTGAAGCCGAGCTGGCGCTGCAGTTCGAGCTCGTTGACCTTGATGACGATGCCGTCGGTGGCGAAGGGGAGCGTCTTGCGACGGGTGTCCCACTCCGTGATATAGGCGACGGCCGCATCGATGTCGGCGGCGGTACGGCTGTATTCGGAAATCGGAAGCCCCCAGCTGCGGGCTGCTTCGAGGGCTTCGGTATGGGTCTTGAAAGGCAGGTCTTCTCCCAGCAGGTGGTAGAGCACGCAGTCCAGGCCGCGGGTACGCATTTCGGCGGGATCCTGCAGCTTCAGGCTGCCCGAAGCGGCGTTGCGGGGATTGGCGAAGGGGTCGAGTTCCGCTTCCAGGCGTTCCGCGTTGAGTCGTTCGAAGGCCGCATAGGGCATGTAGATCTCTCCCCGGATCTCGAATTCGGAAGGAATGCCGCTTCCATGGAGCTGACGCGGGATGGCGGGAATGTTCACCACGTTGCGGGTCACGTCGTCGCCTTTGGTGCCGTCGCCGCGCGTGAGAGCGCGCAGCAGGCGTCCATTGCGGTAAGTCAGGCAGATGGCCGTGCCGTCGAATTTCAATTCACAGGAGAAAGAGTAGGGGACGGTGACGGCCTTGCGGATGCGCCCGTCGAATTCGTAGAGTTCCTCCCGGTCGTAGGTGTTTCCCAGCGAAAGCATCGGCCAGCGGTGGGGCACCTGCACGAAATCGCTGCCGGCGGCACCGGCCGACAGGTCGCTGCCCACATGGCGGGTGGGACTGTCTTCCGTGGCCAGTTCGGGAAACATTTTCTCCAGGCCCTGGAGTTCACCCATCAGCAGGTCGAATTCGAAATCGGTGATGGTGGGGGCGTTCAGCACATAGTAGTTGTAGTTGTGCCGCTCCAGTTCCTTTTTGAGAAACTCGATCCGTTCCCGGGCCGCCGATAGGGTTATTTTTGCCATCCTCTTTCCTTAATAAACTACAAAAATAGCGATTATTTGGTAAAAAATAATAACTTTGCAGGGTCAATTCAGATGAGAAAACCCAAACATATTATGAAGGAATCCATTGTTATTTTGGCAGGCGGTGGCCCGGCCCCGGGCATCAACACCGTCGAAGGTACGATTGCCAAGGCTTTCATGGCTGAAGGTTACCGCGTTATTGGTCTTCACGGAGGTTATTCCGGAATCTTTTCTGCATCTCCCAGCTTCGTCGAATTCAATTTCGCGCTGGCAGATTCCATCTTCAACCGTGGCGGATCCTTCCTGCAGATGAGCCGTTACAAGCCGACCCAGGAGGATTTCGATCGCTACTTCAACCTGAAGTTCTTCCAGCAGAACAACGTCCGGCTGCTGGTGACCATCGGTGGCGATGATACCGCATCGACGGCCAACCGCATCGGCAAGTTCCTGCGCGAGAAGAAGTATCCCATCCAGAACATCCACGTGCCCAAGACCATCGACAACGACCTTCCGCTGCCGATGAACACCCCGACCTTCGGTTTCAACTCCGCCAAAGCCGAGGGTACCCGTATCGCCACGACCGTGTATGAGGACGCCCGTACGTCCGGCAACTGGTTCATCGTCTCCGCGATGGGCCGCAGCGCAGGCCACCTGGCCCTGGGTATCGGCGCTTCCTGCCACTATCCGATGATCATCATCCCGGAAATGTTCAACAAGACCGAGATCACGGTCGACAAGATCCTCCGTCTTTCGGTGAGCGCCATCGTCAAGCGCAAGCTGCGCGGCATCGAGTACGGCGGCATCATCGTCTCCGAGGGTGTGTTCCACATGCTCAGCGACGAGCAGCTGGAGGCCACGGGCATCAAGTTTACCTACGACGACCATGGCCATCCGGAGTTGGGCAAGATCTCCAAGGCCCAGCTGTTCAACGATATGCTCGAGATCAAGCTCAAGGAGCTCGGCATGAAGATCAAGACCCGTCCGGTGGAGATCGGCTACGACATCCGTTGCCAGCAGCCGATTGCCTTCGACCTGTTCTACTGCTCGCAGCTCGGCGCCGGTGTCTATGAGCTCTTCTCCAAAGGGGAGACCGGCTGCATGGTGTTCGTCGACCAGGAAGGTACCATCCGTCCGCTGTACCTGGAAGATCTTCAGGATCCCGAGACGGGCAAGATTCCGCCGCGCCTCGTGGACATCGACGGCGACCAGGCCCAGATGGTGTTCAAGCATCTGCTCAACTACATCACGCCGCGTGACTACGGCAATGCGAAGCAGTATCTGGACAACCCCGAAGATTACGACTTCTACAAGATCCTGAACTGGTAGTGATCATCTACCAACTGTTACTGAGGGCCTTCGGGAACCGCAACTGCGTTCCCGGAGGCTCTTATGCTAAGAATGGGGCCGGAAAATTCAACGATATCGACGACGAAGAGCTGCGACGGCTGAAGAAGCTCTCGGTCGGTGCCGTCTGGTACACCGGCGTCATTTCGCACGCCACCAAGACCCATTTCCGCTCCGTGCCAGACAACGATCCTTCGCTCGTCAAGGGCGAAGCCGGGTCTCCCTATGCCATCCGCAACTGGTTCGACGTCGACCCGGCCCTGGCCGTGAACGTCGACAACCGTATGGCAGAGTTCGAGGCACTGGTCCGTCGCACGCACGCGGCCGGCATGAAGGTCATCATCGACTTCGTGCCCAACCACGTGTACCGGGAGTACCGCAGCTATTTCACGGAAGAAAACTTCTATCCGCTCGGGGAGCCGCTCCATCTGCCGGCATCGCTCCACAGCAGCTATGTGGAGAATCCCGCCCTGGCCACGGGCAACGACGTGTTCCATGCCTGGCCTTCCGAAAACGACTGGTACGACACCATCAAGCTCAATTACGGCCATCGAAGCACCTGGGCCAAGATGTTGTCCGTCCTGCAGTTCTGGGTAGGGAAGGGTGTCGACGGTTTCCGCTGCGACATGGTGGAACTCGTGCCGGCCGAGTTCTTTGACTGGGCTTTCCGCCTGTTGCGTGCCGTCCGTCCCGACCTGCTTTTCATCGCGGAGGTCTACGGCAAGGACAATTACCGGAAATATGCCGATGCGGGTTTCGACCTGCTTTACGACAAATCAGGATTCTACGACACCCTGCGTGCCATCATGCGGGGTGAGCGTCCGGCTTCCGCACTAACGCAGGAGTGGCAGTTCCAGGACGAGCTGCAGCCGCGGATGCTCCATTTCCTCGAAAATCACGACGAGCAGCGGCTGGCTTCCGATTTCTTTGCGGGCAGCGGCAAGGCGGGTCTGGCTGCCCTGGCGGTGTCCCTGCTTTTCAACACTGCGCCGTTCCTGCTTTATTTCGGTCAGGAGTACGGGGAGCGGGGCATGGAATCCGAGGGTTTCAGCGGTGTAGACGGCCGCACGTCGATCTTCGACTACTGCACGGTGCCGTCGATCCGCCGGGCCCTGGAAGACCGGCTGACGGTCGAGGAGACCGTGATATACAAAGAATACTGCCGTCTGATGCGCATCGCCACGGGCGATGCCATTTTCTCAAAGGGTAAGACTTACGATCTGATGTACGTCAATCCCTCTTCCGATCATTTCGATGCGAGCCGTCAGTTCGCCTGGATGCGAGGCTACGCCGGCAGCGCCATGGCCATCGTCGCCAACTTCGCCGACCATCCGGTCGATGTCGACGTCGTCATCCCTAAGGAAGCCTTTGACTTCTTCGGCTTCGACGCTCCGCTACACTCCGCTAATGACCGTATCGTCCATTTCCACGTCGGAGCGCACGACTATACCCGTATCGACGTTTCCAAGTAGCGCCATCAAAGGCGCGGGTGGGATCTCGTTACGGGAGCATTTTTCTGCGAGCGGAACGAGATACCAGAGCGCCTAGGCGCCTGTTATCGTCTGCGGAATTCGGAGACGGTGATGGCGGTAGCGACGGCGACGTTGAGCGATTCGCTGGTGTGGGCGTCCCGCGGGAAGGGCGGGATGTAGAGTTTTTTCGTAACGGTGGCGGCGACTTCGGGCGATATGCCGTTGGCCTCGGAGCCCATCACGATGATGCCGCCTTTTGTCAGCTCCGATGAATAGATGTCGTCTCCTTCGAGGAACGTTCCGTAGACTTCGAGCGCCGGGCTCGTGCAGGCCTGGTGGAGAACCCACGGTTCTTTCGGGCCAGACGCCCTCGGCGGCCCGAAATGGTTCTGGGTTCGCGTAAGAAAGCCCGGCGCGAGATACTCGGCGAGGTTGACATACGAGACCTTGACGCGGAAGATAGCGCCCATCGTGGCTTGGACGACCTTCGGGTTGTAGACTTCGACGGTGTCTTCGGAGGCGAGCACCTGGTGGATGCCGAACCAGTCGGCGATGCGCAGGATGGTGCCCAGGTTACCGGGGTCACGGATGCCGTCGAGGGCGAGGACGAGTTCGTCGGGATGAATCGTAACAGGGGTCGGGTCGGGCTGGCGGACGATGGCCAGGGCGGGCGAGGGGTGGGTCAGCTGGCTGATGCGGGCCATGGCGTCCTCGCCGATGTCTTCGACGCGATAGTGTGCCACGACGTTGAACCCGGAACGAAGGGCCTCTTCGACAAGTTTTTCTCCTTCGACGATGAATAATCGCCGCTCGTCGCGGAACTTCTTCTGTCCCAGCGCCTTGATGTCTTTAATATCGTTTTTTGAAAGCATAGGCAACCACTCGCTCCACTGCTCTGGTTTTTGTCCCGCTCGCAGAAAAATGCTCGCGGCTCCAAAAACCACCCGCTGTTACGCTCGTTGACGCATCAGCGATTCTTGTACATGTCGTCGTAGTACTTCTGGTAGTCGCCGCTCGTGACATTGTCCATCCAGGCCTGGTTGTCAAGATACCAGCGGACCGTTTTTTCGATGCCTTCCTCGAATTGCAGCGACGGTTCCCAGCCGAGTTCCTTCTGGAGCTTCGTCGAGTCGATGGCGTAACGCAGGTCGTGGCCGGCGCGGTCGGTGACGTAGGTGATCAGGTGGTCGCTCGTGCCTTCGGGCTTGCCGAGCAGCCGGTCGACCGTCTTGATGAGGACTTTGATCAGGTCGATGTTCTTCCATTCGTTGAAGCCGCCGATGTTGTAGGTCTCGGCCACTTTCCCCTTGTGGAAAATCAGGTCGATGGCCCGGGCGTGGTCTTCGACGTACAGCCAGTCGCGCACGTTCTCACCCTTGCCATATACCGGCAACGGTTTTTCGTGGCGGATGTTGTTGATGAAGAGCGGGATCAGCTTCTCAGGGAACTGGTACGGACCGTAGTTGTTCGAGCAGTTGGTCACCACCACAGGCAGGCCGTAGGTATCGTGGTAGGCGCGCACGAAGTGGTCGCTCGAGGCCTTGGCGGCGCTGTACGGGCTGTGCGGCTGGTATTTGAGGTCTTCGGTGAAGAACTTGGTGCCGTAGGCAAGATGGTGCTCGCCGCTGGAGGCCTTCGTCGAGAACGGCGGCTCCACGCCCGCAGGATCTGTAATCTCCAGGGCGCCGTACACCTCGTCGGTCGAGATGTGGTAGAAGCGTTTGCCTTCATATTTCTCCGGCAGGCTCTCCCAATAAACCTTCGCGGCCTGGAGCATCGACAGCGTACCCATCACGTTGGTCTTGGCGAAGGTGAAAGGATCTTTGATCGAGCGGTCCACATGGCTTTCGGCAGCCAGGTGGATCACGCCATCCACTTTCTCGTCCTGCATCAGCTTCAGCACGCTTTCAAAGTCGCAGATGTCCATCTTCACGAACTGGTAGTTGGGCTTGTCCTCGATGTCCTTGAGGTTCGCCAGGTTGCCCGCATACGTGAGCTTGTCGAGGTTGATGATCTTGTATTCAGGATACTTGTTCACGAAAAGACGGACGACATGGCTTCCGATGAACCCGGCTCCGCCGGTGATGACGATGGTACGCTTCATAATGTCTGGTTTTAATCTAACAAAGATAGGAATAATCGTGGAGAGTTGCAATGGTCTCGCGGCAAAAGTGGTTTGGCATCAGTCCGTCCGGACCAGCAGGATGGCGTCGGCTACGTCGCCAGGGGCGACGGCTTTCAGCGTGTAGCGGAAGCGGCCGGTCCGGGGCTGGTCGATGGTGTCATACAGGACCCAGCCGTGAACACCGGGGTCTATCCATTCCTCTGTCTGGGGATCTTTCAGTTCAAAGCCTTCCGGTTCGATGCAGGAACCGGGGGTGAAACGGTACAGGGCATACCGTCCCGCCGGGAGATTGCTGAGTTGGTAGGTAACGCTGGCGCCTTTCCGCAGTGCCTGCCAGGCTCCGGTGCCCAGGTAGGAGCGGGACTCGTCGGAAAAAGGTTCCCAGCCCGCCTTCATCCGCTCGGGGGTCTCGATCACATAACGACCTGGCAGCGAAAGGCCCAGATATTCCGCCACCGCCTGCATCGTCCGCTTTCCGAAGTCGCGGAGGTTGTCGTCGTCCACCCAGTTGTTCCAGTCGAAGGAATAGCAGTTGTAGGGCGTTTCAATGGTCAAAGCGACGGTCTCTTCCCCCAGGTGATCCCAGCACCAGCCTTCGGCATAGCGGGAAGCCATCTTTGAGAAGTTCATCTCGACGGGCCGGATGCAGGGATTCTGGCTGCAGACCAGCCCGGTGAAAGTCCAGAGTTTGCGGAAATAGGCGGGCGAGGTGGAGGAGCCCGTGTGCATCCAGAAGGTGGCGGATTCCGTGTGTTGGGAATGGCTGTTAAGCATGAAATCGAAGGGACGGTCCGCCGTCAGTTGTTCGAACATCCGCTTGATGGCCTTCACTTCCACGACCGTGCTGTCGTCGCTCCGGTCGAAATTGATCTCCTGGTTCACGCCCAGGGCATTGGAACGGGACAGGCCGTCCGCTACCCCGTCGGGGTTGGCGAAGGGAAGCACCCACGCGTCGATCTGCCTGCGGAGCGCCCGTCCCTCAGGAGTATCGCTGGTCAAATACTCCACGAGCCCGTCGACCAGATACGAGGCCGGAGTTTCGGACGGATGGATACGGCCATGTACCCAGATGCGCGCTTTCCGGCTCTCAGGCACCGACGGATCGGTGATGTGGAGCAATTGGAGCGGTCGTCCCTTGTGGCTGAAACCGATGGTATCGAGGGTCACGTCCGGCCGTTCGCACCAGATTCTGATGCGTTCCTGCAAATAACTGTATGTATAGGGTTTGTAAAGAGCAAGATAGACTGTGTCGCGGGTGAATCGCTTGTCCATGAAGTGACGCTGTGACTCAGCTACCGGAAAATGATCCCAGGATCGGCCATCATACGAATACGAGGACCCGGCCACGCCCTGATCGGGTGTCGTCAGGTAGATCTGTTTTCCCGCTACGCCCGTCATCCGGAAATAATACCAGTTCGCACTGGGAGCCAGCGCCGTATCGATTGGATTGGCAGGATCGAAGTGCCCGTCCAGCAGATAGGACAGATGGAGGACCGTATCGCCGGGTGACACCACGACCCACGCAGAATCGAGCAAAGTCACTTTTCCGAGCGAACCCGACTCGAAATCGGCATCGAAACGGACCTGGGCGCCCACAGGACAAAGGGTCAACAGAGCCGCCGCGAAGAAAAAGAAGAAA
>Ga0310696_10006299_pt1 | contig 14110 bp, 14 predicted proteins | sample AusTroGonzalo_MG_4_FD_203885 | JGI IMG/M metagenome (GOLD analysis project Ga0310696, IMG submission 203885) | Bovine rumen microbial communities from tropical cattle in Woodstock, Queensland, Australia - Gonzalo_02 (v2) (version 2) | ecosystem: Host-associated > Mammals > Digestive system >...
TGCAAAAAGGTAACATCGGGGTTACAACCGAGAATATTTTCCCCGTCATCAAAAAGTTTCTCTATTCAGATCACGAGATATTCCTCCGCGAGATGGTTTCTAACGCCGTCGACGCTACACAGAAGTTAAAGACACTCGCTGCACAGGGCGAATACAAGCAGGAGCTTGGCGACCTGACAGTACGCGTAAACTTCGATGCCGACAAGGGCACCATCACCATCAGCGACCACGGTATTGGCATGACCGAGGAGGAAATAGACAAGTATATCAATCAGATTGCATTCTCGGGCGTTACCGACTTCCTCGAGAAGTACAAGGACAACGCCAACAACATCATCGGCCACTTCGGACTGGGCTTCTACTCAAGCTTCATGGTATCAAAGAAGGTAGAGATTATTACCAAGAGCTGGAAGGAAGGCTCAAAGGCCGTAAAGTGGAGCTGCGACGGAAGTCCTGCCTACGAGATTGACGATGCTGAGCGCGAGGCACATGGTTCGGATATCATCCTTTACATAGACGACGATTGCAAGGAGTTCCTCGATAAGTTCAAGCTCGAGGGTCTGCTCAACAAATACTGTAAGTTCATGGCAGTACCCGTAGCCTTCGGCAAGAAGACCGAGTGGAAGGACGGTAAGCAGGTTGATACCGACGAGGATAACATCATTAACAGCGTAGAGCCACTGTGGACCAAGACACCAAGCACACTGAAGGACGAGGACTACAAGAGCTTCTACCGCACACTCTACCCCATGAGCGACGAGCCACTGTTCTGGATTCACCTTAACGTTGACTACCCCTTCAACCTCACTGGTATCCTCTACTTCCCCAAAATCAAGTCGAGCATCGAGCTGCAGAAGAACAAGATTCAGCTGTACTGCAACCAGGTGTTCGTGACCGACCAGGTTGAGGGCATCGTACCAGAGTTCCTGACACTGCTGCATGGTGTTATCGACTCACCCGACATTCCTTTGAACGTATCACGCTCATATCTGCAGAGCGACCGCGAGGTGAAGAAGATTTCCACCTATATCACCAAGAAAGTGGCCGACCGCCTGAAGGCTATCTTCAGCGAAAACCGCAAGGACTACGAGGAGAAATGGGACGACCTGAAGCTCTTTATTAACTATGGTATCCTGAGCGAGGAAGGTTTCTACGATCGTGCTAAGGAGTTTGCACTCTTCAAGGACACTGAGGGCAAGTACTTCACATTCGACGAGTACAAGACCCTGATTGAGGCTAACCAGAAGGACAAGGACGACCAGCTCGTTTACCTCTACGCTACCGATAAGGACGAGCAGTACTCATACATCAAGGCTGCTCAGGATAAGGGTTACTCGGTACTGCTGCTCGACGGACAGCTTGATGTGCCCACAATACAGACACTTGAGCAGAAGTTTGAGAAGTGCCGCTTTACACGTGTGGATGCCGACATCATCGACCGCCTGATTGTGAAGAGCGATGCACCTAAGAGCGACCTGAGCGAAGACCAGAGTGACAATTTGTCAGCCGTATTCCGCACTCAGCTGCCAAAGATAGACCATACCGAGTTTATGGTTCAGGTTGATGCACTTGGTGCCGAGGCACGTCCTGTAGTTATCACACAGAACGAGTACATGCGCCGTATGAAGGAGATGAGCAAGTTCCAGCCAGGCATGAGCTTCTACGGACAGATGCCCGACTCATTCAACCTCGTACTGAACTCTGACCACCCACTGGTTAAGAAGGTACTCGACGAGAGCGCTGCTGCTACCGAGGAGGCTCTGAAGCCTATCGTAGCCGAGCTGAAGGGACAGGAGGCACGCCTTGCTGCCATCCGCGCCCAGCAGGACAAGAAGAAGTACGACGAGCTGACTCAGGACGACAAGGATATGAAGGCCGAGGCTGAGAATGCCGTACAGGAGCAGAAAGACAAGAAGACTGCTGTGATTGCCGACTATGCTAAGACCAACTCGGTAGTTCACCAGCTCATAGACCTGGCTCTGCTGCAGAACGGCATGCTGAAGGGTGAGGCACTTGACAAGTTCCTGAAGCGTAGCGTTGATTTGATTAAGTAAGTTGAAAATCAAACAGAATCAAATTAAAATAGGAGGAAAACCAAGTTGTTTTCCTCCTATTTCCTTATTAATTATTTAGGCAATTCAAGTATGATACGACAGCCTTGATGATACTCAGTATCTATAACCAAATCGCCACCTAAACTCTTTGCATGACGCCTAGCTAATGGCAGTCCTAAACCAAGACCCTCGGATAAGTCGCCTTCGCGGGTAAACGGATTAAACAGCTGCTCCTTCATACCCTCCGACAAGCCAGGACCAACATCTTCTACGACATAGCGTACGGTATTATCGGTTTCGGTAATAATCAGTTTAACGTGCTGTCCATCGGAGTATTTAGCGGCATTATACAGCAACTCACGCAGCGCACGCATCACATAGTAATGGTTTGTAAGAATACAAAGCGTATTGGATACGGTAGATGTTAACTCGATATTGGCATTCGGAATATGGGTTTGCGTATGCACTATACACTCGTGAGCCAAGCCGTTTACCGACACCTCGTCGTTTCTCTTACACTTCAGAGCCTCGTTTGCATCGCTTTCTGAAGCGTCGAACAGCATGAGCACCATACTATTAAGATTAATGGTATTGCTCTTCATGACATTGGAGATGTTAGCCAACTCCTCGGCGCTAATCATACTCTTATTGGCACTACTCTCACGCAGCATGCTGGCAAAACCAGTTATCACATTAAGTGGCGAACGCATGTGCTGTGACACTTGCTGCATAAACTGATTCTTTTTCTTCACATTATCATCGGCCTGCTTGATGGCTTGCTCCAACGCCTCGTTGCGCTGACGAATATCTTCGGCATTCTGGCGCAGCGTGTGCATTCTACCATTCAACGCCATCTGCATCTGCGCAAAGCTATTCTGCAAGCGAGCTATCACACCCTTTCGTGAGGTGGCAGGTATTTGCTCATCGAACTGCCCGTTAGCAATATTTTTTGTCATATCGAGCAGTCGGTTAATTGGTCTGATAGTGTGCTTTACCATGCGGTTGCTTAACCAGATAATAGCCAACAAACCTAAGATAACAAGCACAACGACAATAAAGCACAACTTACGATAGCTCTTCATTACATGACTATCGGAACATGCTAAAGCAATACTCCATTTTGTTCCAGTAACAGGCTGATATAAAATATAATAGTTTTTACCATTATACTTTGCACGCAGAGCTCCATGCTTACCAGACGTCATCTCATAACCTAACGAGATAATATCGGAATCGGTATTCGGATCTACGTCGGCAAAGATAGACTTACGGAATAATCGTGTGGTATCTGGATGCGCCAGATATCGACCATCCTCTGACAACAGAACGTAATAATATTTTTCATCGGCATTTATATCCTCGTTGAGCATCTTAGCCAAACGACTAAACGACATGTCGACTGTTACAACACCTATCATACGTCCGTTATGACGACGCAGCGGCTTGCAGTAAGTAGCTATAGCCTGACGATAGTCGACCTTGCCCTCGGTGTACTCAATAAACGGATCGACCCAGCCAGCCTTACCAGTTTCGACCGTCTTGGTGTAACACAACTTATCCTTGTAGTCGTACTCAGGCTCACGATAGGTAACAATCGCGGTATCTTTCTTCTCGGTATAGACAGAGAACTTATCGTCGTACTCGGCGATAGTGTGCGGCAGAGCATATACCGAACTGCTCACAACATTACCATTCAGGCGTACAATACGATCGCACACAGCCTCGATAGCAGCAGGCGTAAAGTTATCTTCCATCATCCAGGCATTAGACTCGGCAGCCGTCTCAACCGTCTGCATATAGTTTACAATACGCTGTGTAGTTGTATTCAGCTGGCTTTCCAAACTCTCCATAGTCTCCTGATGTATCAGGTAACGCGACTGCATATAAAGGATGCCTAAAGCCAATATGAAGATAGGAGCAGCTAAAAACATGATGGTCAAAACCAGACGTCTCGACAAACTATGATATTTCTTAGTCATTGTCGGCCTCCTTTCCTGTTTCAGTTTCGGTAAAATGAGCCATGTGGTTCAGCAGTTCAATCAGCGTCTCGCTCTTGCGCTCGATATTATCTACCTGTGTATCGATTTCCTCTTTGCTCATGTTGCTATAGTTGTTACACAACGTGGTAACACTGCGGTCGAGACTCTCGGCAGGCACTGCCATCTGATTAGTCATATAGTGCAGGAACGAGGTCTTCATCCTGTCGCTCTCTTCCAATCGGCCATAGGCTGCCCGCAGTTCGTCGCTGTGATGCTGCAGCTGTACAGTCTCGTTTTCCACCTCAGCCGTCTGCTCACATAGTTTAAGCTGCATAGTACGGAAACGGTTCTGCAGATGCCCCATCTCGTCGTCGAGACTGGATTCGGGAACGGTCTCATCGTAATGACCATCGGCAACACGCTGAGTCGACATGGTGAGCAGTTTCAGGGGTTTCAACTCGCGACGGATAATCCAGCCACACAGTAGGCAGAACGCCACCAGACACACCAAAGCAATGATAATAACAAAACCAAGCAGTGTGTAGTGTACGTTGTGTATATCGGACTCGGGATAGACAACGCCAACACTCCAACCCAACTGGGCCGAAGAACGTCCCTCCCACTCTACACGCTGGAACGGCTTATAGAATACACTCCAGTTCTCGCCATTCATCTTAAAGTTTTTCATGCCTGACTGACCAGACAACATCGCTTCGGCAGCCTCAAGTACCGAGTGGTCGGCACCTTCATTCATCTGCGTAAACACGGTTTGAGTTTCCAATTTATGCTCATTAGGGTGAACAATAAACGAACCGTTCTTGGCCATCAGCACACAATAACCACGCTCGGAAGGTTTCACAGCCAATACTATCTTAGACAACTGACTAATCGATACATCGACAGCTATCACGCCTACACGCTCGCCTGCCTTATTCGTAAACGGCAAGCAGAAATTTACCAAAGGCTCGTTCTCGGTATCATCACCCTTCAGAGGGTCTGTCCATCCCACATAGCCAGTCTTCATAGGTTCAGCATACCACACCTGCTCGGTATAGGGACGATCGGTAAACTTGTCGGTGGTTACCAAATCGCTCTTTACATCGGTAACAAACGCACGACGATGTACGTAGGTCATAAACAGGTCGCGGTCGGGAAAATAGCCAGGCTTAAATGCTATGGCACAACCTACGATATTTGGATTACTTAGCACCAGTTCGCGACAATAGGTATACATACGTTCGGGTTCGTCGACATGATCCAGCAGGTCGTAGTAGATATTTCCCGTACTCTGCTCCACACTCAGCAGGATATTATCAATATTCTGCACAGTGCCCTCAAGCGTATGCTCGGCATCGCTCATAGCCTCGTGCTTCAATGTCTTATGCGAGAAGTAAAACAGTATGCCTAACGACACCGCCATTAACAGCAGCGTCTGACCTACTATCACCAAGTTGATTCTATACTTCTTCTGCATACTTGATACGTTTACATACCAAACCTACTACGACCATGCCGATGACAGCTATTACAAACAGCAGCCAACGCATATATACAAAAGGTTTGGCAATATCCGACTTAGGTACTACAACAGCTACCGACCAATCGATACCATCGATAGGACCATAGTAAACACACGATGGAACACCAGCCACCTCCATATCAATCACACCAGGTTTCTGCTGCTGCAGATCAGCTAAAACATCCGGATTGGTAAGCGAAGCTTTCTTGCCATCAGGGTGTACGATACACGAACCGTCGTGATCAACCACCATCGAGAAGAACTGGAAATCGCGCATCAGGCGATACTTATTAATCTGCTGCTCGCTACGACAATACTCGTCGATACGCTGCAAGGCCTTAGTAAGCCACTCAAAGGTAATATCGGCACCACATACGCAAGCCAGTTTTCCATCATCGGTATAAATAGGCTTAACAAACGAACAGTAATGACCACTGATGTTGGTACCATCGTAGTAGTAATAAGGCTCGGTCCAGAAACTCATCTTAAGTTCCTTGGCATGCTTATACCAGTCGGACTGTGTATAGTCGTGACGCGCCGAACCAACCTGAGTCATCTCAAACTTTGTACTGTCGGTATGGTGCACATAAGGCTCAAACCATTTGCCTTGCTGTGGAAAGAAATCAAGTTCGAAAGCCGCAAAATAGCCGCGTACCTCGGGGTTAAGCGCTGCCTCACTCTCCAAAGCCTGTATCACAGCTTCGGGTGTGTTCATGTGTTTCTCTACTTCGTTAAACACATTGACGGCACTCATCTCCATGGTTTTGATGGTTTTATTTAGCTGCGTTGAAACCACACTTTGCAGTCCCGCATAGCGCACATTCGTCTCGGCACGCATGGCTTCGTGAAATGCCCAATACGACAAACCTGTTATCACAAGGATAACTATCGACACAGTAAAAAACACATGCCACCCCTGCTTTTTTGCAGTAGTCTTAGATTTCTGTTCCACCTTTACACAAAAATTAAATTAGTTAGACAGTAAATACTACTGCAAAGTTACTAATTTTTATGATGTTAACAAGGAGAACAGTATAACATTAACATTTATTATAATTACAAAGACTTGAGTTTGTTACGGTAAGCCTTACGTAACTTGCGCACAGCCTTGTCGCGTATTTGGCGTACACGTTCGCGCTTCAGTTCCATATCCTCGGCTATCTCAGCCATCGTCTCATGCTCCTGATTAATGCCAAAGAAAGCATTAATAACGCGCTGTTCACGTTTATCGAGTGTACCCAAGGCAAACTCTATTGCATCCTCTATGGCCTCACTATGCACACGTTCGTCGGCCATAGGCGCATCTTTATTAACCAATACCGAAAGTAAGCTCATGTTGGTACGATGACCCAAGGGAGCATCGACCGATATGGCTTGCGACTGCTGGCGAGCCACCTCTTGCTTGACATCTTTTGGTACCTGATAAAGCCCACCCTGCTGGTCGATAGCCTTCTCAATAGCCTGACGAATATAAACCACTGCAAAGTTTACGAAACGTACACCCTTAGTGGCATCGAATTTGGCTGCAGCCTTCATCAATCCCATATTGCCTTCGCTCACAAGGTCCTCCATATCCACGCCTTTACCTTTATACTGGCGAGCCACTGAAACCACAAACTTCAGGTTTGCCTCAATCAATTTCGATAGTGCACGTTCGTCGCCTTTAGCAATGCGTTCGGCCAACTGGCGCTCTTCTTCATTACTCAACAGCTGCTCACGTCCTATCTCATCTAAATATCTATTTAATGCCGAATCTTCCATACCACATATAATTTTTTGGCAAAGATAAGGATAATCGCCGACTTTTTGTTATCTTTGCACCCAACTTTATGATACTTTATGAATTATGATAGAAATAGGATTGAAACATACAAGTGAGTTGGTGGTTACCGAAGCTGTAACCGCAATTACCGCAGGTTCAGGCGATATGCCTGTGTTGGCCACCCCCATGATGATGGCCCTGATGGAGAATGCAGCCATGCTCGCAGTAAAGGATTATCTGCCAGAAGGCAGTACAACCGTTGGTGGACATATCGAGTCTTCGCACCTGAAACCCTCGAAGATTGGCGACAGCGTATCGGCCACAGCCGAAGTAACAAAGGTTGACGGCAGAAAGATAGAGTTTAAGGTAGCAGCCTATTCGGGTGACACACTGCTTGGCGAAGGCACTCACCTTAGATTTATTGTAGATAGAGAGAAATTCTTGTCGAAATTATAAACTGAACAAAAAACTAAATATTATTATCAATATGAAATACGGAATCATCGGCACAGGTGCCATTGGCGGATATTATGGTGCTAAACTGGCTCATGCAGGTCAGGAGGTACATTTCTTGCTACGTAGCGACTATGAGTATGTGAAACAAAATGGTCTACAGGTAGACTCCTGTAACGGTTCATTCCATTTAAAGGATATCAATGCCTATCAACATACGGAAGACATGCCACAGTGTGATGTAGTACTTGTGTGTCTGAAATCTGTCAACAACAGCAAACTACAAACGTTGCTGCCACCATTACTCCATGCCAATACGCTGGTAGTGCTCATTCAGAACGGTATTGGCGTTGAAGAGGATGTGCAAAAAATGTTTCCCGACGTGCAACTGGCTGCAGGACTGGCATTTATCTGTTCAGCAAAGACACAACCAGGTCGTGTCAATCATCAATTTTATGGTAGCATCAATCTGGCCAACTACTCATGTAAGGACGAAACACTGATGCAGACCGTAGTAGATGAGTTCCGTCAGGCAGGTATAGAAACAGGATTCGTAGAATATCATGAGGCACGATGGAAAAAGGCCGTATGGAACATGCCATTCAACGGTATGACAGTAGCTCTACACACACAAACAGACTTGCTGCTGAAGAACAAGTCGACCAGGCAACTTATTCGTGAGCAGATGATGGAGGTTGTAAATGCAGCACAGCACTTGGGCGTAAAGAATCTTGATGCTACGTTTGTTGACAAGATGATAGAAGCCACTGATGCGATGGTACCCTATTCGCCATCAATGCGACTGGATTATGATTTCCACCGTTCAATGGAGATATACTATCTCTACACCCGCCCCATAGAGATTGCTCGCGAGGCAGGATATCGTATGCCGAAACTGGAAATGCTGGAAGCCGAGTTACGCTTTTTAGAGGCAAATTCCATATAAATACTAAACAGTATGACACAACCCAAATTTATAATAACAATAGATGGTTTCTTTCGCCTTGGGATGGTGAATCAGCATAAAGACCTGTTGATACCTGGGGATACATGTCTGGGGGGCGGATATTATCACTTTGACTATACATCCAATCGAATTATACTTGATCGCTCTTCGTATGACTTCGGTATACCCAAGTGGCATCTACTGGATGTATTAAGGGTTCCATCGGTATATAGAGGTCTTCGAATAGTGTATAAGTACGACGATGGTTTCCACGATGACTTTAATGTTAGCGAGGAACTACAATTAGAATACTATGACTAACTTCCATAGATACCATTATTTATATTCTAATTATTACGATAGCATTATTTATTCGTTATATCAATTAAATCCTCGATTCGATTGATGATGAAGTTGGCTCCAGCTTCTTCAAGTTCTTCCTTGGTTCCATTACCCCAAGTCACTCCACAGGTATAAGTTCCAGCATTGACACCCATAAGGATGTCTACCGACATATCACCCACAACAAGCGTTTCACAGGCATCAAAGTGCAAAGCCTCCAGTGTTTTCAGTACTGGCTCTGGCTGGGGCTTCGCCTCTTTCACATCATTCCCGCCAATCAGTAAGGAAATGTAATCAGATATACCCATGTTATGAGTTAATTCTATGAGAGAATTTCGATCGCGTGAAGAGGCGATAGTTAGCACTAATCCTTTCCGATACAACATCTCCAATGTGTCAACAACACCAGGAAACGCCTGAGGTTGGATTTTCTGCAGATTCTCGTTGAATATGCGTCTGTAAGTTTCGGCACATTGAGCAATAAGCTCTTCCTGAATATCTGGGAAAAGCGTTTTAAAACATCCTGCAAGAGGCAATCCGATAACTGATGCACACTCATTCTCATTACGAAATGGAAGATGATGCTCAGCAATGGTCATCTGCATAGTCATGACGATATTACGTCGAGTATCGCCCAGCGTACCATCAAAATCGAATATGATGAGTTTAATTTTATTCTGCATAAATAACTAAATTCTTTTAATTCTTACGGCAAAGGTAGTGAAAACTAATGAATATTTTATATATTTGCGCCATATTTAGGATAGTTTATAAAAAGATGGCATGGAAGCATAAGTATCGCTGCAAGGTATGCGGCTATGAGGCAGAGGTGTATGAGGGACGTGGTCTGTTCCGCCAACAGATAACAGCAATGTCCTGTCCAGACTGCAAAACCATACAGAACATTGTTGTGGGTGGCATCATTGCCGATGTTGCGCCATCTTACAGAAGCGAAGTAGGTCGACTATGCTTGCAATGTGGCAGCGATAACATCCGTATTTGGGATGGCAAAACCTGTCCTAAGTGCCAAGGCGAGATGGAAGATACCGGAGAAAAAGAATTTTGGACATAAAACAGCATTTCATCATATTCGAATGATAGTATTATGGGAAATTCCTACCGAAGTTTAGGGATTTCCCATATTCTGTTTAGGAAAAATCCCTTTGAAATACGACTAAAAAAGCCGTACTTTGCACCGTGAACATTAAACAAATGTCGAACATTTAAAGATAGGAGATTAAGTTATGAAGAAGATAATAATGATGGCAATGATGATGGTAATGACCATGTCGGCCCACGCTGCTCGGCCTTTGGCAGCTTGCAACCAAAGGGATGCAAGAATAAGCTATTCTACTGCAAAGAACGAAGCTTTGTTCCTGAGCGATAAAATGGCATACGAGTTGAACCTCACGGATTCACAGTATGATGCAGTTTATGAAATCAATCTTGACTATATGATGAGTGTTAACGGTCGCAACGATGTCTATGGCACCTGGTGGAAACGCCGCAACACCGATTTAAAGTACGTTCTCACTGCATGGCAGTATGAGAAGTACATGGACAAGAGCTACTTCTATCGTCCGCTGACTTGGAAGAATGGTAACTGGACATACAATGTTCGTAGTCACTATTCAACAGGTAGTCACTTCAAGACTCGTCCAACCAACTTTGCCAGCTACAAAGGTGGTAACAACAAAAAAGCCGATCGCTACTATGCTGACAAGAAAGTACACAAGCCTACTACCACACTTGCCGACAAGCATAGTACATACAAGAAAGACAATGCAAAGCCAAGTCGCGAGATTGCTAAGAATACAAAGAAAACAACCAGTAAGTCAGGACACTTCGCTGGTGGTCGCAGATAATAATTGTTAATTGAGTTAGATATATCCTCTTTAGGAGGCCTGAGGGAATCTCATAGTGATATGAGATTCCCTTTTGTGGCACTATAGTGATACACAAACAAACTAGTTGTGTAATGGGTTAACTCCGATAATTGTAGCATATGATGGTTTCTTATGATGTACTTCTACCTGTAGGAATCCAGCATCATCAAGTAAGGTCTTTAACTGATCCTGGGTATAGGCAGTCATACCATCTACAAAACTCGTCCACTTGGAATTCTCATCTACTACCTCAACCATGATAGCAAATTTGCCATTTGGCTTCAATACTCTGCGAACTTCCTGTAAACAAGCTGGCAGGTTGGGCCAGAAATACACGGTTTCTACCGCTGTTACAAGGTCAAACATAGCATTCTCGTATGGTAGCTTAGCAGCCGAACCTTGCTCGATGAATACTTTTTCTCCTATTACATCAGCATTTACCTTACAAGCTTTCGCTACACTTTCCTCCGAAATATCTATGCCATATACCAAACTATCCTTGCTTCTTTTCAGTAGCCTTTGCAGCGTTGCACCGCCGCCACAACCAATATCAAGCATAGTCCAGCCATCTTGAATACCTACGAGATCCAATCCCCAGTTAGTAAGCGGTGCATGACAAAGATTCATAAACTTTAGCATTCCGCGCCCCATGCGTCCTCTTGGGTGAGCGCAATTTGTAAATAATGTCTTTAATAGTCCCATAATTCTGATGATTAATTTCCGGCTGCAAAGGTACGACAATTCGGCAAACAATGCAATACTTAAAAATGAGGCTTTTTCTTCGACAGTATTTAACAAGTTAACAAAGCATATTAATCTAAAATGGGTATGTATTAGAAAAACTCACCAAACATGTAACTCTATAAACGAGAAATGACTGCCGTTAAGCAGTCATTCTTTCCATTTCGTGATTCCGGCGGGATTCAAACCCACAACCTTCTGATCCGTAGTCAGATGCTCTATTCAGTTGAGCTACGGAACCCTGTTCCGTGGAACTTTGCAACGCTAAGAAGTGATTCCGGCGGGATTCAAACCCACAACCTTCTGATCCGTAGTCAGATGCTCTATTCAGTTGAGCTACGGAACCATTTCCGATTTGCGGGTGCAAAGGTACACACTTTTTTTGGGACTACCAAACTTTTGGAGACTTTTTTTCCAAAAAAGTGCGATTTTACACTATTATTCGCGTTTTATGATAGTTTTCGCGGAATTCAGAGGGGCTACAACCCTTACGCTTCTTAAAAATGCGATTGAAATTGCTCAGGTTATTGAACCCACAAGCATAACTAATTTCGGACACCGAATTGGTACTATCAACCAACATTCGACTAGCATAACCCAATCGTTGGTCGATGATATACTCACTCAGATTTCGACCTGTGTGCAATTTAAAGAAACGACTAAAAGCCGAAGGACTCATACCTGCCAAATCGGCCAACGTGGTGAGTCGGATTTCCTGCGTATAATTCTGCTCGATATAGTTCTTCACCTTCTGCACTCGACGACTATCGCTCGAAACCTCCACCTTAGCAAAACTACTGGATGCCAATGTGTGGGCACCATCGCACTTCGACAGTTCGTAGAGTATAGTAAGGAACTGCATGAAAGCATAGAAACCATCCTTGACACTACAGAGCGAGTTGAGCTGCGGATAAACACGCATGATAGCATCCATGGGGAAACTGAGTCCCTTACGTGCCTCCTGCATCATCTGCTGGATAGAATGGAAGGGATTACGCGAGAAAATACTATTCTCGGAGAAATCAAACTCGAAGTGAATGGTTACCTCATGGATATCGTCACTACAGCATTCACCCTGCTCCCACACATGCTCCAAGTCGGGACTGGTAATGAGTACCAAATCGTAATCGCCTATTACCTCGTTAGAGTCGCCCACTATGCGACGAACGCCAGGGGCATGCTCTACGAAGTTTAGCTCGAAAACCTTATGGTTGTGGATGGGATAGGTGAACTCTTTCTTATGTCGTTCGGCAATATAGAGCACATCTTTTCCCGTCAACTGGGTAATCTCGTGGATAACCTTACTTTCAATCATAGCTTATATCTTCAGTTCTTTAAGAATCTCGGACATACGCTGCATATTATTGATTCGCATGGGCACCAAAGGCAAACGGAGTACGTTCTGGATAAAACCCATTTCCGACAGCATGGCCTTTACACCTGCAGGATTGCCATCAACAAACAGCAGCGAGAACAAATCGGTAAAACGGTGATGGATAGTTCGGGCAGGATCGTACTCACCACGCATCTGCAAACGAATCATACGCGAGAACTCCTTAGGCAGCGCATTACCAATAACAGAGATAACACCAACTGCACCACAGCTTACCATAGGGAATGTGAGCGAATCGTCGCCTGAAATAACATCGAAATCGGCGGGTTTGTTTTTGATTATCTCATCTACCTGCTCCAGATTACCACTGGCCTCTTTAATGGCCACGATGTTCTGACAGTCGCGAGCCAGACGAACAGTAGTAGCAGCCTGCAGGTTTACACCTGTACGACCAGGCACATTGTAAAGCACTACGGGCAGCTGGGTAGCAGCAGCAATGGCCTTAAAATGTTGGTAGAGACCTTCCTGAGAGGGCTTGTTATAATAAGGACATACGCTAAGTATGCCATCAATACCCTTGAAATCGCCAGTCTTCAGTTCTTCGACGACAGCAGCGGTGTTATTACCGCCACATCCTATTAAAATAGGAACGCGCGCCTGTACATAGTCTACTACTAAATCCTTAATCTTCTGCTTTTCTTCACGTGTTAATGTAGGTGTCTCGCCTGTTGTGGCAAGTATGCAAAAGAAGTCAGCACCGTTGTTGAGCTGATAGTCTACAAGACGTATCAGCGCATCGTAGTCAACCGAACCGTCTTCCTTGAATGGGGTGATGAGCGCTATGCCCAGACCCTTGAAAATGTTATGTACCATGTATTATTGTGTTGCTATTATTCTGCTTTAAACAAATCTTTAATGCCGCCAATAGAGCCAAGGAGGTTAGTGGCCTCGTATGGCAGATAAACGGTCTTAGTCTTATCACCCTCGGCCAGTTCCTGCATCATCTGGATGTACTTCTGAGCCAGCAGGTAGTTGGCAGGATTAGTACTCTTGCCCACAGCCTGGGTAATAAGTTCAATAGCCTTAGCCTCGGCC
>Ga0310696_10006300_pt1 | contig 14110 bp, 5 predicted proteins | sample AusTroGonzalo_MG_4_FD_203885 | JGI IMG/M metagenome (GOLD analysis project Ga0310696, IMG submission 203885) | Bovine rumen microbial communities from tropical cattle in Woodstock, Queensland, Australia - Gonzalo_02 (v2) (version 2) | ecosystem: Host-associated > Mammals > Digestive system >...
ATGGGTAAGTCGCAAAAACGGCAACGACACGTTCTTCCGTGGTGAGCGTCGTTCGCCCTGGTATATGGTGGCCTTCGGAATGGTGGGAGCCTCGATATCGGGCGTGACCTTTGTGAGCGTGCCAGGCATGGTGCTCAGCTCGGGCATGACCTACCTGCAGTTATGCATGGGTTTTATCTTGGGCTATCTGGTAGTGGCCTTCGTGTTGCTGCCCATATACTATCAACTAAACACGGCCTCGATCTACGGCTACTTGCAACAACGACTGGGCCGAAGGTCGCACCAAACGGGTACTTGGTTCTTCCTGCTGTCGAAAATGGCAGCGGCTGCCCTCAAGTTCTATGTGGTGTGCATCATTCTGCAACGATTCGTATTTAACGAACTGGGCCTGCCGCTCTATATCACCGTGCTACTGCTGGTACTGCTCATCTGGCTCTATACCCAACGGGGCGGCATTCGCACGCTGGTATTTACCGACGTGTTCCAAACGCTCTGCTTGTTTTCGGCGCTCCTTCTTATTATATATAAGGTGGTAGATGCCCATTACGACGGTATCGGCGAGGCGTTGCAAGCCGTACTGACCGATGAGCATAGCCGTATCTTCGTAACCAACGACTGGGCTTCGCCACAGAACTTGTGGAAACAACTGGTGAGCGGACTGTTTATCGTGGTGGTGATGACAGGGTTGGATCAGGACATGATGCAGAAGAACCTGACGTGCAAAACGCTGCGCGAAGCCCAGAAGGATATGTGCAGCTATGGGGTGGCCTTCCTGCCTGCCAACTTCCTATTCCTGGCATTGGGCGTGCTGCTTACCCAACTGTTTGCCTTGCAGCAAACGGCTCTCCCCGCAAAGGGCGATGAGTTGCTCCCCATGTTTGTGGAACAGCAGGGCGGCCTTGTAGCCATTCTCTTCGTAATAGGTATCGTGGCGGCCTCGTTTTCGAGTGCCGACTCAGCCCTCACGTCGATGACTACTTGTTATTGTGTGGACATTCGTCAGCAAGCTGGCAACGAACGGTTAAGACACTATACCCATCTCACTATGTGCGGTGTATTTGCCCTGTTCATCCTAATTTGCGATGCGGTCAACTCAAAGAGTCTGATTGACGCCATCTACACGATGGTGTCCTATACCTACGGACCCTTGCTGGGCTTGTTTGCCTTCGGTCTCTTTACACGAAAGCAGCCCAACGACCAATGGGTGCCCGCTGTGTGTATCGCCGCCCCCCTACTCTGCTTTGCAGCCGACAGCATAGCAAAGCAGCAGTTCGACTATCACTTCGGATACGAACTGCTGCTGCTAAATGGATTGATTACTTTTGCAGGCCTATGGCTGAGCGCTAAAGACCAGCAGCCTGCAACAAAGTAAGGTATTACTGCATATCGTAGACTACCTGCATGAGCTGCTTGCCCAGCTCATCGGCCTCGGCCATTGTCTGTGCCTCGCTATACACGCGGATAATGGGCTCGGTATTCGACTTGCGCAAGTGTACCCACTTGGTGGGGAAGTCAATCTTCACGCCGTCGATATCGTTGACCACGGCCTCAGGATTCTGAGCGAACATCTCCTTCACCTTCACGAGGATAGCATCAACATCGGTCTCAGGAGTCAGGTCGATACGGTTCTTGGCAATCTGATAGTCAGGGAATGAGGCGCGCAACTCGCTCACCTTGCATCCCTTCTGTGCCAATGACGACAGGAACAGGGCAATACCTACAAGGGCGTCACGACCATAGTGGCTCTCAGGATAGATTACACCACCATTGCCTTCACCGCCAATCACAGCACCCACTTCCTTCATCTTCGTGGTCACGTTCACCTCACCTACAGCAGCGGCTGAATAGCAACCGCCATGCTTCTCAGTTACATCGCGCAAAGCACGGGTTGAAGAGAGGTTGCTCACGGTATTGCCTTTGTCGTGCGACAACACATAGTCGGCAACAGATACCAGCGTGTATTCCTCGCCATACATCTTGCCGTTTTCGCAGATGAACGCCAAGCGGTCCACATCGGGATCAACCACGATACCCAAGTCGAAGCCGCCCTGCTTCATCTTGTCCATGATGCCCTGTAGGTTCTTCTCCAGGGGTTCAGGATTGTGGGCAAACTGACCTGTGCAGTCGCTATTGAGAATCTCGTAGTCAACACCCAGAGCCTCGAACAAACCAGGCAGGATGATGCCACCTACAGAGTTGATGGTATCTACGCATACACGGAACTTGCGATTGCGGATAGCGGCAGCATCAGTCAGGCGCAAATCAAGTACCGACTGAATATGGCGCTGGTTCATCGTATCGTCTTTCACTACACGGCCTAACTTGTCGACCTCAGCATAAACGAAGTCTTCCTTCTCGGCAATAGCCAGCACCTCGGCACCATCGGCAGCGGTCAGGAACTCACCCTCGCTGTTGAGCAGCTTCAGTGCATTCCACTGGGTGGGATTGTGAGAAGCGGTAATGATGATACCACCATCGGCCTCGTGCCAACGCACAGCCAACTCGGTGGTAGGCGTGGTAGCCAAGCCAATATCGATGACTTCATAGCCCATGCCCACGAGGGTGCCACACACCACGTCGCGTACCATAGGACCAGATATACGACCATCGCGACCTACCACAATGCGGTTGGTAGCAGTGCGACCTGCAGCCGACTGTTTGCGGATGAAGGTAGCATAGGCCGTTGTAAACTTCACAATATCAAGGGGATTGAGCGTATCGCCCGTGCGTCCGCCAATCGTACCGCGGATGCCAGAAATGGATTTAATGAGTGTCATATTCCAGATGGACGTTGAAATGTTATTTCATAATAATAAGGATATACATTGCTGGTAGCAAGGGCGTGACCCTGCGTGTGAGGCACGATGAGGCGCACCTTGGCAATCTGCTCGTTGGCAGCACGCGGACTACCCACCTTGATATAGCTGAAGGGTACCAGCCATCCGGCAGGAACCGACTGTGAGCTATACGACGACATCATCAAGCCATAGGTGAAGGTGGCGGTATAGGTGGTGCCAGTACGCGAAATATTCATTACATCGGGATCGAAAGGATCGTAGATATTGGTAACCACACGAGTGGTATCATAAACGCTCTGCTCGTAAAAACGAACTAGCAGACCCACGCTCTCGCCGTTCTGTATAGGGGTACCGCAGCCTTTTCTCACAATCTGCATGTACACGCCAGTATTGTTCAAATACACATACTCATTGCGCTCCACACTGGTGCTGTCGCCCTGCGCATGAAACACATCCTCATCGATGACATTAATGCCATGAAAAGCAATAAAATCACTAATCTTGTCGCGTTCCTTCTCTTTCTGATCAGCATAAGTCTCATAGTCGCTGCATGAGCAGAAAGTGGCAAGAACAGTCAGGAAAAACAATATTTTCTTCATATCTTCGTGTCAATATGGCCGCAAAGTTACAAAAGAGTTGGCAGTTGACTATGCGATACCATTATTTTTTATACTGACTTAATCATTTTTAACGCCAAGTTCCTGCTCAAAGGCAGCAATTGCCTCTTCAGCTATTTTAGCAGCCTCAGCAATAGAGCAGTTCAGACGACCGCCTGATGCGTTGAGATGACCGCCACCATTGAAGAAGCGAGCAGCCATCTGGTTGCAAGGAAACTGATCGACAGAGCGCAGCGATACCCATACCACATTGTCTTTCTCAGTATCTTCGCGAAGCGAGATGCTCAGTTTCAATCCCTTGATCTGTAACGGCATATTCACCAAGCCCTCAGCATCGCCCTTGATGTAGTGAAAACGTTTCAAGTCTTCGCGCGACAAAGTGAAGTAGCTGGCATGACGTTTATTGTCGACTACCAAACGCTCGTACATCACAAAACCCATGAGTCGCAAGCGGTCTTCCGAGTAGTTGTGATACACATTGCGATAGATCTTATCTTTATTAATACGTTTAGTTAATAACTCACTGATAATAAAGAAGATATCTGGTGTGCATGAGTTATAGGTAAAAGCGCCTGTATCCGTCATCATGCCACAGTACAGGGGAACGGCGAAGTTCTTGTCGAGCTGATCAAAACCACCCAATTGCCATACCAAACGGAACACCAATTCGCAGGTTGAAGAAGCCGAAGGTTGGGATACCGTCAGGACGGCAGGCACATCGGGATCCAAGTGGTGGTCGATGAGCACTTTTGGAGCAGTCGACTGGGTAAGCGCCTGTTCTACAGCATCAACTCGCGACAAGGTATTGAAATCGAGGCAGAACACCAAATCTGCATGCTGCAACGTCCAGTCACACCCTTCTTTGTGCTTGTCGTAACGAATGATTTTCTCCGAATTAGGCAACCATTGCAAGAAATCGGGATACTGGTCGGGCACGAATACCTGAGGGGCTTTTCCATAAACCTTGCGCAGATACTCTGCCCAACTCAAACTAGCACCGAGTGCATCGCCATCAGGATTGGTATGGCAGATGCAAACAATGGTTTCACTCTCTTTTATCAGTTTCACAAGCAGGTCTGCCTGCTCTTGGTTCAATATATCTTTTAGCATATTCATTTTATCATTACCTTCTTACCCCGCAGGATATACACGCCCTTAGCGGCTGGTGTGCCATTCACGCGGCGGCCGTCAATAGTATACCACTCTCCAGTTCCGATGGACGAGGTACGAGGCATAGTGATCTTGGTAACGCCATCAATATAGATATTCAAGCTCTCAGGCGCATCCTCTGCAGTGAGGTAAATCTCGAAGGGAGATACCTTCTCGCCCTCAACGGTACGTACAAAGCGTGTTTCATCACCTACTGTAGCCATGCGATACACGGTGCTGTTATCTGACCATTCCACAGGCAGGAAGGTGCCATGCAATTGAGTGGGCTGAGCCTGCAACGACTGCGACAATCGCTTCACCTGAACATTCTCGGCGTGCAACTTTTCTGTGATAGGCAATAGCAGATAAGGCGTGTTGGCTTTTGTACCGTTCTGTTCTGCTTCATCGAAATGAGCCCATTCGCCCTCCACCTTAGTAAATGAATAGACTAAACCCAACTGAGCTATCTGGGCAGCAGTCATATCAAACGGCATGTAAAGCGACGTGGGTTGATTTGCCACGAACGTACGATCAAAGTCAACCACCTGGGCTGTAAAGTCGCGCGGTGTAAGGAATCCACCCTTCACATCATCAGCACTAAGTGCCAGATGACTACACTGTCCGTCGACTACCACATTCACCTCGCCTCCATCGTTTGCATTATCGGTAGGCATCAGAATCAGAATGTTGTTAGAAAGGCCGCCAAAGACACCCTCCGTACGATTAACAGTAAGAGAATCAATAGCCGACTCTGACAGGTCTATATACTTCACTTTGTCTTGATCGATATTATCGAACACATGTTCGCCCAGTTCCGTAACCTGTTTGTCCATCACCTTGTCGATCACAATGCCACGACCACCGTTGGCATAGTTCTTACTACCCAATGCAAATACCCTCACAGGTTCAGTATAGTCTTCCGTTCCTTCAAGCACGCCTTCCTCAGAATTCACGCTAATCAAACTTTCAGCCGATACGTCGGCAGTATAGATTTTCACGTATACAGAAGTTTTCTTACCGCCTTTATAGCCGCGGCTCTCGCTTATTGCTGATGCATTAAATATATAGACATAAGTAGGAACGAGACACTCGAAATGTACTTCGACCTTCTGGTGCAATTTCAGACCAGTGAGATAGATGGGGTCGTTGGAACCAATCTTCACGCCCAAACAAGAGCCCTCGGCCGTAAATGCATCAAGGGTTATAACGCCGCTGCCTGCTGGCACTACAAAGGTCATACCTGAGAACAGACTTGCAAATGCGCTGCTACCAGGCTCGTAGTTCATGGCTTCGTCAAGGGTGATAGTGCCCATCTCGGTATTAAGCACGATACCTGGCACGCCATCGCCCATCAGTTCGCCATCATCAAAACCACTGCCGTCAGGATCGCTGCTGTCACCAATTGTATAGAGTATATTGTTAATAACAGTATTTGTCAGATCGATGTCACCACCTTCATCGTTAAGGAAGTCTTCGGAATCAAAATCAATGATTACTGTATGTGAATCATCGCCCTCGTCACTATTATCAAGGGGCACTGGAACAAGCGGCACGGAAATAAGATACAAGCCCGTCGACAAGGTATCGATGCGTAGATTGTATTCAAAATGTAGGTTGAATCCTTCGGCCACAGGTTCGTTCTCGCCACACTGCACTGTGAGCACACCTGGTGTATTGGCATTACTGGTAAAAGTCAGCTCTGCGCTACGAGTCGCCAAACGGTTCACAAACGGAGTTCCCTGAATGGTTGCTATGCTGTTGTCGCCCACCAGATAAATGGTCAGTGAGTCGAGCGTAGTAGAAATAGGCACTTGCAGCATAGCCTTATTGAGCACCAATGTATGGTTGCCATCGAATTTGACGGTGGCTCCCTCATCACACAGCACATTATGACGGTTATCAATGTTAGCCTGTATATCGCCTATCCAGAGACCATACGAAGGAATCTGTTCAATATCGTATTCCACAGTGATGGTATCGGTAGAAACCTGTTGTTCAAATTGGTCGGTCACGAAGACTGAAAGTGACGTTGACTCTGTGAGTTCAATGCCAGTTTCATCATTGTAGAGCATGGCCTTATTAGCATCACCTTCTGCCCCCAGGAAGTACCACACCTGCGGTTGTGTCTGCTCATCATTACCAAGCTCTGCGGGTTTGGGCAGATTCTGCAAGCGAACAACCTGCGTGCCACGATAATGGCCAGGAGCCTGACTGAACGTTATGGTGTCGACCACTTCTACAAGCACATAAGTCATAGAACTCTTCATGTCAGGATTATCACCAGCCAACGGATGCTGGGCATAAGCCATCACGTAGAACAATCCAGGTTCAGACAACGTGAAAGGCTCACTATAAAGTTGATACTCGGGCAGTTCCACCACTGGTTCATCTCCATCTTTGGGTTTAGGCTGCACATCAGTTGCATACATATCGGCCAACGACCTCACAGCATAATATACCTGACTGTTACCCGCAAGCGCTACTTTCTTACCTGTATAGCAGATGCTCATTTGCGGAAGGTCAATCTGTGGAATATCTACATGAGGCAGAATCTGATTATTGTCAACAAGTTCGAGCGTGTTGGCATATTCTGCCACAATATTCTCCCCAAACATAGTCTCAGCATTTTGGAACGGCATCGTCAACGTACCAGGCTGCTCTTCATCGGTTGTAAACAGAAGCGTATGAGCCTTTTCACCAGCATTCACGAAGCCCATCTCATAAGCCACGAAGATGTTACGTCCCTTCAAATGAATAGTGGTCTGTTCATTATCATTATCGATGGTAACAGCAGCCGAACCATGTATGGTAAGCTGGGCATTATTCAGCGTGAGCACATTGTTTTCAGGGTCATAGCTCACAGTACCGTTGCCCAACACATTGCCGGCATTATCGGCTGTAACACGGATTCCATCTACCATAATACCATAATAAGGCACCTCGGTAGCGATGACATGCAGACCTATGCCCTTATCAAGGTCGTTGAGCACGAAGCATTCCTCATCCTCCCTGTCGAGCATTGCATAAAGCGTGGTCTCTCCTGCCCTATTGATGGTAATTGTTTGAAGCTCGTTGTTGACGGTGGCAACAGGATTATCGTCGTCTTCGTTCACGAACTCTGCCGTTACATCTTCTTTATAAGGAAGCAATTGCGGCAATTCCATCTCAATCGGCTCACCACGATACACCACCTGAATGGTATCATAGCCAAAGAACATGCCCGTTATTTGCTGGCTTTCTACGCCATCAATCTCAGCATAAGCTTTTATGGTGCAAGGTTTGGTCACCTTGATACCATCCTTATAAAGAGAATCGGTAACACCGTCAGAGCCATCGGCATATTCTACAGAGAAGAACACGTGGCCGTAATTCTCGTAGATAGACTCGCTCTGGGGCGTGTCAATGGCAATCACCACATTCTCTACCATATTACTTTCCAGCACTACCACACTGTCGGCATTAGCGCTGAGGAATACAGGTGCTTCGATTTCAGAAGTAATCAACGCCTTCGTTACCGTAGTGCCCATCTTGCGCTTTGGAAGGAATACCAAACCAGCATCTGTATCCACCATGTTAGTAAACTCGCCGTGATTGGGACTGTCGTAGCTGTTGGCATACTGGTCGTTCGTAAAGCCATAACAGATATAGCTATTCTGTCTGCTTTCAATTTCCAGAAAAGCATACTCAGCCTCTTCTGCCTTCACGAAATAAATGCCAGCATTATTATCGCGCTGGTTATCGTTCTTGGTGAAACAGAAATTAGAAGCAGTAATGGTATTATTGCCATTCACAGCCACAGTAAGATCGGTATCCATATAGCCCCAGTTCACCATACCGGCAATGTTTACGTTGTCGAACGTGAGCGTATGCGTTTTAGGATCGAAGCTCACGTGTCCTTTGATATTCTCGCCAATTACCTCATCGCGGTTCCTACTGGTCAGGATTACTCCTGCCACTTCAGTGGGTCGACGATCAAAGTCGCCATACTCTATGATACCCACCACATAGCAGTCGTCTATTTGCTGCGCCTCAGCGCCATTCATATAGTTCACTTCAGCAAAGCCATTGAAGAGCGATTCTTCATCGTCTATGCCCTTAACCTGGAACGAACGGTAATAGAAATCATCATCGGCTGGCGTTACCGTAAGCACGGCCTTAGGATTGCTGCTATGCACGAAGCAGGCGTTGTTCACATTTACCACAGCAGGCGATGCTGTTGTCATTGCCTGATAGGCTGTCATCATGCCAACGGCTATCGTCAGACTATCAAGAGAACTTTCGATGAAGTTGCCTTTCAACGTATTTTCATCCAGATGCAGGTCGTTAATGGTCAGCGTGTTCGTTGATGCATCGAAGCTGAAATCGTAAAGATTCTCTTCATATATTCTTTCCGCATTGTCCTCGGTCACAGGAATACCTGCAATCCACAAACCGTAGCCCTTAGCCTCTTCTGCAGTCTTTACATAATGGTTGCCCTTATCGTCCTTGGAATATTGAAGTCCATTCTGGTAGGTCACATTACCATCGAACATATAGTCCTCACCATAGTCATATTCGGTATCGATATCAGTAATGGTGAGCGAGCCAGGATTCTCCTCATCGGTCACAAAGACGATGTTGCTGGCTCTGGCAACGCTCACGTCACCCACATCTGCATAGTTTCTCAGTATATTCTTACCTACTAAGTTAATGGTGAGAGTAGCATCATAGCCGTCTTTATTTATAAAATAGGTTGTTCCATAAGGAGCAGCTCCGAATTCATCCATATTGTTGAGCGTAATCACATCTGTTTCAGGATCGTAAGTAACGGTGGCAGTTCCGCCTCTGCCCAGCAGACGATCGCAATTGGCTTCCGTCACATATTGCTGTCCCCAGATATCGCCAATCATCGACTCTAAATATAGGTCGTAATGTCTGGCTATGCTCAGTTTGCCTTCCATATCGCGCGCAATGGCATAGTCTTCCGGCATCTCAGGCACCCACATCCTACCGCTGTTATAATCGCTGAAGAGTTCTTCTTCGCTGGTCTTATTGGTCAGCAGCATGCCGCCTTCTTCAGCTGTAATGGTAATGTTCTGCCAGCCTTGGGGTGTAGAATTGAAAATAACATCGTTGCTAATAATCGTGTTACGGCCGTACAACTGGATATTGAAGCCATCAGCCAGTCCACTTACTATATTGCCTTCAATATTGGCTTCATAGAGGGTAAGCGTTTTTGTCTCATTATCCCAGCTCACAGTGTAGTCGCCCAAAATATTATAGGAGTTATTTTCCGTTACCTGTTTGCCAGCCACCCAGATATCATAATGTTCCGACTGGTCTATGCCAATGAAGCCGACTTCATCTGGCGACATATAATACGACAGGCCGTTCTGGTAGACCAGATTGCCAGAGACATTCCATACTCTCAAAGAGCCGGGATTCTCAGCATCGGTGGTGAAGGTTGCAGTTTTTCCTTCTGTTACCCTCAGGTATTCTCCATTGAACTCATTTTCTCCAATGAGGTAGACGGTAAGATCAGTACCGATAACGAATTCCGGACTCATCATTTCCATCACCTCGCCAAAAGAAGCATTGTTCAACGTCAGCACATTGGTCTCTACGTTATAGCTGGCCGTGGGCGTTTCGTCCTCTGCCACTTCGCCCAGCACATTGTCCTTATTGGCACTTGTCACCTGTTCCAAACCCAACCATATATCGTAGAGAGTGGCAGTGGTGAACACGACCTTCGGACTATTGAACACAGGCTTCGGTGGTTCGACGCCATCGTATATCTCGCCGCTAACGGGTATGGTCGATATATTCAGTCCAGTAGCTTCCACATCATCAAAACCGGCAATGCAACTGGAGTAAACGCGATCAATGGTCAGCGAGCAGTCGGCACCTGTCGCATCACCCACCACATGGAGCACGCCACTTCCAGGACCTTCGATCATGCCATCCATCTTATTTTCGCCTACAATGTTAATCGTCAAATCGGGAGTATTGGACCATACAATACCATCTGAAATAGTGGCATTACGAAGTGTCATTGTCTTTGTTGAGGGATCGTAGCTCACAGAACCGCCGTCGCCCAATATATCGCGAGCATTTTCAGCCGTTACGGCTTCATAATTCACTTCAATACCATAAGAAGAAGAGAAAGTGACATCGGTAATGGGTTTCAGTCCGCCTTGGTAATACATTAACGAATAGGGACCACTATAATCCTCCTGGCTCCATTGGATGTAATAGTCTTCATGATCCGTTATCACGCCTGTAAATCCTACGTAATTGAAACTGCCGAAGCCTGAAGCCACCGAGGTACCGCTATTACCCGATATCATGTGCAACGAGCAGGGCTCGCCTTTACCATTTCTCAGCGTCACGCTCCCCACACAATGACCATTGCAGGCATATCCATACAGATTGCCATTGATTGTATTCTCACCAATAAGACTGATGGTCAGTTCAGTAGAATAAGTTGTGATAGTGCCTCTGAGGGTTGCATGGTCCAGCGTCAGCGTATGATTTTTCTCGTCGTAGCTCACGCCTTCAGCTAAAGAGGTGGTGTTGGTCAGTTTGATACCGTTCAAGAACACGCCCTCGTCTGTATCGATTGAGACAGTAGCATGCGTAAAGATTTTCTTATTGAAGAATCTCTTCTCATCGCCATTGTTCAAAAGTACCACTTGCAGGTATTCATTGTCGAGCGTAGGAGCGTCACTTACTACTCCTGCTCCACTCACCGGTTCATAAGTCAGTTTGCCATCGACATAGGTAAGTTCTGCCACCTTGCGTTTATTCTTCGTGGTGGCCGACTTTTCGCTGGCAATATACAATGTCAGTTTATAGTTGGCATCAGCCCATTCATCGGCTGTATAATCAGGCGTAAGTGAAAACAAGTTCAACTGTCCCCTAAAAGCCAGTCCGCTATACATCACGATAGAGTCGCCTTTTGTAAGCGTCACCGTACTGAGGAAATTCTTGTTTGTGTACCAGTAATGATAGGTATCGTTACCCACAGACCAATAAGTCGAGGTGCTATTGGGGTTACCCAAGTCGCCATCGAGCGTAAGGTTTTCTGCCCATGTGCCCATCGGCAGGAGCAAGAACGCGAATAGACACATCATCCACTGTCTGATGTCTCTGATTGATGAACTCAGATTTCTCATAACTATCCTATTTTTTATTCGTTTATCTTCAAACAAAGCATCGTGAGGTCGTCGCTCGGACTGGCTCCTGCCACATGCAGGGCCACCTCATGCTGTAGCATCTCGATTGTTTCGCGAGCATTTACATAGGTATAACTGCGCATCACTTCAAGCAGGTGGTCGTCACCAAACTGGTCGTGAGCCTCGTTCTCGGCCTCATTGAGTCCGTCGGTATAAATAAACAGGGGTTCACCCTTGATATTGTCTACGCTCTCGCCTTCGTAGTCAAGTTCTGGCCAGAGTCCGATGGGTGCGTTGGGTAGCATCTCCATAAATTCGCCCTTGAACACAGGAGGATTATGACCAGCGTTACAGAAGTCAAGATGACCAGTATCTAGATTGGCCACGCCGATAAACATGGTTACGAACATGCCGTTCTCGTTGTTTTCTGCCAACTCGGCATTCAGTCGTGTGGCAATCTCGGCAGGCGACATCTGCTGTTTGGCCAGTGCACGGAATAAGCGTGTGCTCTGTGCCATGAAGAGCGAGGCCGGCACGCCCTTGCCGCTCACATCGCCCAAACAGAAATAGAGCACATTATCGAGCAGGATAAAGTCATAGAGGTCGCCACCCACTTCCTTGGCAGGCACCATCGACGCATAGAGGTCGAGTTGTGGACATTCGGGGAATTCGTGAGGCACCATGCCCATCTGGATTTCGCGTGCAATACGCAATTCACTTTCTATCTGTTCCTTGGCAGCAGTGGTGGTTTCCAACTGATCGTAAGCCACCAACAGTTCGTCGTGAGCCTGCTTCAATCGTTTAGCAGCCCTTAAACGAATTAAAAGGAACACGCTGAGCGACAGGGCAATAAGAACAGCCACCGCAATAATCCAACGCAGTCTCGTTTGCTTCTGTTCCATCTGCATGCGTTCCTGCTCCATCTGCATATGCTCCTGCTTACGTTCCAGTTCGGCTACGCCAAACAGGGTGTTCATCTCATTGAGTTGCTGTTTGGTTTCATAGGCATTCACCGAGTCGTTGAAAAGGTAGATATCCCGATAGAGCCGTGCGGCCTCGGCATAATGCCCCAGATGCTCCAGAATCTCGGCCCGCTGACGGTTCACAACCACATACACACCATCGTCATGTGTTTCTTCCATCAGCTGTCTGCGACGCGTATTAAGTCTCAGTGCCTCTTGATAATGTCCCTGCTTGAGCAGCAGTTCGGCACGATAGAACACATAGGACATGCCCACATAATCTCTGTCCGACGATACGAGCTTCTTCACCCCATCGAGTGCCTGACCAGCTTGATCCAGCTTATTCAGTCCCAAGCTTGCCTGTGTACAGGCAATAAAGTAATACGACCAGAAAATACTGGCTTTTGGCGAAGCCGACAGTTTTTTCAATTTGATGAAGTCTACCAGAAAATCGTGCCAGCGCACAGTAAGTTTCTCCAGTTTCTTGTAGTTCTTCATGTCGTTGAGTGCATCCCCATAATAGGTAAAGATTTCCGTAATCACCACTGGCGGAGGGTTCAGAGCCGAAAGAATGTCAAGACTCTTATCGTAAGAATCAATACTTTCCTGCCAGTTGCCCATATTGGTGTAGGCATTGCCCATACCCAAATAAGCCAGTCCGATACCATACTGATGACCTCTCGACATGGCATCATCGAACATGCGCTTCACTTCTTCCAGACCCGTCTTGGCACTCCCGCTGAAGATGTAGGTATTCACCATATACATCCAAATGGAATAGTAGGTATCCCATTTTTCATGCGCCTTCAGCAGTTCACGGTCGCGAGGCACTGCTACCAACAGTGAATCGTTTAAGTCGTTGTTATAATAAAACACGATGCGTTCACCAATTGCATCGGTCATCACATCCGCATCACCTAAGCGTTTGGCCTCCTCACACCATGCATTCAGGCACCTCAGCTGATAGTCCAAATCATCGGTTTGCAGGCTTTTAACGTATTGTTTTTCAAAAGCAGCCAACTGTTTCCTTGCTCGAAGGCGGGCAATAGAATCATTGGCATTTCCCTCCTTTTCAGCAAATGCAGGCAAATGGAAGCCAATCGTCAAAATGGTTAAGAAGCCTATCATTAAGGCTCTAAATTGAAGCGGCGTGGTCATAGCTATGTTCTTATTTCGGTTGCAAAGTTACGAAAATTATCAACATCATACTATCTATGTTGCTTCTTTTTTTATTGTTTTCGTATAGTTTTTGACGAATAATCGCGGTAATTTCAAGAAAATGAGTAACTTTGCACTCCGAAAATTAGACAATAACAAAATAAACACATGTCACAAGTAATTCAAAAAACCCTTCGCGACTCTGCCGCTATGCGGTGGACCGCCCTGCTGCTGCTGGCTATGGCCATGTTCTGCAGCTACATTTTCATGGA
>Ga0310696_10006304_pt1 | contig 14101 bp, 20 predicted proteins | sample AusTroGonzalo_MG_4_FD_203885 | JGI IMG/M metagenome (GOLD analysis project Ga0310696, IMG submission 203885) | Bovine rumen microbial communities from tropical cattle in Woodstock, Queensland, Australia - Gonzalo_02 (v2) (version 2) | ecosystem: Host-associated > Mammals > Digestive system >...
AGCAAGTGGTGATGCTTGTTGTCTGGTAAAAGTTTTTGACTTATTTACCAGACTTAAGATAACCGATGAGCTTCATCTTAACAAGGAGGACGTGAAATGATTATTGAAGTACCGCAATCTGTTGTAAACGATGGTAGTGGAAAAGACTTAAAATTTGACACCGCTGCGTTTCAGTTAACAGAGGAAACAATCAATGAGCAATCAATGAAAATTGCTAGTGCCTACTCTGAATGGGCATACGTGGCTGCCAGACTTCGCAAGAATCTACTCGATTTAGAAAGACAGTACAATGACTGGGAGCCAAAAGCTGTCGCTGTGGTAGAATCTGAAGCAAAACAAGCAGGTATTATTTTCAAATCTGAGAAAGCAAAACAAACTGCTATGTTCAACCACAAAGACGCTACTGGTAAATACGACTACGCCGAAGTTGTTTTGAAGTACGAAAACAAAAAAGACGAATTGACGTATTATATCGATTTAGTGGAGACCGGTGTATTAAAACCGTTGTCCATTATGAAAGACATGATCGTCTCTATCGGTGCAAATATTCGTGCCGGTATGGGCGTTCAAACGACAGCTGTATAACAGGGCACTCGTTATACAGAATGGAAGATGTGCCAACTTAAATACAGGAGAAAATAAACTATGTTTATACCGAAAGCTAAATATGCAAGTCCAGAATCAATCGCCGATGGCGAATACACAGCTAAAGTGGAGCGTATCCGCTTAACAAAAACAGGTGATTCAGTTATGTTCATCTGCTCAATTACCAATGAAGGTTTTGACAACATGGAAGTAACTGGGTTCGCCCGTGCAGACTGGAGAAAACCATCCGGCCGTACAACTGCGAACTTGCTACAATGGTGTAAAAATCTTGGAGCAAACATTGTAGAGGGTCAAGAAGACCTTTTTGACATCGATACTTTGGTCGGTACACAATGCCGTATCATTGTACAATCTTACATTAAGAAATCCGATGGATCACCAGCGGTAAAAGTAAGCAACATCTTACCGTTGAGCAAAAAACCTATTCCTAACCCGATGGCTACAAATGCCGCTCCGGTAGCTGAGGCTCCTAAACCGAAAGGTGTGTTTGTAACAAACGCACAAGCAAGACAAGACGCAAAACCTACTACAACGCCTACATATACGAATACAGCACAAGCAACACCTGCTGCTACGACTAATGTAGCTGCACCTGCGTTTGCCACGGAACCGAGTGAACCGATTGGTAAACCTGAACCGGCCGCAACAGCCACGACAGGTTCTGAGAACGAAGACGCAAACTTGTGGTAGTTTATGGCTAAAGAACTTTCTTTTATCGAACGTCTGAAAAAAGAAATGGAAAAGGACAAAAAGGCAGCTGCCAAAGTGTCCTTAATGGCAGACGAAGAGAATAAGATTGTTTACGAACCTTCTGGTATCCTCTTGCTGGACTATTTGTCCGGCAAGGGTTTACCGAAAGGACGCTGGATGGAAATCTTTGGTGCTGAAAGTGGTGGTAAATCACTCATTTCTGCTCTTATTGGTGCCTCTTTCCAAAAGCGTGGTAAGAACGTGGTCTGGATCGACATGGAACGTACAACCGATCCAGAGTGGTACAAACGTGTAGGTTTAGATACAGAAAAAGTAGTATTGATTAAACCTGAATCTGCAGAAGAAGCATTTGACAGATTAAACGATTGTATCGCTGCTAAGGCTGACTTGGTTATTATTGACTCCGTTGCGTCAATGGCTACACAGACCGAAATGGAAAGTGACGCTTCGCAACAAACAATGGCTATTATGGCTCGTATGCTGTCTACACAGCTTCGTAAACTAACGAGCAAATTAGCTGACGCAGGAACCATTGTAATCATGATTAACCAGCTCCGTTCTACAATGGCAGTAAATAAATACATGGCACAGGAAACAACCACTGGTGGTAAAGCATTGCCGTTCTATTGCTCGCTACGTTTCCGTGTGTCTCGTGTAACTGCTCCAGGGTCATACCTTAAAGATGAGAACGACATCTATAAGGCACACACCATTAAACTTCGTAATATCAAAAACAAAGTTGGTGCTCCTGGTCGTGAAGGTACATTCATGTTGATTTATGATGGTGGTCCAGACAACCGTACTGCTTTGGTAGCGTTAGCCATGCAAAAAGGCTATATTACCAAAGGTGGTGCATGGTATACACTCAACGTAAACGGACAAGAAATTCGTGCATGTGGTGAACAAGCACTTATTACCAAGCTAGCAGAGAATAAGGAAGCACAGGAATTCTTATTCGACGCTCTCGAAATTCATCCGTTGTATCGCAACATGTTTGAAACAGATACCCGTGCAATTGAATTGCCGAATGGTATCGACGAAATCGCCGAAGGCGAGGATTAGTTCTATGTCGGATACACAAACAGAAAACGATGCTATTGTGTATGCGACAGACATTCACCTGACTGACCGGCAGCCAGTCAATCGTACTGCTCCGGTCAGTGCAGGACTAGTGGTATTTTCCAATCTATTATATCTTGCTCAAGAGCGTAAAGCAGCGTTGGTTTTGGGTGGTGATTTATTTGATATGCCAAACCCTTCCTACGAATTGCTTTCTTCTGTAATTAGACAGCTCAGACATTTCAAAGATGTTCCTGTATTTGTCTGCAGAGGAAACCATGACGTGAATTACGCTAACATGGACAAGGCATGCGGTTTATCTGTATTAGAGCAAACCGGATTGGTAACACCGCTGGAAAATGGGGCTGCAATAAATGGGTTTTATGTAAGTGCGTACGATTACGAACCGCGCCTTCCATTTGTGTTAGACAAAGAAACAAATAAATGGAATCTTAACGTGCTGTTTGATAACAAGTCATATATGACTAATTACACAACCGTAGTTGTTGCACACTTACCAATCGTTACAAAACATGTTCCGTATGACCATATGCTTGCGTTTGACATTGAAACCGACGCGGACTATCTTTTGTGCGGACATATCCACGAAAAGTTTTCTACTGTAATAAACTCAAATAGCCCTTCAGGAGATGGTAAGGCTTACGTAATAAATCCAGGTTGTTTGTTTAGGTTAAAACGTAATGAGGCTAAAATCGAACCAAGTGCACTACTCATCGAGCGTGTTGGTAAGAAGCCGATACATTCGTTTATACCTATTCCAGGTGACCCAGATCCTCAATTTATTATGGAGGATGAAAAAGAAGCTGTAACATTTAATGTTGCAGTGGCGGATGCGAAGATTGAAGTATCTGACGTCGAAGAGTACATCCATGCGTCTAAGTATCCTAAAAAAATACAGGACAAGGCAATCGAGCTTGTCAAAGCTAAAGAGGGATTAAATGATTAAGGAATTATGGCATTGGGTTTGGATGTTCTTAAAGGGAATCTTTAACCCATTCGAGTGGAAGAACCTACCATATCACTGGCAAAACCTGTGGATGTATTTATGGTATGGTTTTACCTTGTATGATCTCGGTGATATGGATTCATACTTAATTAAACGCATGGCAGATATGCTTCCCTTGTTTAAGAAATACAGCGTTGGATATCCACCGAACATGGAAGAGCAAGCATGGAAAGAGAAGCTAGATGAGTTAACAGCATCTTCTAACTTTTTACTTTCCGTTGAATTCTACGACATGCATCCACGGAAACAAGAAGATTATCGTCGCCACTATTTAATGGAAATAAGACGCTATTTCTTCTGGTTATGGTTTTAATATGACATTACAAGATTTAGAAAGATTACAAAAGGACTTAGAAAACTGTAAACAACGTAAGGCACAGTTGGAAGGACAACGCACCGAACTCAACAGACAACGTGATGAGCTTAAAAAGAAGTTTGATGAGGCCGGTGTTACGATTGATACATTGCCGTTGGCTATTAAAAAGCTGGAAGAGGAAATTGCAACGTATCAAGAAGACATCGTTAACTTGATTAACGAGGCTAATAAATTATGATGGATATCGAACAAGCAATTCTCGACCTGCAAAAGCGTGAAGCGTTTTTGAAGGCAAAGAAAGACACTGTAGATAAGCAGTTGGCTGATAGCAGAAAGCAATATGCTGATGCCAAGACTGCAATTGATGAATATACACAGTGTACTCAGTTGCTTGTCGATACGTCGCTTGCTATTCAAGAAAAGACAACGTCTAAAATTGCGAATATCGTTACAGCGTTATACCGTGAGGTGTTCCAAAACAACGATGAATTTGTAATCAAAGTAGACGCTAAAAGGAAAACACCGATTGCAGAGTTTTTCATTAAAACAAAGAAGGGTGGAACAGTAGTTTACTTAGACCCTGTAGAATCAGATGGTGGTGGTAAACTAGACGTAATTGCTTTAGGACTTCGCTTGGCTGCTTTGTTACTTTATCGTCCGGCATTACACAAGGTTTTAATCTTGGACGAACCTATGCGTTTTATTTCATCTAGTCAGACATCTGAATTTCCTTTTAGATACCGTGCAGTTTCTTTTCTAAAGAAGATAGCACAAGAGTACGGCATTCAAATCATTGCCGTTACCCACGACTCAGAGTTGGTAGATCTTGCCGACAAACATTACGAGTTCTCATTAGACGAGAACGGCTATACGAGGGTGAAATGATTTTAACAGAAGAAGAGCGTGAAGCGAAAGACGGGAAACAGATTTTACTGGCTGTAAATCATGCCGGTGTAAACAATTTGTGCGGACCGATTGTATCTATCGGTGTTGCACTTGACTATACTGCAATTTCAGAACGTATCGTAGAAGCAGTTGTAGACAGACAGATTTTTACGAAAGACGAATTTAATGAAATCAAGAGTGCTATTAAGGCGTTTGGTTTCTATACCATACCTGCTTCAAAACTAAACGAAATCCGTTCGTTGGAAATTGCAACTCACATGGCAGACTACAATGCACTGATGGGGTTAATCTTTGAGGTTTTCAAAGTTTACAGTGAAGACCCTGATACCGTACAGGTAAAGATCCCAATCAGAGAGGTAATTAAGAACAAGGAATTGTCTATTTACCAGAACAGGTCTAATAACACAAGTTACATTATGCGTTCTGAGTGGACACAGTTTGATAACCTGATTCCAAACACGCAAATGATGGTGATGGATCAGGACACATTCTCTCTGTTGTTTGCGAAGGCGTTTGCAAACACTGTGGTGCATAATGAGCTTGAAAAGGCCGCTGCAAAGTATAAGGGATATGACTTCATTTCCCCTGCTATAAGCGAGGAACAGGCCAAATTTTTGACCGAAAATGGAATGACCGAATTTCATCGTGCGTTCCTACCTGAGTTTTCAGGATTTGCATTTTCAAAAAGGATTTTAATATGAGTACATACATTTTAGGGATTGATAACGGTATCACCGGTTCTATCACCCTAATGAGCCCAGAAGGAAAAGTAATTTTTTATGAACCCATCCCAATTTACAAAGAAAGAAAGTGGACTAAACCAACCAAAAAAGTAATTCGCAAGAAAGCAACAAAAACCAAACCAGCTGAAAAGCAGGTAAAATTTGAGTACGACAACATTACAATGGTTGATATCCACACGTTGCAGCGTCTTATCATTAAGTACACTGGAACAATTAACGACGTTCACTGCTTTTTGGAACGACCTGCCATATCATATGCAGCTGCATGGAGTATGAAGACCTCTTTGTCTGCTGCGATGTCTTGGGCATACGTTGTTTATGTGTTGAAGAATTTGAAAATTCCCAGAACAGATATTGATTCAAAAGAATGGCAACACCAACTCATTCCGGAAGCATCTGGTGAAAACAATAAAGAGTATATGAAAACACTCAAACCCGGTGAACGTAATAAACTCTTAAAAGAAGCAGCCTACGAGCTTGCTAAAACACTTTATCCTGCCCTTAATTCAAAAGATAAAGGTGCCGGTGATAGCATTTGTATTGCTGAGTATGGTCGCTTAAAAATGAATGGTGGTGGCATATGAAAAAGATAGTTGGTGTACAATCAGCTGCTCAAGATAAGGTCATGAATAAGGACATGATTTTAGCTTTGAAACAAGACGCTTTACGTAAGGTTATGCAAATTGACCATATTCCTACCTTACAGGAAATGTATGAAATGGTCGATCGAATTTGGGCGTCCGGTCATACCAGCCAGCTCATTTTTCAGAACAAAGACCAACACTACGAGTATATTACACGTCTGTATCATGAGCAGTTAGGTAAGATGTCTTTAGACCAGTACAGGAAAATGGTGTACACACAGACAGCCAGACAGTTTGATTCGCTGTTAAATGCAATTGATGCACAAAAACAAAAGGAAGCCTTTGAACTTCATAAGCAATACGAGCAAAAAGCCACTCAAACGATTGAGGAACTTGGTGACGAATTGGTAGAGCGTAACAAAAAGGCTAATTCCGAACAACGTGAAAAGATTAACGAGGTAACAGAAGCATTAAAGAAGGAGATGGACGATGCTAACAAAGGTCTACATTAACGATTTCCAGTCCCACAAAGACACATTCCTTGAACTTGTGCCCGGTTTTAACATTATTACGGGTCCGTCAGGGTCAGGTAAGAGTGCATTCCTACGTGCTCTGAACTCATTATTTTATAATAACTTGACTGGGACGTCTTTTGTACGTATTGGTGGTAAGGAAGACAGAGAGGAATTTTATGACGTTGCCATTTATACGTCAGACGGCGTATATGTAAATCGCAGAAAAGGGTCTAAAATTAACGAGTACGGTTTAGAAACGGACTGTATGAAAGACGGTACACCAATTTTTGATGAGGCAAATCCACGAGGTAAAAGATTCTCATCTGTAAAAACAGATGTACCAGACGAAATAAGAAATGCGTTGAAGATTTACCCTATTCAGGTCGATAACAACAAAGAAGTAAACGTTCAGTTCTGTAGTCAGTTTGACTCACCGTTCATGTTGTTGGAAGCTGCGCCTACAAAAATGAAGTTCTTAAACGTCCTTTCCGGAACTTATGCTGTAGACCTTGCTGTAAAGGAATCAAACGCACGTCTTCTTCAAAATAAGCGTGCCTTTGAAGCAGCTGATATGGAGATTGCACGGTTAGAGATCGAGTCAAAGGAGTATGACAAAAAGGTTCAGTCGCTGGAAACGGCAAATGCTTACTTAAAGGAACATTATGCTGAACTAAAGAAGTTAAAAGAAACCTTGGGAGTGTTTAAGGTACTCCAAGACACAACAAGCACACTTAAGACACAATTCGATAAGCTCAATAAACTAAATGAGTTGTTCTCCCGTGTGGATGCAGACAAGGTCAGTAAAGCTATTAAGCGGCTTGTTGAGTTACGCAAACTGAAAGCTGAGTATGATAATCTAGTAGAGGCAAATAAAGCACTAAAAAAGAAAGAAAAATTATATGCTTCTATCGACGTAGACCATGCTGTGCTATCGATACAGAAATTTAAGTTGACAAACAACCTACTTGAATCCTATAATAAATTACTGGCTGCCTTTAAGGAGAACTCTTCGCAAATTAGGTTAGCATCTCAGAGCTTTAACGGTATTGTTGAGAAGTACACAGCAGCTTTGGAAGAAGTTAAGGTATGCCCAGTTTGTAAAAGTAGTATAACGGGCTCGGTCATAGCCCACATAAAAGAAACGCTCTAGTCGGAGGTCAACATGGAGAAGTGTAAATTATGTCCTTTGCATGCTTGTACCCCAATGCAGTGTCAGGGAAGGACACTGAATAATAAGCAAGGGGGTTATAAGCGTAAGATAATGATTGTCACAGACAGTCCACATGACAATGATTATTTTACCCGCACGTTTTTTGCTGATTCACGTTTTTCAGGTGAGTTCTTCAAACTTATAACAACTGCTAAGTTAAACCCAGACGATATTTATTTAACTGGGTTAGTAAAATGCACGCCTAAAATTGAAGGCGTCATGAAAGAAGTCATTTTGAAGCGTCAGTATATCGATGCTTGCAATATCTATTTGCAAACAGAACTTGCCCAAGTGCAACCGGAGTACATTATTCTGTTTGGTGAGAAGGTATTTAGCTTTTTCCACCCAGATTTGTTATTTACAGACAACCGTGGTAAACTGATGGACTGCCCACGTTTCCACGCTAAAACATTTGCTACGTATAATCCGGTTTCAATGGCTTTCACAAACAAGTTCGACCAGATTATTTACGCTGATATGCGTAAGGTTTCAAACATTATTTACAACAGAACGGAAGAACAGACAGTAGCACAAAAGAAATCAGGGAAAGATTATCGTTTTCCGTTGAAGAGCTTGGACATCTTGCGTGCATTAAACAAGAAGTTAAAAGAAGTTGAAACATTTGCCTTCGATATTGAAACACACGGACAGGGATTGTTTAAGTACAAGCTGTTGTCCATCGGTTTTTCCTATAAGAAAGACACAGGTGTGTCCGTACCTGTTTGGGTGAAGGACAAAGAGAAAGAAGAAGCACTTAACAAGGTTGTTAATTACGTTATTCCGAAACGCACAAAGAAAGTTGTAAGCGGTATGTTAAAAAGCGGTGAGCCACGCTACAAGACAGTGGCAGTTACCGGAACACAGCAAGAAGACCGTGACGCAATTAAAGCAATTTTACCAAGTGAGTATAAGTACATCGCTGACATGGAAACTGTTGGTGAGATGAAACGTGTTATTCGTGGTATTTTAGACAAAGAACCACCACTTAAAAAATACTGGGGAGACCAGCATGATGAGTGCATGGCTTTGATTAAAGAAATCATGGAAAACGATACACCAAAAGGTGCTCACAACGGTTCGTACGACGTTAACCGTTTACGTGGTATTGGTATCAACGTTAAAAACTACGCTTGGGATACGATTTTAATGCACCACTTGCTTGACGAAGAGAGACCGCATGGTCTAGATGACCTGTCTTACGTATATACAAAGGACGGCGGTTACAAGAGCGAGAAAAATAAGTACTTAAATAGCAGTAAAACATCATGGGCAAACATACCTATGGAAGAGCTGTTACCGTACAACGCACAAGATGCTGATGTTACGTTGCAGCTTTATTATGTGTTCCTTGAAAAACTACAAAAAGAACCTAAATTGCTCAACCTGTTCTACAAGCAAACGATGCCTGCCCAACGCATGTTGATTGATATGTCGTTCCGTGGGTCTGACGTGGACATGAACTGGTTAAATAAGACACAGCAAGAGTATCGTAAGCGTATGAACGACTTAAAATGTGATTTTTCTGTGCTTGTTAATCGTGTCATGCCTAATGTATATGTAGTGGAAGACGCAATTGAGGCAGAAGAGTTTAAGCGTCAATTTGAAGAAGAGCATAAAGACGATGCTGTAAAGCCTAAAATGCCTGCTATCTTTAATATGAACTCAAATAAGCAGTTGGTTGAGCTGTTCCGTGACTACTATCATATCACCATGAAGAAGAAAACAGCTACCGGTGATGCCTTGGACGCAAAGGTGTTGAAGAAATTGTCCAAGTCATACCCAGCTGCAAAGATTTTGCTTGAGTACAAGGCGTTGTATAAGTTGGACAGCACATATTTAACTGGCGTTAAGGAATCAATCGACGCAGATAACAAAATCCACACTGAGTTTTTACTGTACGGAACTGTTACCGGCCGGTTGAGTAGTCGTAATATCAATTGTCAGAACCAACCGAAGGAAACGAAGTTCATGTTCATACCACCTAAAGGATATGTTTGCGTGAACGTCGACCAATCCGCTGCTGAATTACACGTTTTGGCATGGATGGCAAATGATAGAAAGATGATGCAGATCTTTGAAGACCGTCGTGACCTTCACCGTGAAACAGCAGCTGGCGTGTTTGGTAAAAAACCAGAAGAAATCACTGATGAGGAACGTAAGATTGCAAAGCGTGTATCATTCGGTACTGCTTATTCTATTTCAGGTCCAGGTCTGGCTGAAATCTTGGAACCGGAAGGTGTTAAAATTACCGGAAATCAGGGTGATAAATATATTAAGAAATGGCGTGAGACATATAAGTCCTGTGCTAAGTTCTTAGACAACTCAAAGAAGTGGTTTACAAACTATCGCAGGCTTCAAAACCCATTTGGACGTATACGCCATAAATATAAACAGTTTGCTGATAACTCCAAAGAAGCAACTTCACAGCGTCAGGCTTGCAACTTCCCGATTCAGTCAACTGCGTCTGATATTCAGATTTACGAAATGGTACAAATGTACCCAACGTTAATTGAAAATGGTGTTCTACCGGTGTTTACAGTTCATGACTCCATTGTTATGTACTGCCCGTACGACAAACTTGAGTGGCTTCGTGACTACTACAAACAATGCACCTGCAGACGCTTCAACGATGATGAATTTAATGGTCTCCATGGCTGTTTGATGTACACAGAAATGGAAGTAGGACGCAATTATGGTGAGCATGTCAAACTACCGTATGATTGCGACTTCGCCGAATGGAAAAAACAAAACGAATTTTTGTTTGACAATCCGGCCTAATTGTTGTATAGTTTAGGAAGAGGGAGCAACATGGTCAGTAAACAATTTCTACACCACAAAAATGATCGTGTTTTCATCATAGGTAAGGGCATCTTTGACGAAGTAGGTAGGGGTGAATATCACGATGCCGTAATGCACTTACGGAGCTTAAATTTTAGCAGTATTTTTACGGGGGCCGATTATCAGGACCCAGTCGATCCAAATGACCAAATCAAATGGATGAAATTTTGTGCTCACAAGGTCATAGATGCGGATCTAATTTACATCATATGTAGCGATAAAGACATACGGAAGGGTCCGTTTGAGCTTTATTCATGTCAAGAGTATTGCAGAGAACTGGCACACTCTCTGAAGATACCAGTATTTTTTAAGGAATATGAAGAAAATGCAGGAATTTAACGAAGTAACATTTCGTATGGAAGTAGACCAAAATGAAGTAAAGAAAGCGATTAAGGAATTAGAGAACAGAGTTGAAACGAACACAATTAGAAATGGGTTAATGGCACTGTACACTGCGTTACTTTGCAGCGACGTAATTTATGTACCTGAGTCACAGTTGGATCGTTTCATTCGTTTTTGTAAGAGGAAAAAATGATATTTTCAGTTTTAGCAGTAACAATTTGTGCTTGTATTATCATAGGATATATGATATATTCTATCTTAGATGGTATACGTTATCATGAAGAGATGAGAGGTAAGCATAAAGATGAGTGAGTCCACAGAGTTTTGGTGCAGAATAATTGCACTTGCCTTAGGAGTACTTATCTTCTTGCACGCATTTCTACATCCGCAAAGCACAGATACTGACGACAAGGAAGGTGATGAATGAAAGACTGGTATGTGTTATTTACCGGATATGAAAACACACTAGTAACAATGAAACGACTCGTGAAGAGTTGTCTGCCTAAAGGTTGTGGGGCATATGTTCCTGTAAAGGTTACAGGAAATAAAGAAAGACCTAATCGGTTTTACAACCAATCCGTTTACCCGTTTTACATTTTTATCTGTTGCACCGACAAATCACAACTTTCCATCCTAGAACAAAAAATGAAACAGATGAGAATCGATGGGTATTTCCTAACTGAACCTAACGGTGAAATTGCTACTTTGACATCAGACGAAATACGCAAAATAACAGCAAATGCAGCTGACGAATCTACTAAAGAATTGAAAGAGATGAACGGATTTACTGCCGGTGATAGTGTTAAGGTAATCGGCGGTCCAATGGAAGGGTTTTCAAGCAGGGTTGCTTTTGTTACAAGCGAGTACGCATTTATATCGTTGGTAACACACAAGAAAAACAGATCTATTGAAATACCTGTATTATATTCAGACCTGGAGAGATTATGAGCGAAAAGAAAAATATCAGAACCGAAGAATACGACCGTGCTATTAAGGAAGCACGTGCCAACTTACCTGTGATCATGGATAGAATGACAGGTGAGGAACGTACTCTTTTTGGACAAAAACCCAAAGAAGAGGCTAAAAAAGAGGAAAAATCCCATCAAATCAAGATGATGGCAACCATAATCGTTCCTGATTGGCTCCAAAAGGCCCTAGGAACAGCTAAATTGGACACAGTGGACCTAGGAGACCTCAGCACCATTTGCAAGCTAATGACGGCCGTTTGTGCTCAAAATAAGCTGCATGGGGTAACCATCACACTGAACCCAAAAAACAACGAATGTACGTTCTTTACAACCTCTACTAAAGAGCCTAAACTCACTGCAGAGGTAAAAGCACAGCTTATGAAAGATACTGAATCCGTTGTTAAAACGCTTTTTGCTACTGAACCTACTTCTGCCAAGAAGAAAGCAGCAAAAAAATCTGCCAAAACTTCCTCCAAAACGAAGAAATAGCAGATAAGAGAACTAAACAACAGTGAACTAAACAAAGACCCCTATTTTTTAGGGGTCTTTTTTTGCGAGGTTGTGTCTTTAAGTTTTCTGTTATGTAGGTAATAGATTAAGTACGAATCTAGTACCCCCAGAGCTGTTATTACTACCATTGTGTCATGCCTAAAGAGGTATACACAAATCAAGGTGAGTACGCACATAAAGACCGTGAGCTTGTTACGAAAAGAACACAGGTCTTTGAATATAGATGTAATGAATTCCATTACACCAAAAACTTCGTCTTTGATGTGTTTTATCATAATCCCTTCATCTTAAAACCAAGTGCCAGTCCTGCACCACCTAATTGATGGTGACAAATACCTGTATATGTACGCCACATCGGTCCGTAACCAGGATACCAGTAATATGTATTTATACCATTGTTTGCATAGTGTATACCCTGTTCCGGGGTGTACATTAAACCAGGTTGAGTATCAGCTAATTGAGGTATGTTGTTCATGAAACACAACCGGCCAGTGCTTGTTGGGTGTGCATTTGAGTTGATTGTTCCATTTCCTTCAAGAATGATTGTTCTTGCAGCGATAATGATACAACCACCACCTGTACCGGATTGATTTGATTCTGTTTGACTACCATATGTTCCACCTTGTCCATTAGCAGAAATACGAGATAAATCGATTGATGGTGATTCACCGTATGTATGACCATTGATGATTAAGTTTTCGAAATAAAGTGCAACGAATCCGCCTGCTGCAGTTCCATAATATTCATGGTCTTTGTGTCCACTGTAGCTATTTCTGTACCCACCACCACCGTAGTTAAAGCTGCAGGATATGTTTTCTGTGTGGTAATGCTTGTATGTAAGTTTGTGTCTAATCCAGCTACGATTGCATTTTTCACCACCGCTACCAGCACCTACTAAGAAAATGTTTTGGTCCATAAATGTGTGTGTCATACCGTATTGGTACAGTTTATAAAAATCATATGGACTTGCAGACCATCCATAGTGTCTCTTAATCCATTCACGGTCTCCTGACCCAACATTTAATTGTGTCATTGGTACAGGTGAGTATAATTGTGAATAGTAATTTGAGTAACCACCATCATCTCTACCACCGTGAATTGGTACTTGGGATATACCACATTCTGTACTTGTTATCTTTCCACGAACTGTAAGTGTTCCTGAACATGTAAAAATAAGCGGGTGATATGATCCACGGACAGCATTACCATAACGTGGTGGGCGTAGTATACCGTTTGCACCGATTTCCATATTGTTAAATTGTAGTGTACCACCGCTACGTCTTGCAAGCTCTACTGCATCAATGTCTGTGTTGATTGCGTTATTTCCAGTCAAAGAAACCGTACCGTTACCAAACACGTTTTTCTGCATAGATGCAGTGTTTGATAAGTCTATCGAAATATCTGATAAAGAACGTAAACTGTTTAGTAATAATCCTAACATATATCCTCGCTTAGTTTTCAAAATCAATCGATTTCAGACGATGATTTAGAAATAATCCTTTCTTTGCTGCTGACGTATTTGAACCGTCTCCACCAGCTGCGGTTAAATAAGCTGTTGGGCCAAGTATAATTTTGTTTGCTGCAATCATCAATGACCCGCCACTGTTACCAGAGTCGGCACCATTGATAACAACACAGTTGTTGAAATTAGTTCCTAGATTTAATCCGTCTAAATCATAAATGTTACAGTAGTAAACGCCTACGCAACCACCAGACGGTGTTTCTTTGAAAATTTCTGTTTGTCCTGTACCACCAGTTAAGAAGAA
>Ga0310696_10006307_pt1 | contig 14099 bp, 9 predicted proteins | sample AusTroGonzalo_MG_4_FD_203885 | JGI IMG/M metagenome (GOLD analysis project Ga0310696, IMG submission 203885) | Bovine rumen microbial communities from tropical cattle in Woodstock, Queensland, Australia - Gonzalo_02 (v2) (version 2) | ecosystem: Host-associated > Mammals > Digestive system >...
GACGTTGTCCGTCGAGTACTGCTTCGTCTTCGTGTCGCTGCTGAAGGTCGCCGTGACTGTCACTTCCTGGTTGGTCGGGGCTGTCGTGCTGGCCGATGCGGTTGGTCTGGCGGGCGCGGTCTTGTCTATGTTGGTGATAGAATAGGACACTATTTCAGAGACATTGCCAGAAGCATCTATCGCTTGAAAATATACTGTGGTGTTTTCCGTCACAACAACAGGCCCAGTATAATCACGCCATGCACCAGAACCAATGCTATAGAGTTTCCGGGCAAGTTCTGTGTCATCAGCGAAGGAGGCACTGACAGTCACATTGCCATTGGTGATCGCAGTCGTGCTCGCCTTCACATTGTAGACGGTCGGTGCAATGTTATCGGTAAAGATGTTTAGCAACAAAGTGCCGTTATACAAGGAAAGACTGTAGGTTGTTGCTCCATTTGACAAGCTGCCGCCTGGGGAAAGTGTGCCGAGGTATTTACCGCTGGTAGTCCTGACAGAGATAGACGCACTGAAGCTTTGGGCATAGTCGGCCAAGACATATTGACCGCCTTCTTGCCTGTCTTGTACTGTCAAGGTGAATTGTGCGTTAGATGGGTTATCAAGATAATCATAACGATTTATGAGGACCCCATCATTGGCTATTTGATCCGCCACAGTAAAGTCAACGATTGCCCCGGCATTAAGGTAGACGGATTGGTTTAAATACATATTCCCCATTAGCTTGCCGCCACTGGAGATTCTCAGTTGACCGTATTGTAATTCGATGCCATTAGCCGTGCCGCCACTTCTAACATACATCCAACCTCCATAGATTGTTGTGCCATTAGCCGTGCCACCTACTCCAACATAAAACGAAGGCGGAAAATCACCACCATCCCAAACGAGGTGCGTATCATATGCTTCACCACCGCTCCAAACAACAAAACTACCACCGCCGGTGACATTGGTAAAGGTAGCAACGCCACCTCTATAAACATACATAATGTCTTCGTCATTAATATCTTTATTAGTCATATACGACGTATAAGACAGCAAGCGGTTGTTGGCTCCAAAGTAGCAACCAGAATATGAAGACTTGAAAGTGGCGTAACCGCCATCAAGGACATCAACAGTTCCGACGCAAGGAGTCCAATCGATGTTTGTAGCCGTTCCACCGCTATCAACATTCATGACACCGCCGAGGACAGTCGTGGAGTTCGCAACGCCGCCTCTAACCACCATAACTCCACCATATTCAGTTGTGTAGTTCGCCCTGCCGCCGCTATTAACATACATTCTGCCGCCGTTAACACTCGTGGAGTTCGCCGTGCCACCGTTGTTAACCTGCATATCGCCGCCGCTAACCCTCGTGTAATTCGCCGTGCCACCGCTGTTAATCCACAATGAGTCAGAACCGTAGATTATGCCCCCGCTAATTGATTGGGACTTATTAACATAATAATTATAAGCGAATCTCTGTAATTCCTCACCCTCATGTTCATATCCGAATACTATGTGATTTACCTCATGGGCGATGACGGAGGCTACAAGCGAGGTTGCTGTAGCGGAATCAAGGAAGACAAAAGCATTGTCGTTGCGGATTTGGTTGCCGACGTCAATGGTCTCGGCGAGTCCGAGGAAATCGCCATAGTTGGCAAGTGCGTCAGTCTTGCCGACGAAGACGGTAGAGTACTCGTCGATTTGCGGGAGTTCGGCAGTGAAGATGATGTCCTCGCCGAAGGCATCATTCAAGTAGTTAACGATGAGCGAAATGTCTTCAAGATTGAAGTTTGAGTCATTGACTATGATATTGTCGATAGTGATGTCCAGTTCCCGGTTACGGTAGGAAGTCTCCGCGCCATTGAAGTCAAGGTAGACTATCTGCGGATCTAGAAGCGCCGCTTCTGGGGTGACAGTCTGGACGCCGCTATTCAGCATGAGTAGTTCTTCTGGCATATTTTATTCCTGCATGTTGAGATGTGATGATGAAGGTATGCGATATAGGAACACTGATGCTTGTGACTGAAGAATGGTCGAAAAAACTCTCATTTTGTGGCGCATCGAAGTTTAGAACGATCTACAGGAAAGGACGAAAGAGATGCTCAAAACAGAGTGCCATTCAGTATGCTTCGGTGTGAGAGCTAAAGATCCTCAAAGCATAAAATCTACAGCATGGGTTCGTCGATTTTATCAGAAATGAAAGTCTTTTTTCTCTCTGTACTGAGATATTATGGTTGAGGTGACGACAAAGCATTTAATGTAATGTGATTAAGCTAGTTTGCAAATCTTTCCAGAAGATGATTTGATCTATGATTTGTACATAACACAAGTAACCTAGAAGTCAGAACCTTTTTCCTGCCACCGCTAACGCTGTTCAAATTTTATTGGTTGGTAGGCCGGTTGAAGCCAGCGGGGGGGTGTTAGACAAAGAGTGAATCTGTAGCCAATTGTTCCTATGGACGCGCAAAGAGCGTCCTATCGCCTTTCCTACGGCTTGGTGGACTATTTCCATTTCATGGTTTGCAGCAAAGCCTGACCATGACGCAGTCTGACGGCAAGATGACGCTTGCCGACGTGGCAGTTGGCGAGAGGCACCGTCAACGCGCCGCCAGCGACCTGAGAGAGATCTGCCGAGACCAGGAGATAATACGGCTCCTCGCTGGCCGTGACGTCCCATAGTTCCAGGACGCCAGTCGCGCCCTGCTCCACCTGCAGCACCACCTCGCGCGGCAACTCCGCCGTGAACTCGACATGGTTGAAATAGACCAGCGACTGCTCATTGAGTTGCAGGCCCTGTTCCGTCTTGGCGGCAGAAAGCATCCAAGAGGCGCTGTCGGCAGTCAAAGTTGACCCCACCTGCGCGGACAGTTCTTTCACCAGGGCGAAGTCTGTCCACGAGCCGAGACTTTGCTTGGCAGTTGCCTCGCCTGGGTAATTCTCTCCCTGCAGGAGAAACGAGCGGAAGGCACATTCGCGCCCTTCGCCGAAATACCGCAACATCAGCGTCTGCTGGCCCTGCACCGATGCTAGCGGGACGGCAAAATCCTGGAAGGAGAACCAACCACCAGTGTCAGGCACCTCCAACTCTGCCAGGCAACGATCGGGCTGGCCCTGCCCCGACAGCGCCCACAGCGACAGCCTGCCGCCAGAGTTCTCTGCCGAGCAGGCCACGCGGAACACCAGGCTGCGAACTTCGCCCGCGCCGAAATCCGCCCCGCCGAAACTGACGGCGGCGCCGTCGCGCAGCAGCACCCAGTTCTTCTTTTCCTCGGGAGAGTTCTTGTCGAACCCGAGCGTCGTCACGTCCTCGCGGTAGCCGAAGACCTGCCAGCCGCGCTCGGCGGCGACGAACTCCGCGCCAGGAACCGCCTTCCGTTGGCGCTTGGTGTGCAGACGCGGAGTGTAGAGATGGAGAAGTTCGCCAGAGTCGAAGGTCGCGATGCGGCGCATGGTCTCGCCCACGCTCTCCGCCTCTTCGCGGTTGTCGTCAGCCCCCAGTAGCCAGATTTCCGTGGCATGCGGCGGCAGGATTACGATCGGCACCTCCTCCCGCGTCAAATCGACATAGCGGACCAGCTGCCCCTCGGCGCACACGGCGAGTTTCGTCAGGCCAGGATAGTCCAAGATTGGCTCTACCCCCAAGGGAACTTGCATGGTGTTGGTGAAGATGATGAGGATGCGTCCGTCCTTCAGGCGGCGCCACGGGCAGTGGAGGATTTGGGCTGTCGTCACTTCGCGGCTCGTCTTGCCGTCGAGACCATTGCCGCCCCATTTCTGCGTCACGGTCGGGACGGGATGGCGGAAATTGAGCGGACGCAACATATCAGAGGCAAGAAAATAGTCGAGGAGAGCCTTGCGGACATGGGCGAATTTCTTCGCCTGAAGACGGATTGGCGTGGCCAGGCGGATATCGTCGATATGCAACCAGCCGATTTGCTCGCTATAGCAGAGTTGCTCGGCGAGTTTAGCGAAATCCGAATCGTATGTACCGTTGCCGGGGCCGAACGCCTCGAAGGCGCGAGAAGTGAACTGGCAACGCCCGCCACCGTACAGCGACTGGAACAGCGGAACATGGCCAGGCTCGGTGAAGCGCCAAGTCATGAAGCCGTCCAGCGCCTTGACGTAGACCTCGCAGTTGTCCTCGCCGTCGCGCGCCTGTTCTGGGAATCGCTCGCGCTGGCGCTTCAGCATCTGCCAGTAGCCACGCACCCAGGAAGTCGGATCGCCCAGCGGATGTCCGTGGTCGGGGTTGAAGCAGAGAACGGGGGCGGTGCACGGCAACTGGTCGTAATAAGTGCCACGGATTCCGTGCTCGTGCAACAGTGCCGTCTGACGGGCAAACAATTCCTGGAAGATATCGGTTTCGTGGCAAAGCACGGCGCAATGCTGGAAACCGTAATGGTCCAGTTGGAGTTTTCCGTTTTCCTGGATGACGCCCCCGCGTCGTGCCTCTTCGGTATTCTCGCGGGAAACATACTGCTTCACGCTACCTTCGCCAAAGCCCCACATCTTTGCATTGAGATAGGGGTGGAGGTAGATGTCCAGGGGAGGACTTTTCCGGAAATCCCCAAGGGCTTTCTCATTGGGAATGTACAGCGGCCAGCCTTCCGTGGGGATGTCCTCCCACCAGCCCAGCCAGACGGCAAAGGGTACCTCGAAATATCCGCGCAAATAGCGCGCTGATTCAGAACTGGGCACACCGGCCATCATGACCATCCACAGCAGATTGTCGCGGTACCAGCGCGGCGTGTCCTGGCGTGGCAGTTCCGTCACGCGCCAAGGGGCTCGCGCTTCCACGAATTGCTTGTAGATTTGCCCAGCCTCGAACCAGTCGCCTTGATAGAGTTGCAGCACACCGGGGCCGGCGGCCTGGAAACCGTTGCCGCCGTCGGTGCCGATGGCGCGTCCCACGGCGTTTGTGCAGCGGAGCTCCAAGATGCCGTTCAGGCCAGTCGCGGCGAAGGTCCTGACGCCGCCATCAACTGCCTCGAAGGCATAGTAGACGCCGTGGTACCCCTCGTCGAAATACCCCAGGAACTGCATGGAGGCACGAGCAGAGGGATACAGTCCGGAGATGCAGGAATTGGCAGTCGGATTGTCGCGGACGACACCGCTGAACAAGGGAAACACCAGATGGTCATGCTGGCCGGGGAGTTTTTTCAGGAAGAACAGCGGAAAGGCGACTTCCTTCAGGATTTTTGCGGGCTGTCGGTTTTCGACCGCAAATGTCTGCTCCAATCTGCCGCCCGCAAAAATGAAATGCGAACGGCAGACGAACTCGCCAGTCCGCTCCCAGGCGACGTCAAACTCCCAGCCCTTTTCACCGTGCTGGACATTGGCGACCTCATACTCGACGCCGGGGGTGAAATCGGAGATTTTCACGCCGCCCAGTTTCAGCACCCAGCCGCCGCCGCGACCATCAAGCACTTCGTCCTGAATAGACGGCGAATAGAGCCCCAGGACGGGATAATTGCCCTGCCCCCGGCCAGTCGCCAGTAGCAGACTCGCCTGCTCTGACCACAGCCAGCGGAAACCTGTCTCCCGCGCGTTCCAGGATTCGGCCAATTGCGACGCCTCGCCAGTCGTGCCCAGCAACTCGCGGGTGGCAGACAGGACAGCGAGAATGGCCTGCTGGTCATAGCCAGTCATCGCGGCGCGCCGAAGCCCCCCCAGCAACCAGCCCAGTTCCGGCTGTCTGACAGACTGCCGGCAGTTTTCGAGCAGGGAAGCGAGTTCCGACGAGATTTCGACGAATCCCGGCTTCTGCTGGCTGAGCAGAGGGCATGTGGCGACCATTGCCTCGATGTCGCCTGCCGTCAGACTGCGGGCATACAGGCCGAGGCTGCGGATTTCGCCATTCAGACCGTAATCGGTGATGCCGTTGCCGAGCAGGACGCAATCTTTCGTCTGGTCAGGCTCCTGGAACAGGAAGAACTTGGAATTGACGGCCTCGCCGTTGATGTAGGTCACGCAGTTGTAGCCGACATTGCCCTGAGCGGACTCGTTGACACGCTCGAACACGATGGCCAGATGCATCCATGTGTCGTGTTCTGGATAGTTGCCGCCCATCGAGGCGTTGTTCCAAGGACGTCCATTCGTGCAGAAACTCAGGTTGACAATATCGCCGGTACGTCCTGCAAACCAGGAGCCGGGCTTGAAGGCAACCAGCATGTTGTCGTCCGCCCGCCCGGAGCCCTGGACATTGGCATGCTGTCGCAAGACGGCGGTCATGGTGAAGCCGTTTTCCGTGACATTGAAGTCTTCACTGCCACGCAAGGTCGCCATCGCAGTCTTGCCGTCCAGGCACAGAAGCCCTTCCTTCACTGTCGCGCCGCCCGACAATTCCACGGCCCCCGTCGCCTCTGGTTTCGCGAAATCGACCTCCAAGGTCTGCGCTTGACGGCGCAGAACCAGCCGCATCATGAACTCGCCCTGACATTCGGGAAGGTCGGCGGACGCGGGCAGGAAACTCTGTCCGCCGTCCTCGCTGTACAGGCAACCGTTTGGAGCGATGGCCGTATCGACCCCCAGGTAGAAAAAGTCATCTTGCGTATCCGCATTGACCTTGTGCAAGGTGACATCCAGCGTCCTGCCCGCGAGGCAGGACAGAGGCAGGGGAATTTCTACCCAACGGGCCGTGCGACGAGGCAGGCGAAAGTCACCCAAATGTAGCAATGTTTCCTGTCCGTTGGCGACAATGGCCAAATGTTCCGTCAGCCCGTTCAACGGCAATTTGCGCAGACTGGCACTCAAATCCGCCACCAAGCAGTACATTTGCAGGCAGACCTCCCCTACTCCCGAGCGCCAGTCCGCCGGCAATGCCTCCAGGTCAAAAGACTTCTTCACCCACCGCTTGTCAAAAACCATGGGGACCAGTTTTATCGCCTCGGCAGGAACCGCCTGCGATGAATCATTGGCCAGAATAGCCGTCTCCGCCCCGGGATTTTCCACCCGCCAGCCCGCGAAAACAGAAACGACACAAAAAAACAACAGACAGAAAAATCTTGTCTTCATAAACGCTCCCGCTAAAAGAAAGCATTGCCTAAGCAATTTGTATTATCACCTAATACAATATAGCGCCTTGGCAGGCGATTGCAAACTTGTAACGAAAGAAACTGCCGATTAACAATAGCAACACTTTGCTATAACATAGCCAAAACATTACATATCCTCAATGGGTCAGCATTCTCTAAAGAAATGTGCGATAGGAAACTAATAGTTACCTTGCTTCGTTTGCAAATGGTGTGACAACGATTACTGTATGTTTGTTCCCATTAGTCAACGCTATATGTGTATTGCTGAAGCGCCAGGAAAAGAATAATGCTGAAACTTGAGGACATCAAACGCGGCTCTCAGATTGCCTGGCTTGTTCCGATGGCAATCGCCACCATCAGCGTTGCGGAGATGGTTTACCGTGATGATGAGCATTCACTTTCCTTGGCCGAGGCAGGGCTTGCCTGGTCTTTTGATTCGCCCAGCCGGGAGTTCAAACTAGATAAAAGGAACCTGACTTGGATGGCGTTAGCATCAACAAGGAATGGGTAAAATTGCAGCAAAAGGCCGTCAGGCCGGAGGAGACGCTATGAAAAGATTTACAACAGATGACATATTGGGACTGATTGCCAATCCTGAGACTGACAAGGTCGAGTTCAAAGAGGCAAAAAGCGCGCTTCCACGTTCTTTCTGGGAGAGTTATTCCGCCTTTGCCAACACCAATGGTGGAATAATTCTGCTCGGTGTGAAAGAGGAGGAAAGCAGAACATACCATGTCCAGGGCGTAAAAAACGCCGAAAAACTGATGCAAGAGATATGGAACAACGCCAACAACCGCCAGAAAATCAGCGCCAACATCCTTTTCAACCGTTGCGTCTATGCCGTCGATTGCGGTGGCAAGAATGTCGTTGTCGTGGATGTGCCACGTCCCACTTGCCATGACCGCCCAGTCTTCGTCGGAACCAATCCCTACACCGCCTCCTTCCGTCGCAATGGTGCAGGCGACTATCATTGTAGCGAGGAGGCCGTTGATGCCATGTTGCGCAATCGAAGCCACGAAGCAGGAGACCGGCAACTGGTTGAAACCTTGACGATAGCCGATTTGAACCAGGACACCCTTCGCCGCTACCGCACTCGCCTGCAAATGCGACGTGAAGGCGCACCCTGGAATGAAATCGATGACGAGACATTTTTACTCATGACTGGTGCAGCAAAACGCGATGGTCAAGGCATTGTGCGTCCCACACTGGCGGCGCTCCTCATGTTCGGCAACTTCGGCAACATAGTTGGCGAATTCCCGCACTACTTTGTGGATTACATCGAGAAACTGGATGACAATCCGCGATCCGCGATACAGTGACCGCATTTCGCCACTGACCGCAGACTGGAGCGGCAATCTCTACGATTTCTACTCCAGAGTTGCCTCGCGCCTAACTGCCGATGTCAAAACACCATTTGCCCTGGACAAGGAAATGTACCGCATCGATGACACTCCTGTCCACAAGTCCATTCGGGAATGTCTTGCCAACACACTCGTTCATGCTGATTTCTACGGACGGCGTGGCATTCGCATCGAAAAGCATTTCCGCCGTATCACCTTTGCCAATCCAGGAACCTTCCGCGTTCCACTTGATATAGCCATTGCCGGTGGCACCAGCGATGCTAGAAACGATGTGCTCTTCACTCTCTTTGCCTTGGTGGAAATCGGCGAGAAACTGGGCACGGGGCTTGTCCAACTCTTCGCCCTCTGGGAACAAAACGGCTGGCCTCGCCCTGAGTTCAAGGAACAGTTCGATCCTGAACGCACCTTCCTTACGCTGGACTACAATGATCCAGAGGATAGCACCCCCCAGAAAACAGGAAGCCGTGAGCAAGAAAATTGCGATGCAAATGGCAAACGTGGCCCAGAAAACAGCGAAAGTGGCAATGAAAACCGCGAAAGTGGCATAGAAAACGCCCAGAAAAGTTCAGAGAAAACTCGCGAAATCGGTGAGAAAAAGCAGAAAAGTGGTGTGGAAATAACCGGCAGTGGCCCAGAAAACAACGGCAGTGGCCCAGAAAACAACGGCAGTGGCCCAGAAAACAACGGCAGTGGCCCAGAAAACAACGGCAGTGGCCCAGAAAACAACGGCGGTGGCCCAGAAAACAATGGCGGTGGCCCAGAAAACAATGGCGGTGGCCCAGAAAATAGCGAGGAAAGTTTAGGAAATCATAATAACATTTCTGTTCAGCAGGAACAAATAATAGCTTGTATAAATGAAAACTCAGTTATAACAATGGATGAAATCAAACAGGCCACAGGAATAGCCATAAGGACAATTAAGCGTAGATTATCAGAATTAAAACTATCTGGTCGTCTTCGTCGCGTCGGTCCTGACAAGGGTGGGCATTGGGAAGTTCTGGAGACTAATTAGAAGTTAACAATGGCAAAAAGTTCAGAGATAAAATCCCCGAAAAAACTTATCGAAGTGGCCTTGCCGCTGGAGGACATCAACCGCGATTTGTTATAGTTGGAGAATACAACTAACGAGAAGGCGATGACAGATACACTGGAGATTTAGAAGATGTCAAAGGTTGCATATAGTGCAAGTAAAAAACAATTTATCCAAGATTGGCGTACAAACCAATTTATGAATAAAATGTTGCAAGGCGCAATGAACAACCGTATAGGTTATTCACCTGGTGAAAGACGCAGTTGGGACGCCAATGCCGCTAAAATAGTAAATTTGCTCGAAATATCTGATGTTCCCGACGATGTTCAGATTGCCTTTGAATATAAGAATCCTCTTGCAGGAAGGATTGATTGTATGCTCTTTGCATTGGGCAATGACAACAAAAAGCATATCGTCCATATTGAATTGAAGCAATGGAGCAATGATACTGTCTCTCAGGTTTATGAAACTGGAATATTTAATGTTGAAGCCTTTATTGGAAGACAGTATCAAATTGTATCACATCCTTCTCAACAGGCCTTAAGTTATCAACAAAATATAGAGAATTATATCGAGTTTGTGAATGAACCTGAAGTTCAATTAGGCGGGCACGCCTACTGCTATAACTACTACTATAATTCCCAGCCAAATGATCTTTTTGCACTGCAATATGAAGCCGTGATGAAAAAGTGCCCGTTGCATGGAGCAGACCAAGTTAATGATTTTGCACACAGACTGCATGAATTATTATCCGGTGGCAAAGGACTTAGTGTTTTTTCTGAATTCATTAGTTATCCAGTCAAGCCAACTAAAAATCTTATGTCTTGTGCGGCAAATATGTTTAAAGGGCAAAGAGAGTTTATCCTTTTGGAAGACCAACTTACAAGTGCCAATACAATATTCGGGATGGTTGAGGCAATCCTGACCAATCCGGAACAGAAGATGGCTTTGATTGTAAAAGGTGGGCCAGGCACAGGAAAGACGGTCATCGCACTGCAGGTCATTGCTGAATTGGCCATGAAATATCCAATGCTTAAAGCATTTTTTACAACGAGAAGTTCCGCGTTAAGAGAAACATTGATTGAAAAATTGAGTAACATCACATCTGAAAATGGTGGATGTGCGGCTGGACTTATTCGACCGATTTTTGATTTTCGTCCGGCATTCTTCAAGGAAAATGAAGTTGATGTCTTGTTGATTGATGAGGCACATCGCATTCAGCAATCTGCTAATTTCATGACAGACAGGGGTGATGTATTCACTTTCCTGCCACAGACATTGTCACTTATGTACACTGCGAAGGTTTGTGTTTTCTTCATTGATGACCATCAAGGGGTTAAGAAAAATGAAATCGGAACCTCAAATCAAATAGAGTTTTATGCGAACAATTATGACAGACTTATCAATGAATATAAGGAAAAATACTGCCAGTCTATACTTGCTGGCAAGGAAAAGCGAACTTACCCTATCAAAGATGTTAATCATTCTATTCGTAGTATTGATGTTAAAATGATTGAACTCAATACTCAATTCAGATGTAATGGATCAGATAATTACCTTGACTGGCTTGATGATATCATATACCACGATGAGACGACTGTGCAGAGTAATGGAATTGGTTTTTCAGATGAATACCAATTCCAAATTATGGATTCCCCGAAAGAATTAGAACAAATGATTCGTAGTCTGAATTGTCCAGTTGACAACAAACATCAAATTGCTCGTATTGTAGCAGGTTGGTGTTGGGAGTGGTCCACAGATCTTCAAGAAAATGGAGATTTGAAGCGAGATGTTGTAATAGGGGATTGGTCAATGCCATGGGAGACCCAAAACAAACAAGCAAGAAAACCATTTCGTAATCAATATGCTCCCTCTGCCAATCTCTGGGCCTCACATCCCAAAGGCATTAATCAGATAGGGTGTATCTTTTCTGCACAAGGTTTTGAAGTTGATTATGTCGGTGTGATCATGGGGCCAGATATCACCTATGATTCCCATAGGCATTGTGTTGCAGCAATACCTGGTCATACTTATAGTGTTCCCAAAACAGGTAATTACGAAACTTATATTCGGAATATTTATCGCGTTCTTTTGTCTCGTGGGCGCAAAGGGTGTTTTGTCTATTGTTGTCATAAAGAACTAGCAGATTATTTAAAAAGAATGATTCCTAAACAGAATGGGAACAATAAGGCGATTGATAGCATAACTCCATTGTCATCCATCGTTATTTTCAAAGAAATCGAGGAAAACCAAAAATGGGTAACACACCTACCTTTCTTTGAAATGAGAGCAGCCTGTGGATATTTCGGCAACGGGGAATCCGTTGAGCCATCTGGCTGGATTAAGGTTTCTGGAATGGGACACCTTAATCGCAATATGTTTGTTGTCCGCGCTTCTGGGAAATCCATGGAACCGCAAATTCATGATGGAGATTATTGTGTTTTCAAGGCAAATCCGGCAGGAAGCAGAGTGAATAAAACTGTTCTCGTTCAACATAGAACTGTTTTTGACCCAGAAAATGGTGGTGCATACTCCATAAAACAGTATAAGAGCAAGAAGCATTATGATGAAAACGGTGATTGGACACACGAAGATATTATACTACAACCGCTGAACTCAACCTATGATCCGATAATGATTAATGAAACTGAAGCAGAGAATTTTCAAATTATAGGAGAATACATTGGAACCATTAGTTAGAAACAACGTTTTTTCCGTTTGGGAGATTCTGCTACAATTGACATGCCATCTTAACACTGTGTGGAAGGCTGCGACAGGCGAGTTGCTGGCCAAGATGCCTGAGGCCAGCGAAGACATCCGCCGCCGGCGTACTTCCTCTACACGATGTGCAAGCGCAAAGGAAACGCGGAGAATGACCAGTTGGCACGTCATCGTCAAAGCCAGCATGGATTATATTAAGAGCAAGCCGGAACAGTTGGAATTGTTTTAAGGACAAAAAAGGAATTTGCAATGATTAATAAGTTGGGAATCAAGAATTTTACAGTTTTCAAGAAGGCATGTTTTGACTTCGGTCCTAATCTGAACATCATTGTCGGCAACAATGGTTCTGGGAAAACTCTTCTTCTGAAAACCATTTATGCCATGAGCAAGTTCATGCGTGAATTGCAGAAGAAAGACGGAGTACAATTTGAACATAATTGCATTGTCTCTGCTTCCAACGAAAAACTAAAATCCTTGTTTTCCGTGTTCAATGTTTCGGATTTAGGAGATTTACTGAATTGGGATGCGGTTTCCCATGACAAGAAAATCACTGGCTCTGTTGCAGAACTGAGTAATCCGGAAAGTCTGAAAAAACTCTTTCTGGGAAAGTTGGAAGCATCTTTGGACATGTGGACATCAGTAGAGGATGATGCATACGACTACCAAGCCCGTTTTTCCATCGAACGGGCATGTTTCAGCAACAAGTCATCAAATAAAAATAGTTTATACCCGTTGCAGGCCTTGCCAAAATGCGTCTTTTTCCCATGCAGGGAGTTACTGACCATCTTCCCGCACTATCTGGCCTTGCGGCAAGAATATATTTTGCCCTATGATTCCACGTACGATGACACGATTGGAAAACTCGGTATGCCAAAAAGAAATGGATTGTCCATGAGGCTGAAATCCATTATTTCTTCTTTGGAAAAGGCAATCAATGGAACAATATTCCTGAAGAATGAACACTTCTATTATCATGGGGAAAACATGCCAGTCGGACTCAATTGGGAAATTGACATGATTGCAGAGGGATGGCGTAAGATTGGCATGCTTCTACAACTTATTATGGGCGGCAGCCTCCGTGAAGGCTCCGTCTTGCTTTGGGACGAACCAGAAGCCAATCTCAATCCTTTGTTGATTAAGTTAATTGCCCTAACCATTGTGGAATTGTCTAAACTGGACATCCAGGTCTTCATCACCACTCAAAGCCTCTTTTTGTTGAATGAACTGGAAATCCTGCTAGCTAAGCAGAAAATCAAGGAGGGCGTGCGTTTCTTCGATTTACGCCAGGGCAAAGCACCGCAACAAGGAAACACGCGCTCTGCACTGAAGAACATTCTGCTCCTTGACGAGGAGATGAAGCAGTCCGACCGATATATGGACGAGGAGGTCTGACATGCCCAATCATTTCAGGGAGAATCCTTTTCGAGAAAAGAGACTGTTATTTGACTTTGGAACATCGCAAGGTGCTACTCGCTATGAGCAATGGCCATCTCACATAGAAAAGTGGCAAAATGAAGGTAAGACTGCTGTAGATTTCATCTACCCTGATGAGAATAGCCAGATACTCTTTTTTACGGAAATCAAGGACTACACCACCATAACCAGGAGCGGACGTGCAGGTCAAGGCACCTACAGCATAGAACTGGCACAGATGGTTGCGCAAAAAGCAACAGATTCCATCGCGGGATTTGAACTAGCGGCTCAATCAAGAGATGACAACGAGCGTAGTTTTTACAATTCCTTCAAAGACTGCTTATATCGTGTAGTCTTTCACTGGGAATTCAAGCGAAGTGTCAAAATAACTCGCCGCAAAATCTATATGCGGCAAATGAAAAGTAAACTTAGGGAATTACTACATGGTGTCTGCACCCATGTGGCTATTGAAAATATCAAGGATAATCCATCCGCCTACTGGACTGTTCGTAGATTAGGGAGAATTGAAGCATGATGCCTTGGAAACAAATTGCCAAGCAG
>Ga0310696_10006309_pt1 | contig 14099 bp, 18 predicted proteins | sample AusTroGonzalo_MG_4_FD_203885 | JGI IMG/M metagenome (GOLD analysis project Ga0310696, IMG submission 203885) | Bovine rumen microbial communities from tropical cattle in Woodstock, Queensland, Australia - Gonzalo_02 (v2) (version 2) | ecosystem: Host-associated > Mammals > Digestive system >...
CAATCCGAATCAGCTGTTGGTTGCTTCTGCTCAATATCGTGGCTGGTTTCTCCAATGTCCAATTCACAATACCCACGGATGATACCTGCCCAGCGTTCTCCACACCTGCCTTAATATCCGGCACATAGAGTTTTGCTTCCTCGATAATGCTCCAACCACATCGCCAGCATTTTGTTAGGCCAAGTGTTCGACTAATCCGTAGTCGCTTCAACTGGCTTTCAATCTGTCCGCTTTCCATTCTGTCTCGGAATTGATATATCCGCTGATAGGGGTCACCGACTAGCCATCTTTTGCTAACACTGCGTGCCAACAAGTCCCAGTCCATCGGAGCCAAATCCTGTGCCTCGTCTACAATGACTCTGCTTCGATTGAACAATCCCAGCTTCCAAGTCCACGGTAGCAAAATCATATCGGCAAAGTCGATGACTCCTTTGCTCCGTGCCATCTCTTCCGAGGCTTCCAAAACCTTCCACAGCTTCTCCTCATTCAAATCAGGATTCTCTCCGAAGACCCAAGCTGGAATCTTCTTGCCTGTAATCCACTCGCCGCCTAGAATCTTCATTGCCTTATAGGCTCGCAGGGTGTCAATCTTTTCTGTCCATTTCATCTTGCCCTGTTTGCCCAGTAGCTTCCATCCTTTCTCTTCATCGACTTCCAGCCGGGCAAGTCTGTCCCTTAGTGCAGTGTAGCCCAAGCTATGCAGGGTGGCAATTTGTAGTCCCTGCTCCACCTCCGTTTCCAGCCTCTCCACCAAGACTTCTTGATTCCTCTTGTTAAAAGCTACCACGGTGGTATCTCGCAGATTCAACCAGCCGGCCTCTGCTCCCTGCTTCAATCCTGCCACAATAGTCGCAGTCTTACCTGTCCCTGCTCGTGCAGATAAAAACGTCGGCTCCTCTGTTCGAAGACTTTCAATCCAAGCTTTCTGTTCGTCCGTTAACTCCCAACTCAATGCAGTGTCCTCCCACTTGGAAAGTCAATGATGTTGGAAGCCCTGTGAGCTTCGGTCTTCTCCTTCACTCCGTCATTGCCGTCCAAAACTTCTCCGACCATTTCCATAAGCCCGACATCGCCAAGCTCCTTCCGTAGAATCTGCAGTGCTGACTTCCAGTTTCCAACCATTGCAACAGGATTTCCTACCATACTTGCACTCGTCTGCGTCTGTTTGTCCCTGACAAATCCAACGAGCGAAAAGATTGCGGGAAAATCCTCAACGCCAATTTTCTCCTTGCTTGCTCTCTCCACAAAGTCCTGAATTACCTTGTTAAAATCTGCACTTGCTTGCATTACTTCATTTATTGCATCGAGTATATCTTTTCCATTATTCCTGATAATTCCATCAAATACCCGCTCTGCTTTATCCCAACTAGAATCGTTCATCAATGTATCTCCCTTTGTTTGTTGTAGGTTTAGGCGAAGTCTCCCACTCGATTGCTCGGATTGTTTTACCCCAAGCAATCTTGTCTTCCAATGTTCCTTGTTCCTGTATCAATCTTCCAAGTTCCATTGTATTCGTCAGTTCTCCTTTCTTTTCCTTTCCTGTTCTTCTGCACATCCAGTGATGATACCATACCCAGTTACTTGAATGTGTTCTGCTTCTCCTTTCTTCATCATCCATCAGTGTCCAGAATATCGTCCGCTCAGGCTTCGCCAAACACCGCAGGCGGGGTCTATCCCACAGTCCTGCTCTACACGCACTTAAAACTTCATCTATCATCTCCACCTCCTCAATATCCAATCATTTCCTTCTGCCAACTTGGATAAATCCTGCCATCATCATCTACCCAGTATTTCAAAATCATTTTCCACCGTCCTGATTTTGTCAGCACTTGCACACTTACAGTTCTGCCTTGCACACCAGCGGTGATATAGATAAATTCCTTGCCTTGTTCCCAAAGCCAATCTTCCATCTTCCAAGCCCAGTCTCCTTTATGTTTTATCTCGTGTGCAATGTTATCCAGCATATGTGCCAATGCTACCAGAAGCCCTTTATGCATCTGCCTTGGGCATTTCTTCCCACCGAGCATTATCATTGCTTCAGCCAGCATTTCATTTGCTTGGACTTGGAATAATCCCCACAAGCATTGTTCTTTCATCCGAGTTCCGAAGGCTACACAATCCCAGCCATTTGTCAATGGAATAAATTTCTTTTTCTTCAGCTTTCCTTGCCCGTCATAGTATTCCAGTGTCCGCTCCACTCCCAGCACGCAACGTCCGAATTCTTGTTGCACCCATCTGCACTGTTGTTTCCAACTTTGGAGATACCAGAAGAACGGACTGCTCTGACACAATCCGATTCCTGTTCCGGCTCTCAGGAATTCCACTTTATTCTTCTCCTTCTTCATCGTCTTCCTCCTTGTTCCAAATTCCAGCAACATATTCCAACAACCGAGCCCGATGTAGGTATTCTACGAGTTCTTCCTTATCAACTGCCTGTCCATTGTTTGCGAGCTCCTTCCAAGCGTCAGCCATTCCACGCATACGCTGGGAGATAATTGCCCGAGTTTTATCCCCATAGGTTTTGCCACTCAGGGGCATCCAGTTTCTGATTGTTCTTCTGTCCATCCAATCGAGCCAGAAGTTATTTCGAAGAATTCCAATTTCCCATTGATGGCTGGTGTCCTTTGTGCTGAGGACTATGCGAATACTGCAGGCTTGTGCGCTTGTCACTCCTGCTTTCCACAATTCAATACTTCGAGGAATCCAGTTTCCTTCATCATCTTGTTTGGGCAGGTCTTTGTATTCCGTCTTCCAGTTTTCCACTGGTTTGAGTAAATCATACCAAGTTATCTCTGCTTTTAGTATCAGGTTCTGTCGTCCATATGCTTGGATTTTATCCAGATGTTTGTTCAATGCTCCAGTGAAAAATACAATTCTATCTTCAAATCTTGTTTTCATTTCTTTGTCCTTTCTTTAGTATGTTACCAATATTGCCTTGCCATTTGTCATCTCGAAGTCGCCGCCTCCTAGTCAATGTCCATCAAACTGTCGAGCACACCGCTTTCCAGTGCCTTGTTCCATTCAGCTTCGAATTTATCAATCCGAGCTTTTTTCTCGTGCTTCTTGGCAAGTCGTTTGCGAGCTTCTGCATCAATCTCCAGCTTACTCCAAAACGGGTGTTCTTTCTTCACTGCGTTCCAGATTTCTCTCCGACGAGCCATTTCTTTTATCTCCTCTGCACTTGCTTCAGAAGCTTTCCACGTTGGAACAACACAGCGTGCAAGCAGGCGCTCCTTCTGCCGTCTTATTTCGTCTTCCGTCTTGGGGTCAGTGGTTGCATTGAAGAGCCAGCGCGCAAATTCGGCTGGGGTCATTGGTGGTAGTGATTCTACGATGATGAGTGGATTTTGTGAATCATCTGTTGTTGTGATTCCGAGTTGAATGTATCTATTTGCTGTGGTCATTTGCTGGCTCCTCCTTAATCAATTTTACTAACTTCAAAAGTCCAGCGTGGACCACGAGCATCATCTAGTGTTGTATCTGTTCCAGATAATATATCCACTGGAAATTCTCCAATATGCCCTGCCTGTTTACTTTTGAATTTGGCTCGCCAATATTCATCGAAGTAAACTTTTGTTATTTCTATCTCAAATGTTCTTGAGATTTTTCTTAAAGAATCTGTTTCAGTGATTTTGAATTTGTCTGATGTTTTTATATCTGGTATGTTTTGCATTGTCACTTCTTTCTCCATTTTGTTGGCTGGCTGGGTTGCCAGTGTTTGTTGAATAAATGATTTTATCCGCGTTTAATAAAATCAATTTTATTATACATCAAAAATTCGTTGTGTCAATCTTCTTGTGTTGATTTTTGCCAGCTTGTGCTTGCTTGTGCATAACTTCCGGAACTCGTCAAAACATTCCATAACCAGCTAGAACTAGCCAGAACTGTGCAGACTTGCAACGGGGTATTTATTCCGCTTTTTAGAGAATACCATAAAAAAAAAAAATTAATAATAACATAAAGAGATAAAAGCAAAACAAAAAGCTGGGTTATCAAGTCTGCTGGGTTGTGGAGGGTTCTGGCGGGTTCTGGGGTGTTTTGCGGGGTTTTGGATTGTTTTGGCTGTGGTGCGGATAAAATAAAAGCGGTATGAATACACAAAACAACCGCTTATTTGCACACACGCAATAAAAAACGGCGGTATATTGCAACCGCCGTTTGTGTTTTAATCAATACCTGAAGTTAAGTCTTTATCAAGTTCGGCTTGTGCAACCGCTTGCAAAGCCTTATATCTTCTTTCAGTATCTTCATCACTTGCGCCCTTTGTAAATGTTTTTAAGAGCGTGAGCGAATCCATTTTGTTTACTTCTTTATCAAAGCTTTTAGTATTTGCAAAGCCTTTTTTGCAAAGCCAAAGTTTAATCTGCTTTTTGAGCATTGATTCGAAAGCATTAGCTTTGTTGGTAAAATCACCGCTTTTGATTTTGTCGCAAAAATCAATTAATAATTCAGTGACTTTTTCGACTTCGTCAAAATCCTCGCCTGAATCTCGGCAATCTTTTAATATTCCGTTGATTGAGTCATTCGGTTTTCTTTGAATTCCATAACCTAAAAGCATTAAAATCATTTTGTCAGGTGTTTCCTCAACTTTAACACTTTTGCTTTGTTTATGACTTGTAAAAGTCAATTCGGTTAATCCTGAATTAATCAAGGCTTGTTGTAATGAAGTTAATTCAATTTTAGTTTGTGTTTGTTTTGTCATTTTTCGACTCCTTAAATTTAAGTTAATACAATTTTGATTTTATAAACCGACTCGAGCTCTGCCCTTGTTGGTATGTTTATAATAATATAAAAATAATGTTTTGTAAATCCGCTTGTGTAAAATATCCACTATTTAATAATAATTACCTTTGATTAAAAATTTATCTAAATTACTGTTTTTGATTCCTAATAAATTTCCAACACAGGAAAAAAAAATCTCAACAGTATTTTTCAAAAATACTTTTTTATAATACTTTGATTCTATCCACATTGTTTCTTTTTTGCCTGAAATATTGTCAAAATACTCTAAATTGATAAAATCAATTTTGCCTTTATCATTTTGAGTATATTCAATAACTTGAACAGAGCAAATGTTCATTGAATCATAAGTCTTTTTTAATTTATTAAATTTTTCCATAATCAACCTCCGTTATAAACCTTTTTACAGATATGATTATACGCCTTTTGATTTTATTTTGCAAGCCCTATTTTGAAAATAATTCACATTTTATATAAAAATTTTTGTTTTGTTTACCGGTGCTTTTGTCTCCTTTTGTCAAGACGTTACCCGCCCAACCCCTTTCGCGCGCCCGTTCTAAGGGGTATTTCCCTAGACTAAATCGTGATATTAAAAGGTGAGCAAGCTCATATCCATAATCCACGAGCAAGCAGGCCACGGATTTAATGGTTGACAGGTCGCCGGGACTATGCTATAATCAAAATAATATTTAACACAAATGGGAGACCTACAATGAATCAAATAACAAGTGGAAGGCGGCCAACTGCCCTCGACATCGAACTGGTGGGTGAGGTAAGTATGGACGACCTTGTTCAACGTCAGCAGGGTGCTGGGACTGCAGGGCATCAACCTGCAAGTTTGGCTCGTATTCGAGGAATTCATCACGAACTCGCACAAATGCTGGCCAAGGGAATGCGACCGGCTGAAATCAGTGCAGCTACTGGATATTGTGCAAGCAGGATTAGCACGCTTCAAGTTGACCCGATGTTCAAGGAATTGGTGGAATTTTACACAAACAGTCAGCAGGAAATCTTTCGCAATGTGAATGGGCAGATTGCTACGCTGGCCAGTGATGCAGTGGGAGAATTGCAAAGCCGACTGGAAACCACTCCGGAACAATTCTCTGTGGGAGCGTTGACGGAGCTTGCCAAAATGACCTTGGACAGAAGTGGTCACGCACCAGTGACGAAGAGTGTAAGTGTCAGCGGTAATCTCGCTGATATTGCAAGTATTAAGGAAAAAGCACAAAGGAGCCAAAATGAAAACGTTACCGTTCTTGAACAGCTGCCATCAAGTTCAGGGTCTTCAGACAGCACATTGGGTGACTGATGAGGGCAAACGACCTTGGGCAGGCCGGACATCATTAAAAGGCTCTAAGGCTGAGGGCAAAAGACTGGAAAAGCAAATTGCAGTGGCATTGGTAAATGCAGGATTGCCAGATGGACTCGAGCGTCAGCTTTATAATCCTTGGATTGAATTTTGGGATGCAAGTGGACATCACTTTGCTCAGCCCGATTTTGTCCTTATTGGCCCTTCAACGATTGTTGTGCTGGAGGTGAAGCTGAGCCAAAGTCCTTTTGCATTTGACCAGCTGTTGTATTTATATAAGCCATTGCTGGAGCATATGTATCCAGGCCGGCGAATTTTGCTCGTCCAGATCTGCAGAATAATGAAGACACTTTGGGACCCGACTTGTTGGAGTCTGAGGGAGGCCCTGGATTTATGCCTTGATGACTCGAAAAATATTCCAATTATACATTTTCAGGGGAGCTTGTAATGAATGAAGTTTTAACAAAAGAAGATAAAGAAGCCTTGTTGGTGGATTGGTATAATGACCCAATTAGGTTTATGAAAGATTGCCTGCCTCGCTGGTTCTACGCTGACTTCAGCTGGGTGCATCGTGGTTTCATTGCAATCTTGACTCAGAAAACTGGGTTCTTGAGTAAGTATGGTGAGCTAGATAAAATCCAACGAGAATTTGTTTATAGAGCGAATGACCCTTGGAATTTGGATGAACCGGCTATTCCATTGTTCGAATGGACTGATGAAAGTCATACGGCCCTGCGATTGAAAATAACAAACAAGACAGAATTGATGATGCCTCGTGGTATTGGTAAGACTACTGTAACGGAAGGATGTGTTGCCTGGACAGGATGTTTCAAGGAACGGAATTTTGTTCTCCTGCTTGGTGAAACGGCGACTCACGCAGAGAATATTCAGCGGAACATTCGCTATGAGTTTGAAACAAACGAAGTGATTAGGGAAGTGTTTGGTGACCTGTGTGGACGTGGTGTTGCCAGTAAGCAATGGAATGACCAGCAATTTGAACTTACTAATGGCTTTGTGATGGCTTGCACTGGACGAGGTGGACAAGTTCGAGGACGGAATGTCAAAGGTCAACGCCCAGATTTGATTATTCTCGATGATGTGGAGGATGTGGAGAGCGTGAGTACTCCGGAACAAATTATGAAGACCCGGAAGTGGTTTTCAGGTGATGTGCTGCCGGCAATGGCTGAAATTGGAACAAGTGGCAGGATTATTTTGGCGGGAACCTTGTTGAATGGGGATGCACTTTTGGTGACGTTGGGTAAAGACCCGCTGTTCACCACTGTTGTCTTTGGGGCAACGGACTCGCAGGGTGAGCCATTGTTCCAAGAATATATGACAAAAGAAAAACTGGAAGCGAAGAAAGAGTATTATGACCGGCAGGGATTGCTCGACCAATTTTACCTGGAATATTTCAATCAGATGAATAATGAAGATACAAGAGTCCTGAGCTCAAATCTTGTTCAATATGGAAGAGCCAGTGCAAATGCTTTGGCCTATGCAATCGCCGTCGACCCTGCGATTAGTAAAAAGAAATCAGCCGACCAAACTGCTTTTGCTGTAGTGAGCATCCATCCAGGTGGACGATATACAATCCAGAAGATTGATGGGTATCGGGGGATGACTCCACAGGACACTGTAAAAACATTTTGGAGCCTTCGAGAGAAGCTGCTTAAAACAATTCCGCTGGATGAATATGGAAGCCCAACAATTCCTGTCTTCTGTGGAGTTGAAGCTGTGGCATATCAAGAAGCTTTGTATGACCTCCTTGTCGGAGACCAGGCAGCTACAGGAAACTGGTTTGATATTGAAAAAATTAAATACTCCACAGAGAAAAAGGCAAGAATTATTGCTACACTCGAGCCTCGCTATCGCAGGGGACTGATTTTTCACTCCCAAAAATTCCTGGAATATGAAAATCAGATGGATAACTTCCCACGAGGTCACGATGATTTGCTTGATGCTGTTTGTATGGCCATTGATTTGCTCGAACCAATTATTCGTGAATCTGGAAGTTTAGCACTTGACAGCTCGGATGCATTCGATTATACTAATTATGATGAACCATTTGAAACTGGAGGTTTATAAAAGATGAAAAAAGATGACGAAAATTTGAAGGGGCGTCCGCTGGATGCACTTCTTGCTGCTGTTGGTCCTGAGCCTGAACCGATTGATGACTGGGAAAAACAGCAGATGGAACGGAAGAAAAAGGGAGCTAAGATTTTAGCACAGGCTATTTATGATGGAGATACCTCATCTGTGGATGCCATTGCTGATACAATTTGTAAAATGTATAAACTCGGGGATACCCTGAATACAATAAGATAAGGAGAAATAACAATGCCTAATGTTTATCCAAGTGTTCCAAATGGAGTAGCGGCTGCAGCAAATGCACCGGCCAAAACAGGAAATGCAAGTATTGAAGATGCACTGGCAGCTTTAAGTCCTGAGGAACAGGCAATGGTTGCACAAGGAATTGACCCTTTTGGAGATGACCAAGGGATGATGGGTGGTCAGCCTGCTGTGGGTGCGGTTCCTCCGGCTCCTGCTGGTCCGAATGCTGAAGAAACTATTGGAATCTTGCAAAATTTGCTTCAGACAATTCCACAGGATTCTGAGGCCAATCAAGTTGCCGCTGGTAGTATTGCAACGGCGATTGATGCTTTGATGCAAGGTGCAATGGGTGGTGGACAACAGCCTGCCGGTGTGCCGGGAACAATGCCTCCAATTTTACCACAATAGGAGAAAAAGATGACACCTGAGAACTTGAAAGAAAAAATCCGACCTGGCAGTGAAAGCCACGGAGAGCTTCTTTCCAAGTTCCTTGGGATGTTGAAGTTAAGTGAAGAAAAGATGTCGACCTTTTATAATCGGTGGAACTATCGGGAACTTCAATATCAGGCATTTGTGCCGACTAAGGACTGGGAAGAAATTTATAGAAGGGCAAAAGAAGATGTGCAGGCTCCTGTGCAAAAACTTGTCCCCACTCTGGTTGTGCCATATATGTTTAGCACAATTCGGACGATAGTTACATATTTGTCGACAGTCTTTCTTGCACGCAAACCGCTGTTCACTGTTGGTGCAAACAATAGTGCTTTTATTGAAGCAGCTCGGAATATGGAAACCTTGCTGCAATACAATGCGGAGCACAGCAAGTTTGTTATGCACTGCACCCAATGGCTCTATGATGGAGAAATCTATGGGGTTGGTGCATTGCGGACAGGGTTTGTGAATGAAAAGCGGAAGAAAACACAATTTGTGGAAAATCCGCTGGAACCTGGTTCTTTGCTGCGGGTGCAGAATGATGAGTTGGTTTACCAAGGAAACACTGTAGAACGAATTGACCCATTCTTGTTCTTCCCAGACCCCAGAGTGCCGATGATGAAAGTAGCTAAAGAGGGCGAATTTGTTTTCTGGCGAAATTATGTTGGAAAATTTGCGTTGCAGAAAACTGGGGAATTTGAGTTTTTGGATGATGCTGAAGCACTTGGGCAAATGGCAAGGGATAGTGATGGGGAAAGCTTACGGAATATGTATGCCCGAGGGGATTCACTGAACAATGGTCAGACGGATAATCTCAGTGGAAACAGCCATACAATGCGCTATGTGCAGATTGATGAGGGAACGGTTGAGTTGATTCCGAGTGAACTTGGACTTGGGGACTCGGATTATCCACAAAAATTCCTCGTAACGATTGCAAATAAGCATCAGATTATTCGTCTTGAGCCTTTTGAGAATGACCACGGAATGCACCCAGTGGCTGTGATTGAGCCTTATGGCTTGGGTGGCTTTGGAAACCTGGGAATCAGTGATTATCTCAGCCCGATTCAGGAAATGATAAGCTGGTTGTTGAATAGCCATATTCAAAATGTAAAGGGAAGTTTGAATAATAGCTTCATTTATGACCCGAGTATGATTAACGAAAAAGACCTCCGCTCCGATGCACCGAATAAGTGTATTAGAGTTCGGCCGAAGGCTTATGGGGTTGATGTTAGTATGTACTTGAAACAGCTGGAAGTTCGGGATGCCACAGCGAATAATGTTAATGACATCACAGTGCTGACTAAAATTGGTGATGCTTTGAGTGCTGTGAATGAAAACTATCGTGGATTGCAAGATAGTGGTGGTCGTAAGACGGCGACAGAAATTCGGGCCACGATTGAAGCTGCAACAAGCCGACTTGCATCTCACGCACAATATATTAGTGCAACGGGTATGCAAGACCTTGGTGTTCAATGGAGTATGAATAATCAGCAGTATCTGACACAGATGTTTGAGACACAAGTGCTTGGACAAGATGGTATGTTGAATACTGTGATTATTAGTCCGGAGAGTATCAATGGGGATTTCTACTTCCCAATCCACGACGGAAGCCTACCGATTGATAAAATTGCATTATTTGATATTTGGACACAGGTATTGCAATTTACTCAAGGTGACCAAGAAATTCGTAGTGTTTACTCCCTGCCAAAAATCTTTGAATTTGTTGCAAAGCTTGGTGGAGCGGAAAACATTGACCAATTTAAGATGCAGGTTGCTAGTCCGGATGTCTTGCAACAACAAGCAGCGGCTGGTAATCTGGTTCCAGTACCAACAAGAGGGGGAGTTAATGGGCAAGATTTATCAGCGTATTTTTAATATTAAAAATCTGATGAGGGGACGGGCGAAAGCTCGTCCTTCATTGGACCGAATTGATATGAATGCTGTTGGGCGTTGTGTCAACTCGAAAGATTTTGATTCTTTTCTGGAATATTTACGGTTGACAGTGGAAGAAAAGAATGACATAATAACAACAATGAATTTGTTTGACCAGAATTCCGTCAATGAAGCAATTAAAGTGCAATATACTATGCGAGGGATTTTACTTGTTGAAGATATTGCCTTGGCACTCCGGGCAGAATTTGCGGGACAACAAGTGGAAACAAAAAGGGAGACTGAACAATGAGTAATTTAGTTGATAGCTTGGCAGATGAAATTGGAGAGCTGTTTGGAATGGGTGGAGATGAGCAAGCTGGTGGGGATAATCCACAAGCAAACACACCTGAAGAAACCCAAGAATCAGCTGTAGAAACTCAACCATCTGTTGAGGAAAATTCTGGGAGTGAAGGAATTGAGAATGAAGGCGGAGAACCTGCTGAAAATCCTGATTCCGCTTCATCCACTCCCGCAGAAAATGAAGGTGGGACTGGAACACAGGCTCCCTCCGGTCCCACTCCAGCTGTGGACAAGGATAAAGCGTTAGCGGATGCGCTGGCGGTTATTAAAGCACAGCAGGAAGCAGCATCGGCAGGGAAACAGGAGCAACAAAAAGCTCCAAAGGAGCCTGAGAAAAATGATGATATTTTCAGTGCAAATCCTGCACAGTTATATCATTATCAAATCCCACAGAAATTATACAATGCACTGTTCTCGGAGGAGTCTACACCTGAGGAACGTGTACAAGCTTTGGAAGGATATGCACAAGGTATATCGGTCGTAGTTCACCAACGTGTTATGGAGACACTTGGCCGATATGTCAAGGAAAACTTTGATGCAGTTCCAAGAGTGGTCGAGTATTTGATGAAACAAAGGGCCGATACACAAACAACCCGTTCTTCAATCTCCGCTTCTTTTTATAAAGAATTTCCAGAGCTTCAAAAACCGGAATTGGTCGAATTGTTGAAAGCAACAGCTCGCCAAGTCCAAAAGGAGACTAAGGCAACAACTTGGACTCCAGCTTTCCAGACAGCGGTCGGAAGTAGAGTTCGGACAATTTTGAAGAGTTTTGCTCAACCGCAAGCTCCAGCTCCGAAACCTGCAACCCCGGCTCCTTCTGGTGTAAAGCCAGCACCTCAGGTGCAGACAAAAGACCCGAATGGCAGCGAAGCCATAGCGGACTTATTTAGTTCAATATTCAAATAATAGGAGAATGTAAGATGGCTATTACTGGCTTGAGACATACTGAGAATTTCGCGACGAATGAACGTCCGGAAAACTGGAGAGAGGGCATTTTACTGCAATATCCTAATGGTGACACTCCATTACTTGCCTTAACCTCTCAAATGAGAACAGAGCACACTGATGACCCAAAGTATCACTGGTGGGAAAAACAGTTAGACAATCGTGAGTTGACGATTTCTGCAGATTTATCTTCAGATGGCACAACTTTAACGATGACCTCTGGTGCAAAATCAGTCGTTGCAAATACTTTGTTGAAAAACTTAACGACTGGTGAAATTGTTAAGGTTACTGCTAACCCGACAGCTGATACAGCTTTGACAGTTGAACGTGGTTATGCTGATACGACTGCAACAGCAATTGCAGTTGCATCTGGCGACCCGAAGTTTTTGGTAATCGGCACAGCATTTGAAGAAGGTTCTGATGCTCCGAAAGGTCAAGGTTATGACCCGACAGAACGCTGGAACTATACTCAAATCTTCCGCAGAACACTGGAAATCACTCGTACTGCTGCAGCAACCCGCTTGAGAACAAAACCAGCTGTTCAAGAAGCAAAACGTGAGTGCTTGGAATATATCGGAATTGATATGGAACGTGCATTCTGGTTTAGCAAAGCTAGTTTGGATTATGTTGATGGTAAACCTTGCCGCACGATGGATGGTGTTTATGAACAAATCGCAAATAATGCTGCTTCTAATATCTTCGACTTTGGTACTTATGGTGCAGACTATGAAGACCTCGAAGATATGATGAAACAAGTTTTCAAATATGGTTCGAAAGAAAAAATCTGCTTCTGTGGTGATACCTTGTTATTGACCATTCAGCGTATTCTTCGCACCGTTAAGAATCTTGTTTGGAACATTGATGCAGGTGCAAAAGAATATGGAATGGATGTTGTTAAATTAAAATCTCCATTTGGTGTGATTGTTTTCAAAACCTGTCCGTTGTTCAACAACAGTGCTAATTTGAATTCTTGGGGATTTGTCCTGGATATGGATAAAGTTTCCTACGTTGTCTTTGATAAAGATGACTTACGCTACCAGCCAAAATTACAAGACAATGGCTTGGATGGTGAGAAATCAGGTTACTTAGCTGAATGCTCAATCAAAGTTGCACAAGCTGAGAATCACGCAATCATCAAGAACTTAAAAGCTGTTAAGGCTGGTTCTGGTGAGGAAACTGTTGCTGTAAGCTCAATCAGTGGCAAAGTTAACATCGGAACTGTCGATGCGATTACTGAAGTTACTGAATTGAAAACAGTTACTGGGGTTGTTAAAACTCAAGAACAACAAGCATAATTAAAGAGGGAGTGGTCGGAGATTGAATTCACTGGTTTCAACCTCCCTCCTACTCCCTTTTTCTTTAAGGAGGAAAGATGGAGAATTGGGGAGAATTTTATGAAAGCCTGAGGGTTGAATGCAATAAAGGCAACTTGTTTGATTCCATCTTTCAGGAAAAGACTTTTCAGGCTTTGAGAAGTATAGAACAAAACTGGACTTATCACTGGATGGAACAGTATGCTAAATTGCAAATTGACCTTAGTGCAGATAATCCGCAAGTTATAACACTTCCGGCTGGGTTTAAGCAAGTTAAGTCGATTAAGCTAGTTGGGCCAGATGGGGGTGAGCCTATCAATCTGGTTGAAATCAATGCAGAAAGTTTTGTGCCAGGGGAATCTGGGGTTCCAGGTGGATACTTCATCCAGGGTGCAAAATATCTTTGGTTGGATAAAAATCCAAAGGAGGCCTATACTGTTCATTTGTTCTATGATAGATTTACATTGAAGGAGGAATTGGAAGAAACACTAACACATCCAATTTTGGAGAATGGTGGTGCGACACTGGTGGCTGCAACGATGTTAAATCTATCTCCAACAGCACGTGAACCGAGTTGGATTGAAACTTATACTCCAATTTATCAAACCGGACTTCATACCTTGCACGTCTGGGATGAAGAATCCAGAATGGCTGATAATGTAGTTGTCTTTGGTGGAGGCGGTGGTGCAGCAGGATGATGAAGAAAATAATTCTCCTGGCTGTGCTACTGAGGTTCTAGAAGGTAGTGCTTATCAAAGCTGGGATTGGAGAAATGGAAAGAAGACTGGGATTAACACTTG
>Ga0310696_10006310_pt1 | contig 14098 bp, 14 predicted proteins | sample AusTroGonzalo_MG_4_FD_203885 | JGI IMG/M metagenome (GOLD analysis project Ga0310696, IMG submission 203885) | Bovine rumen microbial communities from tropical cattle in Woodstock, Queensland, Australia - Gonzalo_02 (v2) (version 2) | ecosystem: Host-associated > Mammals > Digestive system >...
ATCATCCGCGATGCGATGAAGAACTACGGCGGCGGCCCTTACAAACTCATCGAGGACGTGCTGAAACTCACCTACACCGATGAAGACCGCCCCCGCAGATGGGACAACATCCCGTTCTTCAGCGGATTCACGGGCCATCTGGACGAAGACCGGAGCAACTCCTTCGAGGCACAGGCTCTCCACGACTACAAGAAGAACATGGAGGAGATGGTGAGCAGGCTCAGTTCCGCAGCCGGAGACCACGTCACCCCGGCAGTCGCTTTCGGGGACTTTGAGAACATCCCCAAGGGTGCGAAGACCGAGGCCATCCTCAATTCCAAGGAATACATCCTCGCCCGTGAATACTACAAGGGTATGCAGGCGCAGCCGTCCGGTACTTGGCACTACGAATGGAACAAGAAGGGCAAGAAGCATCCCGTGCCGGACAAGGAGCGCGACAGCATCGAGAACCTGGAGAAGAAGTGGCGCGACATGAGGAGCATCCTCTTCGGGATGCCGGAGGGCACGGAGGAGGAGAAAGCCGCCAAGAGCAAGTATTCCCTTGAGGTGCAGCAGGCTTGGCACGAATACTACAGCGCCCAGGGAGACCTCCTTGACAAGCTGATGGACATCGAATACTCAATGTCGAAGAGGGAACGGAGCAAGTGGCCCGAGGACGTATACAACGCGACCAGGGGTGTCGGCGAGAAGGCAAGAGAAGCAATAAAATCTATTGGAAACTAAGATATGAAACGAGTAACCGAAACAGACATAAGAGTCCTGCGTTCCAGAGCGGGCAGGACTCCAAAGCCCAAGTCCAAGACCGGGATGGACGGCATGGTTCAGCTCACGGGGAGCAAGTTCGTCGTGACGAAGGAATCGCTGGACATCCTCACCTACGCAGGGCAGTGCAGCGCGGCCTTCGTGCCTTACTGCGCACAGGCAGACCGATGCGTGGAGTATGAGAACGGCAACCAATGGGGTGACATGATAGAGGTTAAGAACAAGTTCGGCTGCGTGGAGCGGATAACCGAGGAGGAATGGATAAAGCGCCAGGGCCGTCCCGCTTTCAAGCAGAACCTCGTCACGCCCATCGTGCGCCGTATCATCGGCGAGTTCCGTTCCTCTCCCTACAAGTCCGTGGTCTACTCTTCGGACGAAGGCGGGCAGGGTGCAGCCGACCAGATGAGCGTAAAGGTCAATGATGTCCTTCGCTACAACGACAGCGTGGAGAGGGATGTACGCGCCTACCGCAAGTTCCTCGTCACCGGAAGCGCCATCTACTACATCGGTTACGCATACGACCAGAAACTGCGCCAGCCGATGCCGTTCTTCGAAGAACTGGACTACCACCGCTACTTCCAGAATCCCGATGCGAGCGATGTGGCTGGCAAGGACGTGCGTTTCTGCGGTGACTTCGTAGACATCGGGCTTGACGTTGCGAAGAGCATCTACGCCCACAATCCGGAGCAGGAGCAGGCAATTGAGGAAATCTTTGCAAGCGCACAGCTTGTGATGCCTACCTTCTACAACGCCTTCGTGGAGGAGAATCCCGCATCGAAGACCTTCCTCGGCGACATGGGCAACGGTATGTGCCGCATCATCCGCGTGTGCCGGCAGGAAGGCGTGTGGGATTTGACCGTACACGACTACGCAGATGCGTCCTATGAGACCTATTCCCTGCGCGAATTCCCGCACAAGGAAGAGGAAATCCTCGCGGAGATTGCCAAGCGGCGCAAGATTGCCGAATCCATCGGGATGGACTACGAAGACCCCGCCACGATGCTCAAGATAGTCTATGAGAAGAAGTACAACCTGCGCTGGATGTACTACCACCTCTCGCCCTGGGGACACATCCTCTGGCAGGCCGAGAATCCCTACCAGCACAACAGCCACTGCTATGTCACCCTGTTCCATCCGCTCCTGCAGGGCCGCGTCCGTTCCCTTGTGTACGACCTGCTCGACCAGCAGAGGCTCGTCAACCGTATGATTATCGACCTTGTCTTTGCAATGGGCTCGTCTTCGCAGGGCCAGCTCATCGTAGACGAGGACAGCATCCCGGACGATATGGACATCGAGGACATCGCGGAGAGTTACGAGAAGTACCGCGGAGTCATCAAACTCAAACTGAAGGACGGGGCGCAGGTTCCCATCCAGCTCAACGGCCACCAGGTGAACGTGGGGCAGTTCGAGATGGTGCAGCTGATGATGCGGATGATGATGGACATCTCCGGCGTGCAGGGCGCTATGAAGGGCGAAGCGCCTACCGCAGGCACCCCGGCGTCCCTATATGCGCAGGAGGTATCCAACTCCGAGACGAGCGTGCGGGACTATTCCGAGTCCTTCGCCTGGTTCCTTGAGCAGAGGGACTACAAGCTCATCCAAATCATCCAGCAGTTCATGGGCGACAGCTACTCCCCGGCTCCCGAGGGCGCAAGCGAGGCGGCGAAGCATTACAACGCCGCAGAGGTGCGCAAGTACAAACTCTACAACCAGATTCAGCGGAGTATGGATACGGGTGTCGTGCGCCTTTTCAACCAGCAGTTGATGGCAAACCTCCTCATGGGCGGAGCAAAGCCCGTGGAGGAATACCTCGCCACACAGAAGACCCCGTTCTCGGAAGACCTCCTCGGCAAACTGCAGCAGGCGCAGAGCCAGTTGCAGTCCGGGCAGGGTGTAAGCCAGCAGCAGATTGCGGGAATCCAGGCCGCACTCCCGCAGTCAAGCCCCGACGCGATGGCCGCGGCAATGCAATTCGCAAACAGATAAAAGGAGAGAGATATGGAAATCGACAAGAGAATCACCAACGTCTGGACGGTCACCGTCGACGAGTCGGAAGTGTTCGAGCGTTTCATAGACGAGACGATCCAGGACGGGCAGAGGCGCACGGCAAGCGGGAACACGGCTTTTATGGCGAGCGATGATGACAGGGCCATCATGCACCGCTACTACTGCGCTGCCCTCGCGGAACTGTCCGCAGTCCTTGCACGGCGCACGAAGAGAGTCGGCGGGAGCATCACGAACACCCCAGACCCGGATACAAAGATGATTACCACCGTCTACACCCTTGCCATGACCTGCAACCACGAATCGGAACTGCTCCCTTCGCTGGGTGCGCACTGCCTTGAGTTCCTCGTTGCCCGCCTTATGGAGAAATGGTACGGGCACGGGAGCAACTTCGGCTCGGAAGAGGAGAAGAGACAGGTGCGTGAAATTCTTCACTACCGCAGATTCCCCATTGAAAGACCCATCAGACCGCTTTAGGAGGACAAGATATGAATACGACCGAAGCAACCGGAAAAATCATTTTCTATTACAAGCACGAAGACCTGTTCGACGACGTGCAGCACCAGTCTGCCTTCATGTGCAAGAACACCGTATCCAAGGACGGGGTAGACCTTTCGGAGCGCTACGCCATCACCGATGACGAGGAGCCTATGTTCCAGCTGTGCCTGCGCGAGACGATGCCGGACATCTACGACATCGTGAGGCCCATCACGCACGGCATCAACCCTGCGTACTACGAAAGCATCACGGCTGCGGAACTGCAGGAACTCATTGACGAGGATGACACCCCCGAGCCGGAAACGGAAAGCGAACCGGAAACCGCTACGGAAACGGAGCCCCTGCCGTCCGGCAATTATGTCGCGGTCATCGTGCAGAACAACGGAGCCTGCAATCCCAACACGATAAGGGTTGTGGACTCGGCCCTGCGTTCCACGCTGGAGCAGGGCGTATTGGCGAACTTCTATGAGAGGGTGACGCACCCGGAGATAACCAAACTGGCGGCGCAGATGTATGTCGCGCAGACGGGTGCGCTGTCGCAGAGGATAATTCCGCTACGGAACAAGTCCGTTCTTTAGAAGGTGGACTCGCCGCCGCCCCTTGACTTCACTACGGAGGATACCCTGCGAGGGGTGTCCTCTATTATTTTGACCTGGGGCATGCTCCCCCACGCGATGTAGTTGCCCACCGCCGTGGTGTCCTGGATGTCATCGTGCGTCCCTTCCATAGCCTCGATCTTGCCGCCCGGCGCGTTCATCAGGCACATCGCCTCGTTGTATGCGTCCTCGGAATACTCCATATAGTCCCCCTGGCGCAGACGGATGGTGTAGTCATCGTAGGCGAGGTACTTGGTCTGCTTGTTCATGTGCCAACCGATGTGGCTCGTCTCCTTGTCCCGCTTGTTGTCGGGGGAGGTGCGCCTCTTGTAGAGGTTGTCATAGATGTCGGAAAGGGTGTCCAGCACCGTGTAGGTGTGGTCTCCCTCGGACTTCTCCGCGTCGTCGGACTTCTTGTTCTTGGATTCGTAGGTGTTGGACTCGATGACCAGCAGGGCGTCATCGTAGTAGTGCGCTATCTGCGCAGCCTTGTACGCCAGCAAGTCCGGGTCAACGTGCCCTCTCCATAGAGCCGCCCTTTCCAGCGCACCGAAATCCTCCGCCATCGAAAGGCGGTCGAAGACGGAGATGACAGACCAGTCGGCGCGTGTGCTCCTGCCGCCGACGTCCACCGTGACGAGGAAGCGGTTCTTCACCTTCTTCCCGTGCTGGACTCCGTCCGTGGGGTAAATCCATATCTTCAGCGCATCGGGGATGGCATCGTTCGGGTAGAGCTTGATATCGTCCATCACGCCTTCGCCCACCATCGCGTTGCCGCGTATCTCCCCGACGAACTTCGGTGCGCGGATGTTCTTCTGCAGCCACAGCAGGAGGTCGGGCGAGAAATACTGACCGCTCTTGGACTGGAAAGCCTCGTCCGCCGTTGTGGGATACTCGGACTTCATCTGGAAGTCATTGAGGTGGTTGGCCTTCTTGTAGGTGTTGTACCAATAGATGCCGTTGAGCGTGGCGCCCTGCTCCCACTGCCACCAGTTGTATTCAGACCAGGTGCTGACGAATTCCTCCGTGTTCTTGTATCGGTTGGCGAACGAGCGGGTGTACTCCGCGCCCATCTGCCACCCCACGAACACGGGGCGGATGCCGTTCACGTTGTTGTTCTTGTTCTCCACCGCAGCCTTGTACTGCCTGTAGAAGAAGTTGCCGATGCCCTTGGCGGTTGACTCCATCACTATCATCGTTCCGGGCACGTCCGCAGGTACGCAGGAAAGCAGGCCCTGGATGAGGTCGTCGGCCTTGATTTCCTTGGTGTCCTTCCAAAGGCCCACCTCGGAAAGGTGCGCCAGCGAGAAGGTGAAGGAACGCAGGGCATCCGGCTTCTGCGATGAGCCTATCTGCACCTTGCATCCCCTCTCCGGGATGATGCGGATGAGTTCCGTACCCTCGTACCGCTTGAAGGTGACGCGGTCGCTCCACGCCGGGAGCCTCGCTATGAGGTTCTTGTACATGGAGCGGATGTTGATGGACTGCGTCTGGTCGAGGGCTACGATGCAGGAATGCCAGTTCTCGAACCAATACTTCTGCAGCCAGAAGAAATAGCACTGCGTAGCCGTTGAACCGCCCCACTGACGCGCCTTGACGAGAAGGACGCGGATGGGAAGGCCCGCAAGCCTCTGGCGTTCGTATTCGTGGATGAGGATGCGCTGGCCCTGGTTGAGAATGAGCGGGATGTAGCCCTTGGTGGTTCTGTCCTGTATCTGTATGGTGAGCGCCGCGCAGAGCTCGAAGTCGTACTTGAGCCGGAGGTCGAACAGGTTCCGCACCACTGCGGCCCTGTTCTCCTCGGTATCGTACTGCCCCGTTGCCTGCAGGAGGCCGCTCGCCCCTCCCCACTTGATGTAAGCCTTCACGAAGTCATCCTTCATCATCTCCGTCGGGACGAAATACTCCTGCCCGTCAATCTCGAACTTGGTACGGGGAACCACCTCGCCCATCTCGTCGCCCCTCACCGGGTCATAGGTGCGGAAGTAACGGTTGCGGCGGGCCTTGTCCTCGCGGATCATCGCCTTTATGTCCTTATTGATTATCATCCAGGAATTCTTTCAGCAGGCTTATCAGCCGTTCGTTCTTGTCCTTCTTGTCGTCAAGCCCGCAGTTCACGGTCTCAAGGTCTCCGATGAGCGCGATGGCATTCTGACGAAACGAGGAATCGTTAACTTTCCGTGAATTCTTTTGGGAGGAAATGATATTGAGGAGCCGGCCCTGGCAGATGCCGTAGCGGAGCGTAACTGCGTCATACGCCTGCTTGCGTGCCTCCTCCGGACTGACCCCTTCGTGTATCCTGCGGCCGAATATGGTGTAGAAGAAGAAGACTATCTCGCTGTTCCTCTCCTCGGACTTCGACTTGTCTTTCATCCCAAAAGATTTGAAACCATACAAATATAGTGAAAATCTTTCAGTTTTCACAAATAGTGAATGGCAAAGATTATAATCAGCATATTTTTACACCGAAAAATTTTTCGATTTATGGCAGAAGAAGCAAAAACCACCCCCACCGAAGAGACTCCGGCAGTGAGTATGCCGAAGTACCGGGAGAGACTGCGTGGCCGTTACGCCGATGCCAATCCGCAGAGCGACCAGGAATGGGATGACCTCACCGAGCGCGGATTCGCTGAGGACGAAGAGAAAATCAAGCGCCACGAAGAGAACGACCAGGTCATCCAGGACTTGCTGGATTCCGACAAGGACTTGGCTGCGGTCGTTTCCGACATGATTGTGAACGGCACGTCATTCCGCGTGGCCCTCGGCAAGTATTACGACCCCGCCGACCTTGTGCCCAAGGAAGGTGACGAGGACTACGACTACTACCAGAAGTCTTCCGAGGAGCGGAAGAAGATGGGGCAGGAATTCCGTGCACGCGGCGAGCAGAAGAAGGCCAACACCAAGGAAGCCTACGACAACATCGACAAGTTCGCCGCCAAGAAAGCCCTCGACGAAGCCGCGAAGGACGAGTTCATCGGATTCGTCAATTCGCTGTACAACAACCTTTCGATGCTCAAGCTGGATATGTCCACCCTTGAGAAACTGTACAAGGCTATGACCTATGACGAAGCGGTCGCGGAGGCTGCGGAGACTGCGGAGATTGACGGGAAGAACCAGGCGATCGAAGCGTCCCGCGTGAAGAAGGCCGTCGCAACCGCAGGTGACGGAGTGCCCACCCCCCACGGAGGAAGCACCCCCGCCCGCCCCAAACCCCAGAAACAGAAAACCATCTTCGATGATCTTCCGGAGAAGAAATTTTAATCAACAAACAACTTAAGCGTATGAAACTTTATTCAGACAATCTCCCTTTCAAGCGCTTTCTTGTCATGGACGGCCCCGGTTCCGCCGAGGTCACTGAAAGCGTAGCCTCCGGAAGCTCCGAAGGCCCTATCGACGGTACTACCGTCGTTTCCGGCATCAATGACGGAACCTCTGACCCCGGTATCGGTGTGACCGAGCCCGGTTACCTTGACGATGATCTTGACAAACAGATTATCAAGATTCGTCCCCAGGACACCCCTATCGACACCTTCACCCGCACCATCGCCAACGTGGTCAAGAGCGAGAGCTGGGAAGCCGGCGGCTGGGAAATCGGCGTGCGCGAGACCCGCGACACCGTAGCCTCCGCTGCTGATGCAGGCGCCACCACCCTCGTCGTTTCCAACGGTGACATGTGGAAGCCCGGTGACACCTTCGTGGTTCACACCACTTCCGAAGGCGCTGACACCGGTATCAAGATGAACAACGGCGTGCCCGTGTCCGGTATCGTGAATGCCGTGTCCGGCAACAGCCTGACGGTGCGCGGCACCAACGTGCTCTCCGCTTCCGGTCTCATCGGTGCAAGCGCAGCCCTGCCCGCCATCGCCAAGGACAGCATCCTGGAGCGCCTGTCTCCCGCCGTGTCCGAACTGGAGGCTTCCGTCGAAGGCTTCGCCCTGCAGCCCGCCTCCCGCAAATACTTCAACCAGGTGCATATGGCCCAGGTCGAAGAGTCCGTCATCCACGCCCTGCTGAAGAAGAAGGTCGCTATGGACTTCTCCGTTTACAAGGAGCAGACCCTGTGGGACTTCAAGCGCGGTATGGAACTGTCCAACCTGTTCGGTGTCGGCGGTCTCACCAAGAACGCCAAGGGTGAACCCGTCCACCTGGCAACCGGTATGTGGTGGCAGATTGACCGCCAGACCTCTCTCTCCGCTTCCATGACCGACTACAAGTGGAACGAGTTCGGCAAGTACATCTTCGAGGACAACAACGGTGCTGACCGCCGTCTGTTCTTCGCAGGTAACGACCTGCTCCTCAAGATTTCCAACGTGCCTTCCTACGCCAAGCAGCTGGAAGCCGGCAACACCGAGATGGTTCTCGGCCTGCGCGTGTTCAAGATCGAGACCCCGTTCGGCGAACTGCTCGTCAAGCCTATGGGTTCCCTGTTCAAGGGTTATTACAGCCAGTGCGGTATGGTCATCGACCCCAACTACGTCAAGAAGTATGTCATGGAGCCCCTGCAGACCACCAAGCTGAACCTGAACACCACTGGTCAGCGCCGCGTGGACAATGCAATCCGTATCCACGAGACCTACTCCCTGTTCATGGAGAACCTGCCTTGCCACACCAAGATCGTGCCCGGCGCATAATCAAGGCAAGGAGAATCATTCACACTTGGGGCGGTGGTGCTGAAAGACATCGCCGCCCCATTTTCAAAAGAGAAATCCTATGGTAGTAAAGACCTATAAGACTTATTTCCTCAAGAGCCTCGTCACCGACTTCGAGAAGGAGGACGGCAAGGTAATCCACGTGGTGTTCAAGGGCGGCATCCATTTCGATTCCACTGCCCGCTACACCACCTCCGACCCGTACATCCAGAAGTGCCTCGAGAACAGCCGTATGTTCGGTGCGGACTACTACATCGAATCCGAGCAGGTGCTGGACGAAGGCAAGGACAAGGCCGAGGAGAAAAAGCCGGAGACTCCCGTCCAGGAGGAGAAACCCCTCACGGACATGAAGGACTACCGCCGTTTCCACAACCTCGTGGAGATGCGCAACTATATGGCGGAACTCGGCTTCGAAGGCGTGCAGGAGATGAACTACATGGCCGCGAAAGCCGCCGCCGCCAAGGAAGGCTATGACTTCCAAATCCAGAAGTAACACCCTTTAAAACGAACGCCTTATGAAAGAGAAAGTAGAAAACGGCTGGAGAAACGTCTCCTCGCCCCTTGTAGTCAGCGATATCACCGCCCTCACCGATGACCAGCTCAACTGCCTCAAGGCAGGTGACATAGTCCTCAAACGGACCGGAGCCCAGAAGCACACCTATGTCGTGTCCTACAAGGGTGACGGCGTAGGCGAAGGCATCTGCCTTACCTATACCGCAGCCGGTCTTGTGGAGACAGTGTCCTACGACTTCACCGAGGACGGATGGGACTACAACTCCACCGACAAGTGCACGCTGAACGTTGACTAAAACGCGCTGACAAGTGACAAGGGAACTGCTCATATCGAACGTGGCACTCCGCATGGACGAGGTGGTGCCGCACATCGAAATCCCCGGGGTTGATGTGGATGGGGCGGATGACAATCCGCTCTATCCCCTCATCGACGGAATCCTTGACGACTGCGCGGTTGAGCTGTACTCCGTTGCTCCGTACTGGCGGCTTCCGCAGACGAGATTCGCGGACAGCGACATCTCCGTGGATGCCGTCGGAGACCGCTATGTCATCCGGCTCCGGCTCAACGATTCGTTCCTCCGTGTCGCAGAGATCAACTGCACCGCCTTCAAGCGGCCCATCACCGAGGTCGTGACCGAGCAGTCCCCGGAAGGCAAGCGCCAGCACAACAAGTTCCTCATGGGGAAGGAGACCAAGCCCGTCGGCGTGCTTTCGTTCGGCGAATGGCCCGTCTCCCTTCCTTCGTCCCTGCCCACGCCTATGGTCGGATGCCGCGAGATTGACTGCTATTCCGTATCGACGCAGGTGGAGAAGAGCACCATCGTGGCGTCCTACATAGCGATGCCCGTCTTGGCAGGGCCGGTGAGCATCCCGTTCCCGGACACCCTCATCCCCGCGCTTGAGTGGCTTGCCGCCGCACGCGCATTCGGAGCGAGGGGTGACGTGAACCACGCGGCCATCTGCCAGCAGAACGCGCAGAACCTTATTATGTAAGGACTCTATGGGGGCAGTCAAGACAGGCATCACCGAGGTCGCTCCCGCCGCTCCCGACTTCCGCCCGGAGGCCGGGACTGTGGATGTGAAGGAAACCCTGCCCGTCATTCAGATTCCCGAAGAGCCGGAAGACGAGGAGGAAGACGCCACCCCGCAGGCGCTTAAGGTAGCCGTCACGGAAGTCATCCCGTCCGACCCGGACTTCAAGCCGGAAGCGGGCATCGTGGACGTGAAGAAACTCCTGCCCCTCGCGGAGAAGTTCGTCATCACGGGGAACGAGGACGAACGCGCCATCCTCACGGAAATCTTCAAGGTAGGCCCGGCAAAGCCCTGCGAAGAGCCGCCCCACGCCCCTTGCGGAAGGCGGGAGATAAAGGACATCGTGGCCCACGCACGGATGAGCATCCACGATTTCCTCGCCATAGTAAAGGCCGGTGAGGATATGGGGGTCGGGATTGACGAGTATGTTCAGCTTGCGGAATACCTGTACGGACAGTTCTATCTATCGGTGGACGTGTTCTGCGCTAACGGTGCGATGATGCTCCACGGTGGCCGCGAAGCCGATGCCTTTGCCGTCGTGCGGCTCGGTGACGAGGATGTGACAAGCCGTATACCGCCCGAGCAGTTCTCTTGGGAACGATCGTCCGGGAGCCAGGAGCAGGATGCGATTTGGAATATGTTGCACGATGGGGTCGGGCCGAGGATTCACGTGACCGCCGCAGATGTCAACGGCTCCTGCACCTTCTACTGTATCATCCCGGTTAGCAGTATCAAAAATGCAAATCTATAAACAATACTGACAATGAGCCAAACCATATCAAGAGGCCAGATATCATTTGTCGACCTCAACGACGGAAAGTCGATTAGCCTGTACCTGGTCTCCAACCAGGCTCTGATGCAGCTGTACGATGTGGACTTGCACACCTACAGCCCGGACTATACGGTCAGCCCATACCTGGTCATCAGTCCGAACCTCTTCATCTCCGGCAAGTCGGGAAACCAAATCTCGCACATCTCCGGCACACCTACATGGAAGATTAACGGGACGAACGCAACGTCCTATCAGTCCGGCGTATCCATCGCGACATCCGCGCCGTACACGCTCACCATCAGCGCGAACAACATCGCCAGCTCCAGCTTCATGACCATCACCTGCGAACTGAACTACGCAGACGAGGACACCGAACTGGTCACCCCCGCAACGGCGCAGATTACCTTCTCCCTTGTGGACACCACGGGTGAACTCATCCGTGCCATCGCGTACTCGATGGACAAGACCATCTTCTACAACGACGTGACCGAGGGCAACCAGACCATCACCATCCACTGCGATATGTGGCGCGGTGCTACGATTGACGCCACGAACGTGTCCTATCAGTGGTTCCGCAAGGATGACCCGGAGGGAGCCGATGCCTACGATTGGCACAAGATCGTCGCGTCCTACAGCGGTACGGGCGGTGCGCCTGCAACGGGCACTCTCCCGGACGGCTCTTCTTGGAAGGAAGTCCTCAAGGGTTACTGCACCGGGTACACCACCAACGAACTGACGGTGGATTCCCGCGACGTACTGAACTACGATGCCTTCATGTGCCTGTGCACCGATACCGACAGCGACGGCCCGTCCAACACCTACAACGAATCCGTCCGTTCCGATACGGTGACCATCCTTGACTGGACTGACCCGTTCACCCTGGACTTCAAGACCCCGGCTGGCACCTCGCTCACGCCCGGTACATCCAGCATCACCACCAACGTGTCCGTGTGGCAGAAGGGCGAAGAACTCGCCGACTCCGTGCAGAACGCATTCTACTATTGCTGGACGAAGGCGAACAAGAACGGCACCGTCGCAACCGGGACTGACCTGCCGACAACGAGCAATCCGGACATAGATGATTACAAGGCCAGCGGCAACAAGACCGGGAGCCAGGCATACCCGCCGGCTGACAGCAACTGGGCAATCCAGACCGTTGGCGGCACATCATTGTACTGCCGCTATGCAACGGGCTCAACCGCACGTTCGCTTACCATTTACAAGGACGAAATATCCGTCAAGAACACGTTCTTCGTGGAAGTAATCATTCCGTAGTATGTACAAAGGAACCCTCGCCCGCGGGCAGATAACCTTCTCCGACCTTCAGATCATCCAGGAGAAGTCCGAGATTGCAGCCGCCTGGTACGCCATCAACGGCTCTGCACTCGCCGACACCGTGGGCGAGACGGGTTCTTATTACATCACGAAGCAGTTTGCGGCGAAGTATTCCCTGCGGACGGGCCGTGCGATTTACACTTTCAACAATGTGTCGTACACCTTCGCAGGGGGCACTATAGTCTACACCTTCCCCGGATTGGGGACTTCCGCGCTTGATACGGCTTACGTGGCCCTTCGTGAGTTCCTGCGTGCATCGGGCCTTTTCGACGGGAGCGATTCGTTCACGGAGGTATTCGACTGGGAGACATATTCGGAACTCCTTGCGGTCTATTACGCTGCGGAACACGCCATCCTTGAGGCCGTGGAGGAAACGCAGGACGAGAGCATCGACCAGGTGGAATACCTCTCCAATGCCTTTGCGGATTACGGCACGGTCATCACGGGTGGTCTCATCCTCGGTCACTTCATAGGCGTGAAGAACTCCAGCAATGCTGTGAAGGCCGCGCTGAACGGAGACAATGTGCTTGCAGGATGGAGCAACGCCACGCACGGAACCATTATGTTCGCAGCGGGCATCACCAGCCTTGGTGATTCGTCCAACGAGGCGGCTGCGTCCACGAAGATTTATGAGGACGGGACGCTTGTCGCAAATAAATTGATTGCGACGGGCGCGACCATCAGCGGCTCTATCACTGCTACGGGCGGCACTATCGGCGGATTCCATATCGGCGAGATAGATATGTATGCGGGCAGCGGAGGCAACTACGTCGAATTCAACACCGACCCGACAGCCGGGCAAGACCAGTTCATCCTCGCCGGCGGGAGCGATTTATCCACCGCCCCCTTCTATGTGAAGAAGGATGGCTCCATCAAGGCCACGGCAGGTATGATTGGCGGGTTCAAAATCAACAGTGATTACCTTGGCATTGGTAGCGAGTCGTTGGAAGTCACCTCTCTCACTTCCTTATGGCAGGGATGTGTCTATGTTTCTTCTCGCGTTTCCGGCTCCGGGGCAGGTAGCAAGTATAACACCGTCAGCCTTGACCCAAGAGATAATGGGTCGGGCGGCGGAATCATAACAATCAACACGATTACGAGTGGGACGGTAAACGATAAGGTCGCCATCGCTGTAAACTCCGGCACGTTCAAGGGATTGAGGCCATATACACAGGTAAACTCCACGTCCGCCACAATGACGCTGAACTCCACCGCGTATAACCATGTCCTTAACTATAATAATGACGTTACGGTCACCACGCCTACCGGCAGCCAAATAATTATCGGCGACACGCACTATGTGTTCCAAATCCAGAACGTTACCACTACCTACAAGGCCGGAAGTGGGCAGTCCATTCTGTATAAAGGCGCGACCTATCCTTCAACGAGTTCTGGCCTCGCGTTATCCGGTAGAGGAGTTGGCGTACTTGTCTACTACCAGGCCGACACGTGGCTTTTGACTTGGCATTTAACAACATAATAATATGACGATAGATTTCTCACACTTTCAGGCGTTCACGGGTATCAGCCACGAAAAGGTGGTCGAGCAGGACATCCATAAGGAGATTGCCGACCTTCTTTACACGCAGTACAACGGCATAATGGCCCACGACGTAGCCCTGCGCATCTACAAGAGCGAAGGCCCGGTTGAGTTCAACAAGGAAGAAGTGGACTTCCTCCGCAAGTTCGCGCAGAACGGGACGCCGATTTTTATGGACAGCCTGGAAGCAAACATTAAAGACGAATAAAGACTATGGCAACTGAAACCCCGATTACCAGCCTGCTACCTTCTTCGCAGGAAATCAGCATACTCGCAGGCAAGTCCATCCCCTACTTCGCGGATTCGGACGGAGCCGCCGGAGCCATTGACGGAGACACCGTGAAGGCTTGTCTTGAGAAGGCCAACTCCGCCTATCAGAAGCCGGGCACGGGAGTCC
>Ga0310696_10006311_pt1 | contig 14096 bp, 12 predicted proteins | sample AusTroGonzalo_MG_4_FD_203885 | JGI IMG/M metagenome (GOLD analysis project Ga0310696, IMG submission 203885) | Bovine rumen microbial communities from tropical cattle in Woodstock, Queensland, Australia - Gonzalo_02 (v2) (version 2) | ecosystem: Host-associated > Mammals > Digestive system >...
ACGGTGTTACCCATCAGGGTCTGCTCACGCGTACACTTCACGAAGTCGCGCAGGATACCTTCGATGGTACCTTCGGAGAACGGCGTGTTGTGCTCCGCCATGTGAACAGCCATGTCGTGGATGTTCAACGTCTGTTTGTAACTGACTCGAGGGTAGTACTTGCCAAAGGCAGCCGACTTCGAGTTCTTGTTTTGCGAAAGATAAAGTTCAATCATACTTGTTTAAGTTTTTAGTTATTAATAATGTTATTGTTAATTTGTTCGTTACTTCTTTTGTACTGCAAAGTTACGAATATTTAATTTGGTCTTGCTAATTATTGCAAATTGTTGTAAATTATCGCAATATATTATTCGTTTTTCTCGATATTTTTTCGTACCTTTGTGCTTGAAATAATAAACGACAAAAAAATGACAACTTAAAACAAAAGTATATGAACAAAACAACAAGAACATTCGGGCGGTCAGAACTCGCCCAGCTGTACTTCCCCCAGCTGCCACCCATGTCAGCATGGCGTAAGTTCAAGGAGTGGCTCGAGGTCAATCCCCGGCTACGCAGTCTTCTCACCCTCAAACGGCGCACCTACACGCCTGCTGAGGTCTCGATGATCTACGAAGAGGTGGGCGAGCCGTAACGGCGCGCGGCACAGGATTTTCAGTAAGAGCCACCGGCTGTCTCATAAGCGTTTCCTGCTGAGCAGCGAGTGGCTCTTATTCGTGACACCAGTTTTTAGGACATAATGTAGAGTCGACAAGTCGACAAAAGGCATTGAACAATACGAATATAATGTTGAAAAATTCTATAATATTATTATATATATTATAATATATATAATAATATTAATTAATATATTGATATGTTTGTCTCTATATATGGCGTTTTTCAAAAACGTTTTGTCGACTTGTCGACTTGTCGACTTTTCCTCCAGTCTACATTATGTTGTCACACTCTTTACCTTTAGGTAAGAGAAACTTTGTGAAAACACTTTTTTAAAAATTCCGTTGATAAAAATTTGGAAGTATCAAAAATAGTTTGTATATTTGCAGCGTCAAAGGTTATCTTTTGACTACGCCGCTGAGTGCGGGGAGCAAGACTTGATCGACACTACTCCATTTAAAAGTCACCTTCGGGTGGCTTTTATTTTTCATATCTCTTTCGAAATACGCGATTGAAATCGGGGCTTTGCACTTGGATTCTGTTTACAGGTAACACCTTCTTCCCCTTGAATATCAACACTTCTAACGCATCTTGATTTGACTCAAAATATGCTTTAATTTCAGAAGCCAACAAACGCGCATTATAATCCGAGATCATGTTTAGCAACACACGATTAGCCTGGCCTATTGACTCTTTCATTCTGGTTCCAGCAGATCCTTTTCCCTGAATGGTTTTTAAATCATACAATTTGTATATGCCTTTACGCTCGAAAATAAAGTCGGCTGTACGCATACCTTTGGGGTTTGGTAGTATATAAACGCGACATCCCATCTCTACAGCTTTTCGTGCAGCATTAAGCAGGTTGTCATAGTCTTCACTATTTTCGCCACCAACAGCAAAGATGTTCGTTTCTCCGGGTAGTGGTCTGAATTCGCTATGTAAGGTTATCTCTTTCAACGTCCATACAAAGCCAGTCCCCTTTGTATAAAGCAAATCCTCAAGTAAAGTATCTAAGTTTTTGGTGACAGGTTCTGCAGCTATCCAACAATAGGAGCCAACCTCTTCATCGCCTGAAAAACCTTCCATTGTTATATCATCATTCATTTTGCAGATCAAACTTTTTGTATTTAAATGCAAAGGTACTACATTTCTTGAAAATAGCCAATAATCGTAAATATTTTTTTTGAAACTTTCGTTGTAAAAATATACGCAATTTGCATAAACATACTCTTAAAAAATGATACATAGATTTGCTGGTAGTAAAACATTGTAACTCTACCAGTAAAACGCTGTTTTACTCCATGCAAAATGCCGTTTTGTTACGAACGTACTGCAAGTGCATAAACATTTAAAAACTATTATTCTGATTGGATGGAAGATTTGAGTGAGAGGTTTGATGTACTTGTGAATGTTGAATGAATAGTTCTCTATGTAAATATTGGATAAACTGGAGAACGCAACTGGCGTATGATATCTAGCAGACGCTCAGCACTACCACTACGGAATTTGAGAGGAAGTGTCTTGAGTTGCTCTTCTGTTATGAAGAACGAGAAGCCTTGCAGACGAGTGAAGAGGTTTTCGTAGTTGACCTTTACAAGTTCCTCCATCTTCTTATAAAGTGCTTCATTGTCTTCATCTACCAAATCCATATACAATGTTTCACTATTCATCGGACCATGAGGAGTGAAGGCAGTACCTTTGGGCACTATGCACTTGTCACTGCCAGTAAATGGAGCTGCAAAATGGACCAAGTACTCCAGTTCTGTGTCCTCTGCCAGTTCAAAGACGTTCTCGTCAATCTTCAATGCTTCAATCTGTTCACGTGTAGCCATAATCAGTATTTTCTTTTTATCTTTTTGAGTGCAAAGATAGTGTTTATTGCCAAATAATCAAAATAAAAATGTTTCCACAAGCCTTGTGGAGGAAAAATAGTTTCAAATTTAGTTGCAATTTAGTATCTTTTTTGTATCTTTGTACCCATAAACTATAAAATACTATGATTGACGAAAGGAAAGTATTACTATATAGTGCAGAAATGGCAGAACATGCTAATGGTGCTGCACAGTATCTGGAAGCCTTATTAGGTGGCAGATTTGTCACGAGAGAACAGACTCGTGATATGGTTGATTACTTGTTCGCTGAAACAAAGAGAAATATCGAAAGTTGCCCTTTTGCGACTCAAGACGAGAAGGATGCAGAGATACATCGTAGAGAATTGTTGTTGAAAGCATTGAAGCCGCTTATGGGGTTGTAGTTGTATAGCAAGGGAGATGGAAAGGATTAGCAAGGACGTAGCGTAGACGTAGCATAGGCGTGGCATAGGCGTGGCATAGAGCAAGCTGATGGGTTTGAAGGAATATTAAAAATAGTATGAATACTTCAAAAATGAGTTTAAGAAGATATATATTAGATTATGGCAGACATAATAGACAACAACGAAACAAGAGAACTCATTGAGTTTTATCGTTTGGGATTGGACAGCATCATACAAGGAGATTATTCAATAGCCTGTTTGGATGGGAAGGATTCTTCATGGATGGATGAAGGATATCATCCTTCAACGGAATATATTATTGTAATTGAAAAAACTGGTATCGTGGAATATCAAAAAACTATTGATTCTTTTTTTAGTATCAATTCTTATTCGCCTTCCAACAACAAACTTTTTTTAGGTGGTGGGGATAAAATCAGCAATCCAAATCCTATCATAGATGATTCGACAAATACCGTAAGTGTGGATGAAGAAAAGAATTCTGGATTAGAAATGTCTACCCATACTGTACTTCCTTCATATTTAGACAATTTAATATATGGCGAGTTCTTTGGTGCAAAATATCAGCCAGATTATCAGCGTTATGATTATAATTTGGATCTTACAGAAGAAGAACTTCTTATTTATTTGGGAACCTATTTCCCTAGGTCGTTTGGAGAAAGTCTGTGTCTTTTTTCACCAATTATAAAAGCAGAGGCTATTAACTCTATATTGAGTCAAAAGGATTGTATTAATATTCTTGACGTGGGTTGTGGTTCTGGAGGAGAGATTATCGGTTTATTGCATGTTATAGAAAACTGTGAGAAAAACAATAATCCTATCAATATATATACATACGATGGCAATCAATTGGTTCAAGATATACTGATGGAGTTGGTGAGCCAATTCCAAATATCCACTAAAACAAAGAGACGAATCCAAATATACACGAACGTACAGCGGATAAATAGCTTAAACGACATTGAAACAATAGTGAAAAATGTTTGCTCTTTTAGCTTCGATTTCGTCATGTGCAATAAAATGTGTAATGAGTTGATATCAAGGGCAAACATAACAAATGCATACCGTTTAATGTGTAACTCATTAGCCCCTTTATTGGATAACACAGGATTATTGCTTGTTTTGGACGTTACGACAAAGGATGTAAATAGTTCAAGATTTTATCCTGAAATATTAAATGAGCAGATTAATAGCTTTGTTGCACGGAACAATGAGGGGTTTTCAACCTTGTTACCTATTTCTTGTGCTTTACATTCTGAATGCATAAATTCGTGTTTTACACAACGGAAATTCTACATATCTCATTCACAAAAGCAAAATGATTTATCAAAAGTTGCATACCGTATCATTGCTAGAAAATCTTTGTGTGAAGAATTCATTAGGGAAATAGGAAATAAAAAAGAAATTGTTAACGAGAGTAATGGTAATGCTGGAGACTCAGCATATTGTCCACTTTCAAAAAAATAAGACGATTATGATAATAGAAAGTTTCTATGTTAAGGAGTCTCAACTTGACCTCCAACAGAAAGTAGTTCTTCAAAAGAAGTTGGCCCAAAACTTAGTTGTCACAGGAGGGGCTGGTAGCGGAAAAAGTATACTGGCTCTTCTAAAAGCAAAAGCCATGTTAAGCAACAATGATAGAGTCTTGTATGTTGTTAAAACTGTTGCTTTGAATACTTATATGGACGCAGGTGTTTCTGCAGAAGCTGAAAAGGAAAGAACACAGTCTTCTATCGGTAACTCTGACAATAGAATTTGGGGAAGACTTAAAAATTCTATTTGCAGCTATAACCATTGTTTTAAGTGGGTAAAAGTGAAAAAAGAGGATGACAATGAAGAAGAGTACTATGAATGGGAAAACCAAGGATGGAGAAAAGGACATTATGATTATATCATATTAGATGAAGCCACCGATTTAAAAATGCCAGAAATAGAAGACTTGATAAAGCATTGCACCTATTTTGTGGCATTTGGTGATGATGATCAACAATTATTTTCGTTCATCAACACAACAACAAAGGTTTCTCAAATAGCAGATAAAGTCGGTATTGAAAGAAAAGATATAGATAACCTTATCTACAATCATAGATTACCTAAAAAGATGGCACGTCTTGTTGTTTATATTCATCCTCGAGTTAAGCCAAATACACCTGATTCGGATAATTTCATTCGGCGTTGCTTGGTCGAAGGTACGGAATTACCGCATATCTATCAGTATTCTAGCGAGAATGAGCAATTTGACGAAATAATCAAAATTGTCAAGAACAAAAATGGAGGTCTTAAGAGTGTGGGAATACTATTCCGTGATAATGAAAGTATGAAAAGAGCCTATCGGTATTTTACCGAGAACGATTTACCAACGTCAATGGTGATTGAGAGCAAAACAATTGGCGAAGACTTTGATTCTGCAGCTCCAAATCTGATGACTTATCATGGTGCTAAAGGTCTTCAGTTTGAAACGGTTTTTATTCCTAACTGTTCTGATCCAGGTTCTGAAAAAGCTCCGCTATACGTAGCTCTTACCAGAACATATTCCTCTTTATACATTATGTACACAGGAATTAAACCCTATTTCATCAGTCAAATTCCATCAGAATTATACGAAACCAATAATGAAGGTCCGCAACGTAAATTCACATTTGGAAATAATAATACTTCAAACTCAACAGAATCACCATTTTAACAAATAATATAATATGAAATACTATATTCCATCATCTACTTTAAATATAAGTAATATACTTTCTTCAGGGAGTATCTCCCCTTATAGTTATTATGGGAAAAGAAAATTTGGTATAAAAACATTTGAGCCTATAAAAGAATGTGAAAAGTTTAAGGACCATATTATTCTTTTTGGGAAATACCCATTATTCTCTATCATCAGCGACAAGGAATCATATCCTGTGTGCATTGAGATTGAGATACCTGACAACATAGTAGTTCCATCTAACATACCTGATGTCTGTTATGTATCCAAGACTATATTTATTAGTCCTTCAAACATTTCTTTTGTCTTTGAGAACGAAGAGTTTTTGAATAAATCCTTGTTTTGGATAGATATAAGCGAAGAGGCAAAATTTTTTGATCAATACAAGGATAAATTTATCCTACGCGAAAGTATAAATGAAACCATCAACTTAACTTCAAGTACATTAAATGATCTCATTATTGAACAAACTTCAGATATAGATGCTGAAGTTATGAAAGATTGGAAAATCGATAAAGTTAGAGGAACTTTGTGCGGATTATTTATAGGTGCTAATGGATTTGAAGACTTAGATGAGAATGGTATTGGATATCGACGTAATAGAATTAAAGAACTAATATCGCAATTATTGCATATCTTCGATGGACATACCAAATTAGTAAATCAAACATATCTATTACAGAGGTCTGCTTTAAGCGAATTTACAAAAAATGAGCAGAGGATACACCAGTTATGTACAGTTCCGACATCTGGACAATTGGAGATTCTTTATAACGCTGACACAGATGTTCGTATTAATTTCTATAACAAATTACTAAATCGCATTTTATCAAATAGTGATTTTCTTACACAGCAAGAAGTATGTCAAGACGGAGGAAAACTCTTATCCACATTATATGGGAATCGTTGGAAAAATTCTTCTGATTATCACTACTTAATTCAATTGTATAATAACGTAACAAAATATGACCATTTCGACTTAAATTTCAACGAATCTATTATACTACGTTCCTTTGCCGCTTTTGTTCAACGTGGCTTAGGGGAATGGGATAAACTCAGAGACTATTTGAACGAGCGAAATGACTCTTTGTCAGACAGGCGTTTTATTTATGCTTTGTATGGAGCTAATAATGGCTTTTCTGTTCTTTCAAAGACATTGACTGACACTGCTGATATTTCAGATAGTGCTCTAAAAGAATTTATTTTTGATTTGAATGTAATATCAATGATAGATAGTGATTATGTCGCTATAGAGAATATTATTTTTGAGGAAGTGAAAAATGACCCAGAATTATTAAGTGAAGAAGTAGAAAACAGGGAACAACATGGAGATATAGATGAAATAGAGTTGCATATTTGGCAGAAGGGAATTAGAGAATTTGCAATTGAAAAGGCTATAAAGCGAGATAAGAAAAAACTCATTCCGACCTTAGAAGAAGCTTTAATAGAAAATGGGAATAATACAGATTATTATGTCTTCCTGAAGTTATTGGCAACCTATGAAGGGTGGAACTCTAGTAGTAAAGTATGGTTAAGAATGCAGGAACACTTTGTGCCAGATTATTATTCTCGTATAGGAATTTTGAATTCAAAAGTTACCCAAAAAGGAGTTGCGGCAGATAATAGTCCTTCGCTTTTTGGTCCTTCAATTGAAGAAAATGGAGAAAAACTTAATGCAAAGAGACCTTTTTATGAGGATAGCTATGCTTGGGAAACTATTCGAACAATGATACCATTACAAATAAGAGAAAGAACTCAGAAAGATTTCATGTGGCTTCAGCAAGAATATCAGAAAGGTGATAATTCAAAGTATTATGCAAAAGCCAGTCGTGAAAACTCAACTGTAATAGAAGCTCTTAGACGATTGCTATTAAAAAGAGATTATATTAAAGGGATGTTCGAGAAGGAGATAGAACTTATAATTCAGAATCTACATCACCAATATGATAAGTGAAAAAACGTATATTACAACCGACGATGGCAAACAAGTAATAGCAATAGCACCTGTTATTATATCTGCCAGTCGCTCAACGGATATACCGGCCTTTTATGCCAAGTGGTTCTTCAACCGCTTGGCTAAAGGCTATTGTACATGGTATAACCCGTTCAACATCAATCAAAAGATGTATATCTCTTTTGAAAATTGTAGAGTGATTGTGTTTTGGACAAAAAATCCTGCGCCCATCATTCCCTATCTGCCAGAGCTTGACAAGAGAGGAATACATTATTACTTCCAGGTGACACTTAATGACTATGAGCTAGAGGGATTTGAGCCAAATGTACCGTCAGTAAAGTCACGTATAGCAACCTTTAGACAGTTATCTGAACTAATAGGAAAGGAACGGGTGATTTGGCGCTTTGATCCTTTAATCGTTACGCCGCAATTAACTACAGCAATGCTGTTAGAGAGGATCCGAGGGTTGCACCATTGTCTGAATGACTATACAGACAAGTTGGTATTCAGTTTTGTTGATGTGAGAGCCTATCGCAAGGTACAAGCAAATCTTGTTAAGGAGACTCAGTTCTTTACAAAAGACGATGTGGAGCAGGCAGAAATGACTTACGAGCAGCGGATGGAAATAGTCAGGGGCTTGACAGCGATACGAGATATGTATTCCAAGCGGATTCAATTGGCGACATGTGCTGAAGACATAGACTTGGAACGTTATGGCATAGAGCACAACCGCTGTATCGATGGCGAGCTAATGAAGCGTATTTTTGCTGACGATGAAGAATTGGTTTATTATCTTCACACAGGAAAGTTGCCAGAACGAGATATGTTTGGCGAGATACCACCACTGCCACAGAAGACAAAAGACCTAAAGGACAAAGGGCAAAGGAAGATTTGCGGCTGTATGGTGAGTAAAGACATTGGTATGTATAATACTTGTCGCCACTTCTGTGTTTATTGCTATGCCAACACCAGCAAAGAGGCTGTTCTGAAGAACAAAGACAAACATAGTGATGAAAGCGAAAGTATCGTAGGTTAGGATATGGATCTTTTTGATTATATATTCAATAGAGATGCTTCTCAAAAAGAAAATCCAGGTAGACTGTCTTCATATAGACAGGCTGCAGAACTGATATGTATGTGCTGGAACAAACTGGAAATGGGATTCATTGAGCCTTATTTGGACGAGGATGTAGTTTGGAAAGGTGGGGTCCCTTATAGGGAGATCAATGGGAAAGATAATTACCTGAAGTTGATGGCCCAGGTATTTGACTCTCTCCAATATTCAAAGAAAAGTTATAGAGCAGATGTTGTAATGATGAATGAGTATTACGCTCGCATTACTGTTGATAGTGAGCATCAAGACTTAGCTCATCGTATTAAAATAGAAAATGGACTAATTAAAGAGATTTGGATAACACCATCTTGGGAGTTAGAAAATAAGGAAATTCGTGGTTCATCTCCATTTGGAGTTTTTAATCAGACCACTTTACATGAACAAGCAGCGGCTGTTGCTGCCATAGAACAATATGTCAAGACGGAACTTGGCGATAAGTCTATAACATGGGCAACCTCATACGAGTTGAAGAACTCGCATTGCCAGTTGTCGTTTACTTGTGATGGGGTTTCTTATGACATTTTGGTGGAGATACATAGTTGGGATGGTGGATGTCGCTTTGTTACAGGGTCAGAATTTGATCGTCTTGTTTCAGGAAGTAAAGCTAATGATCATGTTCCATGTATCTTGGCTCTTGATCCTGAATGCAATTTCGTAAGTCTAACGTTGCTTGAGGATTTGGATGTTCGTATTCAGAAATTAAGGACTAAAGGTATGAACGAATGGACTTTCAGAAGTCTATTCAAGACAAAGGCCCAACTGAGCAGGCTAGTTGTCACCAAAGACTATCGGATTACGTTGCCAGAGTATAATGATATTGAAGTTAAGATGGAGCCGCTGGTGAAAGCGGTATATTTCTTGTTTTTGAAGCATCCCGAAGGTATTGTGTTCAAGGAATTGACAGATTACGGGGAGGAACTATTGAGTATCTATAAAGAATTAAAACCAATGGGATTGAGTAAGCGTACTATACAGAGTATTGAGGATGTGACGAATCCTTTGCTAAATTCTATCAATGAGAAATGTGCTCGTATCCGTTCTGCGTTCGTGAAGGAATTCGATGAAGGGCTTGCCAAGAACTATTTTGTAACGGGTGAGCGTGGCGAGGCCAAGAAAATCTCCCTTCCTCGTGATTTGGTGGTCTGGGAATAGTATGGAAAGTTGGACAATTATAATTATCGTAATCATAGGAGTAATTTGGGGTATAGGATTGCTCCTTTGTCTTCTTATGTTTATATTAGGGTGGACAGAACATCGGAAATTAGAATGGACGTATTTGATTGGTGGACTGCTCTTCCCATGTGTCATACTTTATGGATTGTATAATTTTTTATGTTTATATTACAGTATAATTAAAAACAATGGTGGTATTATAGGTCACATTCATTATGTGAAACAATGTAAGCGTCAAGAGAAGGAGAATAGGCGAATAGAAGAGGCTTATAAGCGAGGAGAAATTAAAAGAGAGGAACTTCCCAGACAATGGTGTGATGGAATAACACATTTTGAACTTAAAGGAGAACTGCTATGTGGAGATGATTGGCGTGAACTCGTATATATAGAGAACGAGTATAATGAAATTCTAAACAACTTCTTTGAGCGCCACGACAACATAGAACTAAAAGACGGATATAAAGTAATATATTTGTCTGACGAGATAAGGAAACTAGCAAGAAATGATATTGTAACATATTGGGCTCCCCTTACAGAAAAGCCCACGATTGAGAGCATTAAAATAAGCTCGATAGACTTACTAAATGATTTATACTATCCAGAAGATGCAAAAAACTTGCATCATGGTCTTATGTCTATTTTTGGAACTGGCACTAATCATGGCGCTGAATATGTACATGGAACCTATTTCCCATTAGAAGAAGGAACTGATGAAGAAATCCTATTTCAAATTAAGTCAATTGTCAAAAAGATAATTGAACGATATTCAGGAGGCCTTTGTTGTTCAGTAGATAGACCTTCTTTAGACGAAGAGCGAACTGAAGATTTTGCGGATGAACAGTTTAGTTGGGAAATAAACAAACTAATTGAGGAAGTCAAAGAACGAATAGACAAATTAGAGCAACATGGTATTTCTCGAAGGCTACTGATGAAGATGATTCCAGAACGCCCCAAATTAAGTAGACTTATTGTTTCCAAGGATATGCGGATCATTCTACCTGATTATAACAACATGGAGATAAAGATGGAACCAATCAACAAGGCGGTTTTTCTTTTGTTCTTAAGACATCCAGAAGGAATTATTTTTAAAGAATTGCCTGATTACAGAAAAGAACTTGTAGATATCTATCAGAAAATCAAACCTCTTGGACTTAATGACAGGGCTATTCAGAGTATAGAGGATGTAACGAATCCGCTCCTCAATTCTATCAATGAAAAGTGTGCAAGAATAAGAGGAGCATTTATTTACAAGTTTGATGATAGTTTGGCACAACATTATTATATATATGGAATGAGAGGTGAACCAAAGAAGATTTCTCTTCCTCGTGACTTGGTGGTTTGGGAATAAAAATCTTAGCAAATTATTTGGAATGTTGGAATATTCTTCCTACCTTTCACCTTGGTGAACTTACTTCCGCTCGAGAAAATTCAAAAAATATTTTGGTTTTCTCCTCGCTTATTCGTAACTTTGCAGTTGAAAAGAAAGAGATTATGCGAAGACCAGAAATAGTAAAGCAGATCAAAGAGGCTATTCAGGAAACGGAACCTACTGCGACGGCGATTCTGTATGGCTCTGAAGCACGAGGCGATGCTCGTGCCGATAGCGATATTGATGTGCTGATACTGTTAGATGGTGATAAAAGGGATTTCCGTAGAGAAGATAAAATATCTGGCGAATTATACAATTTGGAACTTAATACAGGAGTACTTATTAGCCCGATGATAATGCTTCGCAAACAATGGGAAAACCGTCCTTTTAAAACGCCTTTCTATATCAATGTTGTAAACGAAGGAATCACATTATGAAAGAAACTCTTCTTCATAAGGACAATACCTTGAGTGTCTCGTAATGTTTAACCGAGTGGCACAGCAAGAGTCTGTGACCTCTCATAACATTACAGACAATATGGGTAAAAGTAGAAAAAGGACACCAGTAAGTACATGGTGTTGTTGCAAATCGCAGAAACAAGGTAAGTTGATTTGCCATCGTAAGTTTCGTCGCAAAGAACGAACTTTAATTCATTTGGATAAGTTTGAACATCTACCCAGTCGCCAATGGGAAATAGTGAGGCAGTGGGATTTAGGTGGAGACGGAAAATGCTATTTCCACGGTGATCCGACGGAAGAATGGTATGTTAAGTTGATGCGCAAGTGAAAATCACATTTTTCACAAGCCTTGTGGGGTGAAATTGTTTGGTGGCAAAGGTACAAGTTCGTATCTTTGCCACTGAATTTTATGTGAACAGATTATGACAGATTACGAGTACATTTATCAACAAGTGAAGAAAGCCCATTACAAAGGATGGGATGATGAAGAGTTAAGGAAGTGTGTGGATATGTTGCCAACTCTAAGCAGAGAGGAACAGCTGGCATTGTATCGGAGCAAGTGGATTGAACATGAGAAAGCTCTTAAGGAGGCCATCTTTAATCAACTCTTCAAAGAACGGATTGGGGAACGTGACAGAAAAATTAAGGCGATGTCTATAGATGAGCTGGTCGAAAACCTCCATGACGAGAATGGATATGGCAAGTTCATAGTTCTCGAAATGAAGGAGCGCTTCGACTCCTTGGATGATGAGGACAAGATGAAGATTATCGACACCTTGTCTGCTACAACTAAGGCCAACCAGAGGTGGGCTGAGAGTAAAAGGAAAAAGTTGAATAAGGAGAATAATGAGTTATGCCAGAACAACGAAGAATAAATCAACGTGGTGGCAAGTATGGCGATTTGCCATTAGAACTTGCCCATGTGCAGCCTCAGGCTCCTGAAATTGAGAAGGCTGTGCTCGGGGCGCTGATGATTGACAGGGATGCTTATATGGAGGTAAGTAACCTGTTACGAGTCGAGAGTTTCTATGAGCCCAGAAACCAAATGATATACGAAGCCATCGTGAAACTCAGTGCGGAAGAGAATCCTGTTGATGTGCTGACAGTCACTGATAAACTGGCAAAAATGGGAAAGTTGGATGAAGTCGGTGGCCCAGGATATATAGCTGACCTCAGTTCAAGAGTTGCAACATCTGCCAATATCGTATATCATGCCAATATCATTGCAGAGAAGTATTTGGCCAGACAGATGATTCACTACGTGGGGACGATAGGGAACAAGGCCTTCGACGAGACATACGACATCAAAGATGTAGTGCAGGAGGCTGAGAGCATTCTCTTTGAACTATCGCAGAAGAATATGAAGAAAGACTATTCTGTATTGTCGCCAATTGTAGACAAGGCAATGGAAATGGTTAAGATAGCCCATTCTAATAAAGGAGGCACTACAGGTATATCTACAGGCTATTTCAAATTAGATGACATGACTTGTGGGTGGCAGAACTCTGACTTGGTGATAATTGCTGGCAGACCTGCTATGGGAAAAACTGCTTTTGCACTGTCGTTGGCAAAGAACATAGCGGCAGACCAAAAAATTCCCATGGCATTCTTCTCGTTGGAGATGTCGGATGTGCAGTTGGCAAACCGACTGATGGCCAATGCTTGTAAGGTAGATAGTAAAAAATTACTTAGCGGACAATTGGACAGGTCTGACTGGTTAAGGCTGGACAAAAACATAGAGAAACTGAAGGAGGCACCTTTGTATATTGATGAAACGGAAGGTCTTTCTGTCATGGAACTGAGGACAAAGGCGCGTCGTTTGGTAAAAGAGCATGGTGTGAAATTGATTATGATAGACTATCTGCAACTGATGACAGCAAGTGGGATGAACTTTAATAGTCGTCAAGAAGAGGTGTCGTTGATTTCCCGTTCGCTGAAGGGTATGGCTAAAGAACTGAACATACCTGTATTGGCATTAAGCCAGTTGAATCGTGGCGTGGAGTCACGTAATGGTGCAGAGGGGAAACGTCCTCAGCTGTCGGACCTACGCGAGTCGGGAGCTATCGAACAGGATGCTGATATGGTCATTTTCCTGCATCGCCCAGCATATTATGGACTTATGCAGAGTAGTGACGGCTCAATAGACTACACGGATAAAGCAGAGGTGATTATCTCTAAGCATCGAAAGGGTGCTACAGGTATAGTAATGATGAAATTTGTTGGTGAGTTTACGCGCTTTGAGAACTGCGATGACCCCGCAATGGCTAACCGACCTCCAATGGAAGGTGGGGAGATTATCGGGTCTAAGGTCAATGAAGGGAATAACGATATGCTTTTCTCTCAGGAAGAATATGATCCATTTAAACTAGCAGCAATAAATGGCTATCGAGGAGGT
>Ga0310696_10006312_pt1 | contig 14096 bp, 11 predicted proteins | sample AusTroGonzalo_MG_4_FD_203885 | JGI IMG/M metagenome (GOLD analysis project Ga0310696, IMG submission 203885) | Bovine rumen microbial communities from tropical cattle in Woodstock, Queensland, Australia - Gonzalo_02 (v2) (version 2) | ecosystem: Host-associated > Mammals > Digestive system >...
TAGAACCAATGAAAACGTTCGAAAATATAATTATTGACGCGAGACTTCGAGACACGAGACGCGAGACTTTGGAAAGTCCCGTGTCCCGCAGTCCCGTGTCCCATGTCAAATAATAAGAATCATGAAAATCAAGGATAACTTTTGGCTTGGATTGTTGATTGGCGCGGCTTCTTTCGGGCTGTTTTTCCTTTTGTTTAGCCTGATTCCCTGGGAGAGTTTGGGCCGCTTTTCCGTCCGTGCGCCTTACCTTTTGGCTTTCATTCCAGGTGTCGTCTTGTTTAGGATGATGTTAGTGAAATGGAATCTCGACAAAATGGGTCGTGGTGTGTTGGCGGTGACGATTGTGGGAATGCTATTGGTATTCTTTCTTGTTTAATAAATTGTAAACCAATGAAATACTATATCATAGCGGGAGAGGCTTCGGGCGACTTGCACGCTTCCAACCTTGTGGCCGAAATCAAGAAGAAGGACAAGAAAGCGGAGTTTCGGGGCTGTGGCGGCGACTTGATGAAGGCACAAGGGGTCGAGTTGCTGAAGCATTACCGTACCATGGCCTACATGGGCTTCGTGGAGGTGGCGGTTAACCTGCGGAAGGTGTTGGGCAATATCGCCCAATGCAAAAAGGATATTGTTGACTATCAGCCTGATGCTATTATCTTGGTGGATTATCCTGGCTTCAACTTCCGCATTGCCGATTTTGCCCATGAGAAAGGTTTCAAGGTGTTCTATTACATTTCGCCGCAGGTCTGGGCATGGAAACGCCGCCGCGTGAAGAAAGTCAAACGCTCGGTGGATAAGATGCTGGTAATCTTGCCTTTCGAGGAGGAATTCTACAAGGAGTATGGGGTGAATGTGACCTACGTGGGCAATCCGCTTTTGGACGAGTTGGCGAAGTTTGGCATAGCCAACCGCTCGATTTTCTTGCGTCGTAACAGCCTCGGAGAGAAACGCGAAATCATCGCCTTGCTGCCTGGCAGCCGCAAGCAGGAAGTGAAGCGTGTGCTTCCGGTCATGCTGAAAGCGGCCTCGCATTTCCCTGACTATCAGTTTGTCGTGGCGGGCGTTTCGTCGTTAGACAAGTCGTTGTATAAGAAGATTTTGGGTAATTCCGATGTCTTTTTGATCGAGGATCAGACCTACGAGTTGCTGCAAAACTCCAGCGCGGCCATCGTGACTTCGGGTACGGCGACGCTTGAGACGGCTTTGTTCACTGTGCCGGAAGTGGTGTGCTACAAGGCAACGGCGCTCTCATACTTCCTCGCCAAATGGATGATCAAAGTGAAATACATTTCGTTGGTCAACCTTGTGATGGACAAGGAGGTGGTCAAGGAACTGATTCAGGGCGACTTGACGGAGGAGAACATCGTCAACGAGTTGGAGCTGCTGCTCCACAACGGCAAACGCCAGCGTCAGTTGCTTGAGGATTATGAGGAATTGAAGGGGCGTTTGGGCAATGCAGGTGCTTCAGAGAAGGCTGCTGAGGTCATCATTGACACAATGAAGCCAAGGAAGTAATTCGTTTCAAACGAAATTTTTCTTTTTCATCGAATTTTTTTATCATTTTATTTGGAAATTGGAATTTTTTCTATATTTGCAGTGTGATTAAAAAACCTAATGACATGAAAAAGAGATTTACTACACTATCATTGATTTTACTTTTCATCGGAGCCTCGCTTTTTGCCCAAAACTCGACCCAAGGCATGGAGTTCTGGTTTTCCTACATGGAGAACGGCTACAAATACAACGCCGGCGATTGGGTCGAAAATACGGTGATGGTCAGTGCGAAACGAGCCTGCACAGGAACCATCTCGAAACCTGATGGATCGTTGGCTCCCATCCCTTTTTCGGTTCAAGCCAACGGCATTACCAATGTCTATATTCCTGAGGAGTATGCCTATAATGAGAACAATTCGGAAGTGGTCGGCCACAAGTCGCTGGTGCTGAGGGCTACCGATACGGTGTCGGTGTTTATCAGCAACATCGCCACCTATTCGTTCGATGCGTCTTTTGTGTTGCCGGTCGAAAGTTTGGGCTCTGAGTATTTCGTCCAATGTTTTGACCAGGAGGTCGGGTATACAGGTACACTCGATGAAAACATTTTTACGAGTGCTTTCCTGATTGTCGCGGTTGAGGATAGCACCTTGGTCGACATCACGCCTAGCATAGAAACGGAGAACAACGTTTTTCCAAATCAGCCAACTACGGTGCTCCTGAACGCGGGCGAGACTTATTTCGTCAGGTCGACCTACCTTGAAAATTGGCGCGACTTGTCGGGTTCACTGATTATGGTGCATGACGGAAAGAAAGTGGCTGTGTTCAATGGCAATACGACCACCTGCATCCCAACCGATGTCGGAAATGGCCGCGACCACATTTTTGAACAGGCCCTGCCTGTCGACTCGTGGGGACAGCGGTTCGCCGTGACCACCTCGCAAGGTCGGATTCGCGATTTCGTGAAAGTCACTTCGTCAGGCGACAACAATACAGTAAAACGTAACGGTCAGATAATAGCTACACTAAGCCGAGGGGAGTCTTTCGTGTTCGACCTTTATTCCTCCGAGGGGTCATGCTTCATTGAGACGACCATGCCAAGTGTGGTGTATCTCTACAACACGACAGGGGATGAGCCTATGGAGCCGAATGGCTCGAACAATGGCGACCCGTCCATGGCCTGGATTCCGCCTGTTGAGCAAAGGATTGACGAAATCACCTTCTGCACCTTCAACAGCGATTATGAGTTTGCTTCTATCGATGTCCATTATGTCAACATTGTGGTTGAGAGTGATGATGTCGATCATGTGTATTTTGATGGCGCGTTGATTAACCCCGGTAGTTTCCAACCAGTTAGGGGAACTTCGGACTACAGTTTCGTAAGGAAAAGCATCAGTCACGGCACACACCATCTGTCGTGTGAAACAGGTTTGATTGCCCATGTCTATGGCTTTGGTCAGGCCCGAGGCTATGCCTATTGCGTGGGTGCCAACGTAATCAGCCTGACGCAAAAACTGTTGGTCAACGGTGTGTGGAGCGAGCTCTATCAAGATGGCTTGTACATGTGCATCGACGAAAGTGCCGACTTGTCCGTTGAGACCAATTATCTCATCAACGGAGTGAGTTGGACTTACGGTGACGGCCAGACAGATCATGGCATTGAAGTGACGCATCAATACGCGTCGACTGGCGATTTTGTGGCGACGGCTTACATCAATGGCACCAACGAGTTCTCAACGGAATCGGTCTACGATACCTTGTCGGTGGCCATCCATGTGGGCGGTCCAGCACATCACGTGCTCGATACCGCAGTCTGTGATATGGATGTCTTCGATTATTTTGGCGTTGACTATACGCATTCTGGTCATTATGAGCGGGTTGGAACCAGCATCTACGGCTGCGACAGCACCTATATCCTTGACCTTGACTTGGGCTTCACACCTTATTTTGAAGTACAAGGCAGCCATTGGCCGATTGGCGGCAGCGAGACGCACATCAGCGTGAATGAGTATGGCATCCGGCCTTTGGAGTCGCGCACGGTGGTGGATACGGTGCTTTGGCAGATTGATTGCCCCAATTGGTATGTGGTGCCGCACGGCAACAAGGGTAAGGAATGCACCTTGTATATCTTCACTTACCTTCTTGAACCTATCACGCTTCATGCCAGGGTCGTCAACCGCTGCGACACGGTGCATGAGGAGTTCTTCATCCAGACCTCGTATTATGGCACGGATGAAAACACGCAAGACGCTGATTTTGTGATTGCTCCAAATCCAACCAATGGCAACTTGACCCTGCATTTCAGCGACTTGCAAGGGCGGGTTGAGGTTCAGGTCTTCAACAGCCTTGGGCAGAAAATGGATGCTTTTGTTATGGAGGAAGGCTCGAATCGCGAAACGCCTTATTCTATGTCCGACTTTAAGAACGGATTGTACTATTTTGTGATAAACAACAAGGGAAGGGTGATGACGCAAAAGGTCATGCTCTCCCGATAGCAGAAGAAAGGAGTGGTTATGAAACGTAATTGGATACATAGAACTTTGGTTTTCAATACTTTATTGCTTTGTTTCGCTACAACATCTTGCCTCAAGGAAGGCGACAAGACGATTTTGGTCAACGACCCGCAGGACATCCCTTTCATCACCGAATACCTGCCTGAGGATTTGTTGAACCTGTTTGGCGAGGAAAACGTGTATTTCGGTGACCAACCACCTGTGGTCGATATGGAGTTCAAGTCGATGCACTTGTATGTGGCCACTAATTTGCAGCCTCCGTTTGCGCCGCAGGTAGGACAGCTTTCACCTATCACGCATTACCACAAAATCAACCAGCAGTACCTCCAGATTGCGGACTACATCAGCATGACCTCGGAAGAAACTTATTGCAAGGTGATTTCGCCTGTTTATCTGACTGGACGTGGCAACGATTTCACGGTCTATTATCACGAAGCGCCGCAAACGGAGGGTCATCCTGAACATGCGGTACTGTTTTCCGGCACCTTGACTCATAGCGGGGTGAGAAACTTGCATTATGGCTATAAGATACTGAAATACAACGATTCCATCGTGCCTCAAACGATCTATCCCGCCAATTCCATCTTTATCTTCAGGGACCATGACGGTATGGCTGAGGCCTGCCATTGGTATAACGATTCTTTGGTCAACCCATAAAACCGATGAAGCCATGAATAAACGCATTATTATCTTGATTTTCAGCCTTTTTTCGGTGGTTTCCATGCAAGCGCAATTTGCCAAGCCTCTGAAAGGCAGAAACTACATCTGCCGTAATACAGGCTCTTTAAGTGTCGGAATTACAGGTAGTTTTGCCGCAAACGATATGCTTTATTCTGCGGTCAGCAAGTCGAAACTGACGCCTTATCTTGCCCCAACTTTCGGCATAGCGGCAGAGTGGAATACGATGCGCCGTGTTTCGGTAGGTTTGGATGCTTCCTACGCCATGCGTGGCACCAACGAAGTTTTTGCCACCGAGTTCCTTACTAATTATTCCACCACAACTTTCGCCCGCGTGAACTATGTCATGGCCATGAACGGCGTTGAGGTTCGGATTCCCATCGCCTACTATTTGGGGTACGGAGAGAATATGCGGCCTTATCTGTTTGTCGCGCCACGTTTTGACCTTTGGCTGAACGGTAACGCCAAGTGGGAACGCACCTACGACAACAACAGCTATCAGCCTGTAGTGTACGAGACCGAGTTGACCCAAGCCACCATCATGCCGTTCGATGTCAGCGCAGTGGCGGGCGTGGGGCTTTGCAGTCGAGTGATGGTAAAAAGGACGCAGTTTTTTGTGAAACTTGATGTATCCTACGGCATAAGCGTGTTGAGCGATTTCTCGCAACATGAAGTGAATGAGGATGTTGCCTTCCAAGGTTGGGGCGACATTGAGCATGAGACCTTGGGCCTGAGATACCTGCAAAATGTTGAGGCTCGCCTGACTTTGTTGGTGCCGTTGAGGAAGTTCCTGAAAGATGCCTGCGCGTTTGAACAGAAGACAAAGAAAGGCAAATAAAGCTTGAGCCATGACCGACTACGCCAAATATCCGTTTGTCAGAATGCTGATACCCTTTGCGTTGGGTATTTGGTGTTGCGTTTGTCTGCCTGCATTACGTTTGTCGCCATCGACCATGGTTATCATCGCTTTGGGGCTTTTTGCCTTGGCTTCGGTGACGGCCTTTGTCTTGAAAAGCTACCGAAACAATTGGGTTTTCGGTGCAATCATGGGTTGTTATCTGGCTTTGGCGGGTTATGCTTTGACACGTGTCCATGAGTCGGAGGTGCAGAAGGATTACTTTCGGAACTTTGAAACCCATGCCAACTATTACGTTGCCCGCGTTTATGATGCCCCGACCGAACGTACCAATTCCATTCGTGCCGTGCTGAGTTTGGAGTACCAGTTTGGCGATAGTTTGCCTTCGCGACCTGTCACTGGCAAAGTGATGGCTTATTTCCCTAAAACTGATTCTGCATTTGCCCTGCGTTATGGCGACTTGATTGCCATTCCCGCTCCCATTCGCGAGTTGGCACCACCTTTGAATCCCGAGGAGTTCGATTATCGGGCCTATCTCATGCGGAAGGGCATCACTGGTCAGGCCTATTTGAGAGATGAGGATTGGATTGATTTACAGACGAATAACGCCAATCCTTTGTATGCTTTTTCCTATCGTTTCCGTGATGTGTTGTTGGCTTCGTTGCAACGCAGTGGGGTCAAAAACGATGAGTTTGGTGTGGCGGCGGCCATCCTTTTGGGCTATGACGACAAGCTTGCCGACGAGGTACGCAAAAACTATGTGGCGGCGGGTTCCATGCACATCCTCTGTGTTTCGGGTATGCATGTCGGCATCATCTACCTGTTGGCGAGTTTCCTTTTGGGCTTCCTCAATCGCAAAAAGTGGCAAAAGACCTTGAAACAAATTCTGCTGCTCACTTTGATTTGGTTGTATGCCTTCATCGCAGGGTTGTCGCCGTCCATTTTGCGCTCCGCCTTGATGATTTCTTTCGTTATCGTTGGGGAGATGATTCATCGCAAGGGATTCATCATCAATTCGATAGCGGCATCGGCGTTTATTCTGCTTTGTGTCAATCCGTATAATCTGTTTGAAATCGGGTTCCTGCTGTCGTATTCGGCGGTCATCGGTATCGTGGTGCTGCAAAAGCCGATTTACAACCTCATGTATTTGAAAAACAAGGTTTTAGATAGAGCCTGGGAGATTACTGCTGTGGCATTAGCTGCACAGATAGGCACCATTCCGTTTACTTTGTTCTATTTCAACCAGTTCACGACATATTTCTGGCTGAGCAACTTGTTCATGACACCCATTTCGTTTATCGTCATCATCAGCGGCATGGTGCTGTTGCTTGTGTCGTGGATACCTTACGTAAACGTGCTCGTTGGCTATTTGGTGTGGGGCGCGGTATATGTGATGAATGCCATCGTTTCATGGATAGAACGCTTGCCTTTCTCGATTGTCAAAGGATTGTATGTCAGTGAGTTTGAGTTTGTTATGCTGTTGCTCGCATTCATTCTACTGTTATTGTGTGTTGCTTTGAGGAAACGGCGGCTGTTCATTGGCGTGCTGTCGGCCTTACTGTTGATGATGGTCTCGGTGACGGTCCGTTTGTATCAATCTGACTATCAGAAGGGAATGACTTTTTTCAGCCTTCGTAATCATACGGCGATTGATTTTATCAGGGGAGGAGAGCATGTGCTTTTGGCCGATTCGACGCTGCTGTCCGACGAATCCGCTGTGGATTATAGTCTTAGAGGTGCCTGGAACAAGCGTCACCTTTCGTCGCATCCCGAAACGGTTGGGTTGGACGAGAATTTTGCAGGGGATTATCTGTGCAAAAAGTCGAATCTCGTTGCTTTTGACGAGAAACTGTTGGCCTTTTGGGATGAACTACAAGTCGAAGACAGCCTTTCTTATCGACTTCCTGTGGATTATCTGCTGGTTCGTGGAAAGCAAAATCCTGATGTGCAATCGATTGTAAATTCTTATAACGCAAAGTTGCTCCTCATTGACGGTTCAATGCCGCGCTATTTGGCCGAGAAATGGATAGCGCAAGCCAACGAATGGCATTTGCCCTACCATGATCTGGGTCGTGGGGCCTTTGAGGTTGGAATAGGGGAGGACTAACCGATTAGGCTTTCTTGTTTCTCTTTAAAAACAGCACAAACAGCACTAATCCCAGCACCGTTAAGGCTGCACCTATACCATAACCCACAGGACGCGGCAAGACGGAGCCCAAACCACCATCGGCGGCCTTGGCAACGAAGAGGAAACATCCAGTCACCATAGTCATGAAGAGGGCAGGGATGAGGGTGATGAGGTACCAAAGCCTGCCTTTGTTCTTGGCCAAATACACCGAAATGGCCCAAAGCGTAACTGTTGCCAGCACCTGATTGGCCCAAGCGAAATACCGCCAGATGACTTGGAATCCCTTGGCATCGGAAATGCTGTAAACCAAGATGGCGGCTGTGACGACAAACATCGGGACGGCCACAATCAGGCGGTTCTTGATGGGCTTCTGGTCGTAGTGCATGAAGTCGGCGATGATGAGTCGCGCCGATCGCAAAGCTGTGTCGCCCGAGGTGACCGCTGCACTGATGACACCCAAGATGGTGATAGTGGCGATAACCGGCGTAAACCACGTGTTGGCGATGACACCCACGATGGCGGCACCGCTCTTGCCAGTGACATCAACGACACTATTAGGGCCAAAGAAATAGGCGGCGGCGGCAGCCCAAATCAGGGCGACGATGCCTTCCGTAATCATGGCACCATAGAAAATCGGACGGCCTTGCTTCTCATTGACCATACAGCGGGCCATCAGCGGCGACTGTGTGGCATGAAAACCAGAGATGGCCCCACACGCAATCGAGATGAACATCATCGGGAAGATAGGATTGTTGGCCGCATCAGGATGACGGTTCTGCAAACCACTCCACAATTCGGGGATTTCAGGTTTGTAAAGGATGAAAGCGATGAAGATGGCCACGGCCATACCCAACAATAGGATGCCGAAGATGGGGTAGATTTTTCCGATGACTTTGTCAATAGGTAACAATGTGGCAATCAGATAGTAAGCTAAGATAATGCCAATCCAGATGTAAGGATTCCAGCTTTGGGTGAAATGTGCATTAAGCAAAGTGGCGGGCGTGTTGACGAACACCACACCGACCAAAATCATCAGGATGATGGTGAAGGCGCGCATCACCTGTTTGGCTCCGTTGCCCAAATAAGTGCCGTGGATTTCGGGCAGACTCGCGCCTTTGTCGCGCAAGGAAATCATGCCAGCCAAATAGTCGTGAACGGCACCGGCGAAGATGCTGCCTAACACAATCCACAGGAAGGAAGCCGTGCCAAACTGTGCCCCCATAATGGCTCCGATGATAGGTCCGACACCTGCAATGTTCAAAAATTGGATGAGGAAAATACGCCAGGGTTTCATCGGCACATAGTCGACACCATCGGCCATGGTGGTGGCAGGTGTGGCACGTTGCGGGTCGATGCCGAAGACTTTCTCAACGAACTTTCCGTAAATGAGGTAGCCGAGGATGAGGACGGCCAAGGCAATGAAAAATGTGGTCATAGCTTTGTGTGGTTAGACTTTAGTCGTCGAATTTGGTCACAACGAAGTTCTTGTTGAACCCAATTTCAAGTTCGTTGTTCAACTCAATCTCCCAGCCTCTCCGTTTTTTCTCAATCTTGACGATGCTTTGGTTGGGGAAGTTGGCATTCATGTAATTGGTTATTGGATTGGGAACGAGTTCAGCGGGCACGTTGGGATAAGTGGTAGAGTGCTCGCAGTCGATTTTTTTCCATTCGGGCTTGCGGGTGAACTCGATTTGAGTGCCATCGCTCAGTCTCACCTCGTATTCATCCCATTCTGCATTCACCATGAGGACGTTGGCTTTAGGGAAATATTGCTTAACGAACTTGGTGATTTCCGGGTTGCTGTTGTTGTTTTGCGCCATTGCCGTGGTCATGCCGAAGCAAAGGATGGCGACGAATGCTGTAATAATGCTTAATTTCTTCATAGTTGTTTAAGTTTTATTATTGTAGTTCCGTTATTATTCTTGAGTTTCCCGCTACGCGGGAATGGAGTTCTTTTGTTTTGTTACTTGCGGCGGTTTCAACAAGTTGCTAGACTATAACACTTCTTGCCGCCGCTTTAAACAGTAGTTTTCCACTCCATTCCCCGCAAGGGGAATCTTTATTCTTTCTTGCCGCCAAATTCCATGAGGTAAGCCTTCAAGAACGCATCAATATTTCCATCCATAACACTTTGAACATCAGAGGTCTGATAGTTGGTGCGGTGGTCTTTCACGCGGCGGTCGTCGAAGACGTAGCTGCGGATTTGGCTGCCCCATTCGATTTTCATCTTGCCCGCCTCGATTTTGTTCTGCTCCTCCATGCGGTGGCGCATCTCGCGGTCGTAGAGTTGCGACTTCAAGAGGCGCAGGGCGTTCTCCTTGTTCTTAGGCTGGTCGCGGGTCTCGGTGTTTTCGATGAGGATTTCCTCTTCCTCACCGGTGTAAGGGTCTTTGTATTGGTAGCGCAAACGCACACCCGACTCCACCTTGTTCACATTCTGTCCACCGGCACCGCCGCTACGGAAGGTGTCCCACGACAAACGCGATTGCTCGACGACGATTTCGATGGTATCGTCGATGAGCGGCGTGACGAACACTGAGGCAAACGAGGTCATGCGCTTGCCTTGGGCGTTGTAAGGACTGACGCGCACCAAGCGGTGCACGCCATTCTCGCCTTTCAGGTAACCGTAGGCGTATTCCCCTTCGAGTTTCATCGTCACCTGCTTGATGCCAGCGTCTTCAGCTTCCAAAAGGTTGGAGATGGTGAGCTTGTATTTGTGGTTTTCCGCATAGCGCATGTACATACGCATGAGCATTTGCGCCCAGTCTTGGGCCTCGGTACCGCCCGCGCCCGCGTTGATTTTCAGCACGGCACTCATCGGGTCGGCTTCCTCGCGCAGCATGTTCTTGAATTCCAAGGCTTCCACAGTCTGGATGGCGGTGTTGTATTGCTCGTCCACTTCCTCCTCGGTGGCTTCGCCTTCTTTGGCAAAGTCGAAGAGCACGGCGAGGTCGTTGTAGGCGTCTTCGGCTTCCTTGTAGCCGTTGAGCCAGCCTTTCACCTCACGCACTTTCTTCATAGTGACCTCGGCGGCTTTGGGATCGGCCCAAAACTGCGGGTCTTGAGTCTTTTCGTCTAATTCCTGGGCTTCGATGGTGCGACGGTCCACGTCAAAGATACCTCCTCAAGGCATCAATCCTCTTACATAAGTCTTTAAGTTGGTCAGCAGTAATCATATTTATTATAAAGTGTTTGTTTTCTGGGGTGCAAAGGTAGGGAAAAAATACGAAAACCTTCCAATAATTCTGTAATACCCAAATTCGGCGTAAATTTTGGACTTTAATGTCTAAATTCGGCGTAAATTTTGGACTAATCGGGAAAAATTCAGCGTAAAATTTGGTACTATATCAAAATTATTCGTATTTTTGCCGTCGAAATGAAAAAAGAAAAGTTATGGGTAAGAAGCGACAAATGACCGCAGAAGTCCTGAAAAGGAAAGACCGCAAAAGCGGCAGAATCATGGTTTTTACGGGTGCGCGTCAAGTGGGGAAAACCACCCTCGTGCGGCAAGTGCTTGATGATTATGTCTATCTCTCGATAGAAGACCCTGTGGCAAGTCCGGCTTTTCTTCGGCTTACGGCAGGGCAATGGCGCGAATTATACCCCAAAGCCATCCTTGACGAAGTGCAGAAACTGCCTGAATTGGTGGAAAGCATCAAGTCGGCCTACGACCAATTCCCCGATGTGCGCTATGTGTTGCTCGGTTCAAGCCAATTGTTGTTGTTGCAGAAAGTGAAGGAAAGCCTTGCTGGACGTTGCACCATTTTCAATCTGTATCCTTTGGTGCTTCCCGAACTTTTGACAGAAAGTTGGGACGATGAAATTCGACTTTCACCTTGGCAGCAACTGTTGCAGCAGCCCGATGCCATGCCTGCGTTTTGGCCTTCCTTTGCCCTCGACCCGACTATGCCCAAGAAGCAAAAAGCTTGGGCGCATTACCTGAAGTTTGGCGGCTATCCCGCTCTGGTGGACGAGGAAATGACCGACGAAGAACGCTACCTTTGGCTGAAGGACTATGTGCGCACCTATTTGGAACGTGATGTGCGCGACTTGGCTTTCTTCCGCGACCTCGAACCCTACGTCAAGTTGCAGCGCGCCTTGGCTTTGCAAACGGCGCAAACGGTCAATGTGTCGGCATTGGCGACGGCCTTGGGCATGTCGTCGAAAACCGTCAGCCGCTATATGGAATACCTGCGGTTGAGTTACCAAACCCTCATGTTGCCGCCTTGGGAACGCAACGCGAACAAACGTTTGGCGAAAATGCCCAAAGTCCATTATTTGGACCACGGCGTGTTGCAGGCCGTGCTGCAAAAACGTGGCGGCATGACGGGTGCCGAGTTTGAAAGCCTCGTCGTTTCGGAACTTTACAAGCAGGCGCAAAACGTTTTCTCCGATGCCTCGTTCTACCATTTGCGCACCCACGACGGCAAGGAAATAGACCTTCTCGTGGAGTTGCAAGATGGTTATTTCGCCTTTGAAATCAAGATGGCGGAGCATGTGGCCAAGACCGATGCAAGGCATCTCCGCGATTTGGAAACCATCCTCGACAAACCAGTGATTCACTCCTTTGTGCTTTCCAACGATATGGAAACCAAGCAATTCGATGACAATATCACAGCGGTGAATGTGGCGGCATTTTTGGGATAAAAGGAAAAAAACGAGATTTCCTTGTAATATTTCCCTTACCTTCGCTGTCTAACATGATGAACGTTGCAACGAAAACGCATTATGAACATCGACAAGGAACATCAGTTTGAACTTTTGGTGCGGCAGCACAAGCGGACCATCTACACGGTGTGCTACATGTTCTCGCACAACAAGGCCGAAATCGACGACCTGTTTCAGGAAATCCTCATCCGGCTTTGGAACGGCTTCGACACCTACGAGGGGCGCAGCAACGCCCGCACTTGGATTTACCGCGTGGCGCTCAACACGGCCATCAACCAAGACAAGAAGGAACGCCGCCGCATCGAGACCGTCCCGCTGACCGTCGACATCGACCCTTACGAGGCCGACGACCCCTCAACGCAGCAAATCCGCGACCTCTACGACCGTATCTCACGCCTCGACCTCATCGACCGAAGCCTCATCCTGCTTTGGCTTGAAGGTATCAGCTACGACGAAATCGGAGCCATCATCGGCATCACGCCCAACAATGTGGGAGTCAAGCTCTTGCGCATCAAGGACAAACTGGTGAAAATGTCAAACAACGAATGAAAGGGAATCATCATGGAAAATCAAGAAAACAATAACCTCTCTGAACTGGACCAACTGAAGGCCCAATACGAAACGCTGAAACAAAAATTCGACCAACAGGAAATCGTCAACGACCGGCTGATGAAGTCGTCCATTAAGAACAACGTGAATTTCTTCATGCGTTACCGTTGGAAGCAATACATACTCTATCCAGTTGCACTCCTCTGCGGTCTGCTGGTCATCAAATGGGAATTTGGCAACGATCTCTCGTTGAGGCTGTTTTGGATGGCCTACTGCTTGGTGAGCTTTGCCGTAGAGATGTGGATGCTGAGAAAACTGCACGTCAAAACCCTAGAGAACAACGACTTGCTGACGCTTTCCAGCCAAGCCCGAGGCTTCAAGAAGTTATTCACTGCGTTTACGATCCTAAGCGCCGTTCCTATGTTAGTCCTGGTTGTGGGTTTTCTGCTTTCAAAAGTTGGGCACAATATGGACTTTGTATCATTCCTAAAGGCCTTTTGTGCCACGCTGGTGTTTTTCGTGAGTGTTGGAATTGCCGAAATACGTCATAAGACCAAACCGTGCGATGAAATTATCCGGCAAATTGAAGCATCCGAGGCTACAGAAAACAAGAAAACCGTCTCCGACAAAAAGCAGAAGTGGTTTTTCATCGCCATGATGGTCACATTCCTCTGCCTTGATGTCTGGGCGTACATGATTGTGGCTTCACGCTTGATACTGCCCCCGATGTGGCGCACCGTGGAATATGTACGGGCTGCAGATGACCATCTGACGGAAGGGAAACTGGCAATCTGGGAAGTCTTTGCCGATACGGTCGTCCCCGAAAAGGATGTCCCAGAATTGCGGCAAATCTTAAATAATGATTCATATATTCTGATGGAAGGACGGCAGGAGGCAAAAAAGGGAATTGGCGATGAGGCGATGCATAGCTGGAGACAAGACGAAAGTAATCCTAAGGGAGTGCAACTATATTTGTTGAAAAAGAACTCCCTGGATGGTCCGGCGATCAGTTCGATGGCTTTGGAAGGCAAGCCGATGGTTCAAAGGGTGGATGTAACCAAACCTACCAAATACCCAAGCAACGTCTCCGTTCCGATGATCGTGTGGCTGACTCCCGAAGCAGGCCAACTATTGCGTGAATTTGCCAAGCATCTCACTGGCAAAAGAGGTGCCGTTTCCATCGATGGCGTGGTAGTTCAGGAATGGAAAATCA
>Ga0310696_10006313_pt1 | contig 14095 bp, 10 predicted proteins | sample AusTroGonzalo_MG_4_FD_203885 | JGI IMG/M metagenome (GOLD analysis project Ga0310696, IMG submission 203885) | Bovine rumen microbial communities from tropical cattle in Woodstock, Queensland, Australia - Gonzalo_02 (v2) (version 2) | ecosystem: Host-associated > Mammals > Digestive system >...
CGCCTTGCGTGGCATATTCGGCCAGAGGATTGCCCGGCTGGCATAATTCTGCCAACTGGCCGTTGGCGGTGCAAAGTCGATAGTGCTGCTGGAGCAGGGAAATCGTGCCAATCCCCCGTTTCAGTTGACGCACGGTCTGCCAGTCGGCCAAGCCACTGACAGACAGTCCAAAAGCCAGAATGGGCAGAATCAACCAGATTGGCAGCGTTTTGGCGGGGCTAAGATTCTTCACGGCCAGGGCGGCTGCTGCCGTACACAGCGGCAGGAACAGCAAGAAGACGCGGGGAAAAGGAGTTACACGTCCACGGTAGGCCAGAATCAGCGCAGAGGCCGTCAGCAGGCAGGACAGCCAGATGACCAACGGCTGCCGCCAGGCGGAAAAAGGTGCGGCTCCGGACTTGCGCCATACGCAGGACGTCAGGCAGACGGCCAGGACGAGCATGGGCAAGAGGTGCAGACCAAAGGCCAGCACAGTATGCATAAGCGCGCGCCAGGGTGTGCCCCAGAGTACGGCGGCGTTGGCGCTGGCCTGGCTGGCGGCATGGGAGAATTGCTTGCCCAAGGTAAAATAATAGAGTCCTGCCAGCAAGCCACCGATGGCCAGGGGCAGTCCGTACTTGAGCAACCACAGGGCGGGAGCTTTCTGGCGTCGCGCCGCCTCCAGCAGGCAGAGACCGAGGGCAGCAGTAAAAAGCACGCCGCTGGCCATGACCAGCGGTTGCAGGAAAGCAATCAGTGTCAGCGCGATGGTGTCGCGGGCGGCATGTCTGCTTTCGCCGAGCAGGTCGAGCAGGAAGGGGACGGCGACGGCGGTCAGGAGGATTGCCAGGACATAGCCGCGAATCTGGAAAGCGAAGCCGCCGAAGACGGGACTGGCCGCGAATAGCAAGGCAGTCAGGCCAGCCAGACGGGAGCCTAGGTATCGCCGCCAGCCCCAGATAATGGCCGCCAGAGTGAGAATGGCCTGGATGAGCGAAGGAAGCCTCAAGAGCAGTTCTGGTGCGGTGCGCCCGGGGATGACCTTCAGCCAGAGCCAGTAGAGGGCGGAGCAGAGGAAATGGTTGTTGGCGTAGGGATAGACGCGGAAGATTTCCCAGAAGCCACGTCCTGTCAGCAGGCCGCTGAAATTGCAGACGGTGTGGATTTCGTCATGCGACAAGTCGGATAGTGCCCATGGTAGGATTCTGCCGAGCAGCACAACGGTGGCCAGCAACATCCAGAGCAGAGAAGCTTTCTTCCTGTCCATGACAAATAAATTATGACAAATATCTAGCGGAAGCCGCCGCGGTTGGGGCGTCCGCCGAACTGCATTTGTGCTTGGGGGCGGACGGCGGGCATCGGTTCGAGTTGCAGGGCATACCAGGTTTCGCCGAGGCCGGCGTTGGAGAAACGCTTGACGCGTCCGTTGACCAGGTGTTCCCAGTTCTGCTTGAGCACATTGTTTTCCGCCTTTTCCTTGCCTTCGTTCAGGACGGCGATGGCCTCGTCAATCTTGTTCTGCTGTACGAGAGCCCAGGAATATGTCGCGTAGATAATAAGAGCCTTTTCGTATTTGAAGCGTCCAACGCCCTTGTGATAAGCCTTCTCCAGCTCCTTGAACTGGCCCTTCTTGAACATTCTGGCCATGCGCATCGCCTGAAGCAGCGGATCCATGATGAAGCATTTGTCCAGGTATTTGTCGGCTTCCTCGAAATCCTTTATTTGGTACAGGAGTTGGGCGCGAAGGGTATTAGCCTGCTTATTGGCCAGAATGTTCCATTTGTTCAGCGGCTTGACGGCCTCCAGCATGTCCAGGGCTTTCCGGACGCTTTCCGCCTGTTCTTTTTCCACCATTTCCATCAGTTTCTGCTGATTGGAGAATTTCATCTGGAGGGCACCGACCTTGTGGCGCAGGGTGTCCTGGCTGCTGACCAGGAAATTCTGGATTCCACCGAAAATGGCCTCCATGCGCTTGCGTACCCAAAGATTGATGGGCAGAGAGACGGCCACAAAACCGCCGAGCGCACCAAAGGCGGCCCAGACCCAATGCTGTCCTTCAGTGCCCCAGTAAATGCCCGACCAGGCGAGCGCGGCGGCCAGAACGGCCAGAACGATTGTCAGCATTTTTGTTGTTCCTAACTTGCGATGAATGGAATGAGAACGAATGGAAGGGCGACCAGACTATGGCCGCCGTTGGTATGAGGATTTTGCTAGGCCAGTCTCAAGGCAATCTCGCCCCGGATAGGGTCGGCGGAGACCAGGGCCAGGGACAGGTGCTGGCGGAGAGTCAGCAGGGTTCCCGTCCTGCGGTTGCGCCAGGCTTGGCTGCCCGGCTCGAAAACCCAACCGTGGCCAGGCAGGTTCTGGGCGGGCACGACGCCCTGGAGACCATAGTCGTCGAGATAGACTGTCAGGCCGCCCTTGGTCACTTTGACGATATCGCCACCGGTCCGGAAATTAGGATCTGCCTGCCGCAACTGCATGAGGTAGCGGATTTTCATCCTGTCGTAGGCGGAGAAGGCGGCCTGGTCGCAGCGTTCCTCAAGGAGGGAGCATTGGGAGGCCATCTGCTCCATCTGCTCTTGGGTGCGCGTTTTCTTGCGCATGTCGAAGGCCAGCAGCTGCTGGTGCACGAGGAGGTCGGCATAGCGCCGGATGGGGCTTGTGAAGTGGGTGTAGAGTTCCTTGCCCAGGCCAAAATGCCCTTCGCTGCGGGCACCGTAGTTGGCGCGGGGGAGATGGCGCAGAAGGGTTGTTGCGATGAGGTCGTGCAGGGGAGATTCCGCGAGGCTGCGGAGGAACCTGACGAGGGAGCGCCGACTGTCCAGGGGCGGAATCCGCTTCTGGAGGATGATTTGCGCCTGGGCGGCAAATTCCAGCAGGGAATCGCCGTCAGGAGACAGATGGTTGCGGAAGATGCCCGGCAGGCGGAGTTTCAGCAGTTCGGCAGCGACGCACTGATTAGCGGCCAGCATAAACTCTTCCACGAGCTCGTGCGAGAAGGAACTGACAGTTTTCTGCACGCCGAGAATCTGCGAAGGATGCTCCGTGCAGATGGGGCGGATTTCCGGCATGTCCATCGGCAGGAACATCTCCTGGGCGCGGCGATACTGCCGTAACTGCTTCGCCGTCGAGGCCAGGCGGTCCAACAGGGATTTGACTTCCGGCGAACACGACAAGGAGCCGCCGTCCAGGTAGTCCTGGACTTCCTCGTAGCAGAGGCGGGCAGTGGAGCGGATTGTTGTATGGGCACGGCGCCAGGAGAGAATCCTGCCGTTGGAAGCGTCTATCGTCACAAATACGGAGTGAGCCAGGCGAGGGACGCCAGGCTGCAGGCTACAGAGTTCGTCCGCCAGGCTGTGAGGCAGCATGGGTAGGGTTCGCCCTGGCAAGTAGGAGGTGAAGCATCGTTGCCGCGCCTGTTCGTCGAGGGCGCCTCCAGTCTTGACGAAGCAGGACACGTCGGCGATGTGCACGCCGACTGTTATCTTGCCATCCTTGACTGGGGAACAAGACAGGGCGTCGTCAAAGTCGCGGGCGTCGGCGGGGTCTATGGTGACGACCGTTTCTCCGGTCAAGTCTTCGCGGGAGGGATTCAGGGGTTTCAGGCGGCGTGCCGCGCTTTCCTGGGCGGCCGTATAGGGGGCGGGGATCTGATATTCGGCGACGATGGCATCGAGGTCGGCGGTGACGGTTCCGCTCGCCTGCATCTGGGTTTCCAGGCGGGCGGAGAGACTGCCGTCTTCGTTGGTGTGAAGTTCTGCCCGCACCCAGTTGCCAGCGCGTAGGGTTTCCGGGTGTGGAACCGGTTCCAGCAGGACAACCTGGGGCATTTCCCGGCGCAGAGGTCGCAGGTACCAGGTCAGGCCGTCATGACCCATGGCCAGGCATCCCACGATGTGCAGATGGGCGCGCTCCAAGATTTTCACGACACGCCCCACGGGGCCGCGCGAATCGCCGAGGCTGGTCAGTTCCACCAGAACCGTGTCGTCGGTGATGGCGCCGCCAGTTGCCGTCGGGGGAATGAAAATATCGAGACCTTCCTCCTGCTTGACGAAGGCGAAGCCGCCGGGATTGACGGAAATCACGCCCTGGGCCTGTCGTCCCCCCGTGGCGGTCGTCGGCATTGGCGGCTGCGGCTGTGGAGCGCAGAGGAAAGTGCCGTTTTTCTGGTGGATTACCAGTTTCTGGTCGCACAGTTGCTTGAGCAGCCGGCGAAAGCGTTTGAAATCGACGCTGCCCAGGCGCTCGAGAATTTCCGCCTGCCGAAAGCCTTTCGGTGGCGCAACTGCCAGGATGCGCAGGATTTCCGTAGAGAATTTTTGGTCGTTGGCCATAATTGGTAAGGTATTATTTTTCCTGTTGTTCCTGCAAATAAAGAATTGTCGCACTTTATAATTTAATCAGTACATTTTTTTTTACCACCTGCGCATAAAAATCTGGCGATAGAATTTGCAAGCGAGCTGTCGGGGAATTATCTTATATTTTTTCAAATCAACTAGCGGGGCTAGGGGGCTAGGTCATCAAGAGGCAGCCGACCAATTTGGGAGGCTCTCATCAAATTAGAAACCTTCAGGGAACGAACAAAAATGTTGAAAAGAATCGCAGTCGTGTTAAGTCTGGCCTTGGTCCTGGCAGTCATCACCAGCGGTTGCCGGGAAAGGAAAAGCGGCCAGTTGGAGGACATCAAGAAGCACGGTCAGCTGGTGGTGTATACAAGCCCTGGATTCCCACCATTCGAGTACGAGAATGAAAGCGGAGACATCTGCGGTGTGGACATGGACATCGTGCAGCGCGTCGCTGACAAATTGGAAGTCCCCCTGGAAATCGTCCCCTGCGAGTTCGGTTCCATTCTCGGCAAGATAGTCACGGGCAAGGGGGACATCGGGGCGTCAGGCTTCACCATCAACGAAGAACGGCGGCAGAAGGTCGATTTCAGCGTGCCGTTCATTGTCTCCGAGCAGTATCTGGTTCTGCTGGAGGATTCCGAAATCAATTACGTGGAGGATTTGGCCGGCAAGAATGTCGCGGCCCAGGAAAAGACCACCGGGCATGCGTTGCTGACGGGGGCAGTCACCAGCGGCATCCTCCAGAACAAGGACTGCACGCTGCGCGGCTTTCTCCATGCCAAAGACGGCATCAAGGACATGAAGGACGGAAAGCTTGATGCCATTGTCATCGATGAAATGGCCGCCAAGGCCTACGTGAAGAAAGACCAGTCCCTCAAGACAATTCCCCTCATCGACAAGAATGGCAACGGTCTGGACGCTCCCGAGGAGTTTGGAATGATGGTGCACAAGGGCAATGCCGAATTGCTGGCCCTCATCAACGAGGTCATCAGCGAAATGATTACCGACGGCTCCTTGAAGGCTTCCCTGGAGAAGCATCTAGATTTTGGCAAGAAGAATTAGCAGGCGCAAGTCCTGCCGCCGAGAAGATAGACGCCAGTCATGCGCAAACTACTGTTTCATGTCTGCTTGTTTTTCTGCCTGGTTTTTCTGTTGCTGTTTTTCTTTCTGCCCGTCTTCCAGGTCCTGAAAGGCGGGATAATGGACAGCAGCGGCTTTTCTTTGTTCTATCTCAAGGAAGTCTTCCGCAATCCCCTCTATCTTGACGGACTTTGCAATTCTTTCCTGCTGGCCATCACGACGACTGCCGTTTCGCTGCTCATCGCTTTTCCTCTGGCCTGGTTTTCCGACCATTATGACTTCCCCGGGAAAAAACTGCTCCAGGGGGCTCTTCTCCTGCCCATGATTCTGGCCCCCTTCGTGGGAGCCCTGGGCATCCAGTGCCTGTTCGGCAAATTCGGGGCGGTCAATGCCCTGCTGGCCAAATTAGGCATCCTGGCCGAAGGTGCCGGCCCAGACTGGTTTGCCGGCGGCTTCTGGGGCGTGGTGATTCTGGAAGCCCTGCACCTATTTCCCATCCTGTACATGAATCTGGCGGCGGCCATGGCCAATATCGACCCCGCGTTGCTGGAGGCGGCCGAAGATTGCGGCTGCACCGGCTTCCGCCGCTTCCGCCGCATCGTGTTGCCTTTGCTGAGGCCGGGAATCTTCGCAGGCGCGACGCTTGTCTTTATCTGGTCCTTCACGGAACTCGGTACTCCGCTGATGTTCAACTACAACCGTACGACGGCAGTGCAGATTTTCCACGGACTGTCAGAACTGGAAAACAACCATGTTCCGTATGCTCTGGTCACGGTGATGATGCTGCTGTCAGGTGCCGCCTATCTCACCGCCAAACTCTGCTTCGGGGAAAACGCCATGGCGATGACCTCCAAGGCGGGACGCGGCTCCCAGGCGCGCCGGGCCACCGGCTGGCAAGCAGTGCTCATAACCGCTTTCTTCACACTGGTCGCCACCTTCTGCCTGCTGCCGCATCTTGGCGTGCTGGGACTGGCCTGCGGACGCAGCTGGTACAATTCCGTCCTGCCGTCGGCTCTGACTACGGAGCATCTGGAGGCGGCATTGGGGCACAGCCTAACTGTCCCCAGCATCATCAACAGCATGCGCTACGCGTCCTTCGCAGTGCTGATTTCCCTCTGCCTGGGGCTTTTCTTCGCCTACGTCATCGTGCGCGGCAAAGGCGGATGGCGCAATTTCCTGGACATGGCGGCCATGCTGCCGCTGGCCGTGCCGGGCATCGTCCATGCCTTCGGTTTTCTCGCCCTGGCCCAGAAGGGCAATATTTTCCATTGCTTCGACCCAGTGCAGAATCCCACCGTCCTGCTGGTCATCGCCTATGCCGTGCGGCGCCTGCCGTATGTAGTCCGTTCAGCCGTGGCCGGACTACAGCAGACTTCGGTCAGTTTCGAGGAGGCCGCCGCCAGTCTGGGCGCACCGCCACTGACCGTCTTTAGGCGGATTACCGTCCCTCTAATCAGCGCCAACCTGATTGCGGGTGGCATCCTCGCCTTCAGCTTCTCCATGCTGGAAGTCAGCGATTCCCTGATTCTCGCCCAGAAGGCCGTGTATTTCCCCATCACCAAGGCCATCTACGAACTGTCGATGCTTTTGGGCCAGGGACAGTATCTGGCCTCGGCACTTGGTCTGTGGACAATGCTTTTCCTGGGGCTTTCCCTGCTGTCCGCCTCACTCCTGCTGGGCAAGAAAATGGGAGCCATCTTCCGCGCCTGACACACCAAAGGAACTTGTTTATGACGAAAATCGGTTTAATCAGCGATGTCCACAGCAACATCGAGGCCTTGGAGGCCGTGCTCAAGGAACTTGATTCCCGAGGAGTGGACCAGATCCTCTGCCTGGGCGATGTCGTCGGCTATGGCGCAAGCCCCCTGGAGTGCATCAAGGCCCTCCAGGAACGCGACATCCTGACCGTCAAAGGCAACCATGACGACTACGTGACGGACATCACCGGCGAACTGGGGCGCCATCTGCGCGCGGAAGTCCGCGATGCCATCGCCTGGACCCAGAACAAACTCGGCTTCGACGGCGTGGGCTGGCTGACAAAACTGCCGATGACACTCGACTTCGAGGAGTTCAGCATCATTCATTCTTCCTATTCGCCGTTGCGCTGGGCCTACTGCCTCGACGAAGCGACCTTCAATGTGAATTTCCAATATCAGAAGCCACAACTGGCCTTCTGCGGACACAGCCATGCCCCGCTTATCGGTCTGGAAATGCCCGCTGGCCAGCAGCCGTTCGTTGACTATATTCATGGACAGAAGGTTCCCGAAGACTGCAAGGTGATGGTCAATGTCGGCTCTGTCGGCCAGCCACGCGATGAGGATCCCCGCGCGGCCTGCGTCATCTACGAAATGGAGGCGCGGTCCCTGGAACTGGTGCGGGTCGAGTACGATGTCGCCTCCGCCCAGCAGAAAATCCTGAAGGCGGGGCTTCCCGAGCGCTTTGCCATGCGCCTGGCCATCGGAAAATGACGCCTGCCGGAGGTTGAACGGAATTGCCGGTTCAAAGTGACAATCTACAGGAACTGTTGGGACTGCTTGACAGGCTGACAGACCTGAATCCCGAACAGTCGTATGAAGAGCGACGGCATTTGCTGGAACTTGCCGACCATGTGGGGGATTGCGGTTTTGAACCAGTGGCCGGTCGTGTGCGCCGTCTGATTGAATTGTATTTGGCGAGCCCCGTGAAGCGCCTGGGCCGCGACATCATGACGGAGTATTTTCAGGAATTGGCCCGAGGCGCCAAACTACTGGCCGAGGCGGGCGAAATCGCCCCGCAGAAGCAAATCCCCGAAGCGGCTAGCCATTCCCTTTCCACGGCTCTGATTCCCAGGACAAACGATGTCTTTTCCTGCTTGGACCGCTGCAAACTCCTCAACCGCTGCTCGATTCCCCAGCCCCTGACCAAGGCCGCCGATGCTTACCGCCGCCGCCTGGAGGTCGTCTCCACCGTGCTGGAAATCGGCTTCCAGGTGCTTTGGCGGGTCTCTCCCGAGCATTGCCAGCAATGGCTTCTCGCCTATCTGGATGAACACGACGGCAATCTCGACCCCGACATCCTGCGCGACATGCTTTCCGTCGCCCTGGGCAAGCCGCAAGTCAATAGGCAACTGCTGGCCTGGGCAGAACGCTGGGGGGCGGACGAATCGCTGTGGGAATACTGGCCGTATCTGCTCAGTTATGCCGACCGCTTGCTCTGCCGTCAGGCTCTTCAGCGTTGGCGTCGTGGCGTGAAGCCACGCGGACATCTTCAGGCGCATTTGCTGTTGCTGACGGAAAGGCTCGGCTTTTCCGACGATTCTCTGCTGGAATGGGAGACGGAGGCTCTCGAGGAAATCGGTGATGGCGTACAGAGGTTCATGTCCCTGTCGGCGGAAACCCTGGAGGGGACAAATTTGTCGAAGGAGGACGAAGCCTGGCGCCAGGCGGCGCTGTTCAGCGAGCTGCACCGTCTGGAGGCACTTTTCAGGCCGGTGCTTTTGTCTGCCGACCAGATTCTGCGCCTGCCGGATGGCGCGACCAAACTGGCCATGGCCTTCCTGGGTTTGACTGGCGCAGGCCTGGAAAACTGGGAGGAACGCGTCCAGAAGATGAGCGAACGAATCATCAAGATGGCCTTCCTCCGCGATCTCAAGGAGCACCGTTCTCCCGTGGAGACCATCCGCAGAATGACTTTCGGCGATTCCCAGGCCTTCAACGCCATCTGCGCCGAACTTGATCTGCTGACAGAACAGTTCGATTCTCTCCAGCAGCGCGATAAGGTCGTCAAGGTTCTTGCCATCTACTATGCCAGTTACCGGCGCGCCGACATCCTCAGTTCCGAAGTCAGCCGCCGCTACCGCAACCTCCGCCGTGTCCTGCATGAAGACTACTGGCTCAATATTCTGGACAGACCGCAGCACGATGCCTTGACCGCCTCGGGCATGCTCAAGGACCTCAACAGCCTCGCCGCCGCCTCCCGCCAGTTCCTCGACCGCCGCCGCTCCCAGGAAGCGACCTTGGAGGAAATGCTGGCCAGCGAAATGGAATTCACCCGCTTCGTCCGCCAGAAACGCCTGAATATAATCCATGCCCTGCTGGAATAAAGCGTCATGGTATGGCCGCACTTCTGTTTGACCATTGACACAGGTTGCTCTCCTACAGACTACATGTGGACCAGGTAGCCGCCCTACCCTTCCTTGTGCTTTCGCTGATTGCGGAGCAATTTTCCTCCCTTCTTTAAAGGACAAAAATGCTACACCTTCGTAAATATCACGGTCTTGGAAATGACTACCTAGTAGTCAGGCCAGAATCCTTGACTCATCCTTTGACCGAGGCGGAAATCCGCCTGATGTGCCATCGCAACTATGGCCTGGGCTCAGATGGCATCCTTGTGGGACCGTATCTGCCTGATTCGCACGAGTTCGCTCTGCTGGGAGCGCTGGCGGAAATCTCTGAATATGACAATTCCCGCAGCCTGGCTGCCGTCCGCATTTTCAATCCCGATGGCTCCGAGGCCGAAAAGAGCGGCAACGGTACGCGCATATTCAGCCGCTATCTTTTTGACTGTGGACTAGTTGAGCAGGACAAGCCATTCTATCTGACGACGCTTGGCGGCCAGATCAGATCAGTTGTCCATTCGCCAGACAAGATATTGGTGGAGATGGGCAAGGTCACTTTCCGCAGCAGCGAGATTCCCGTCACTGGCGCGGACCGAGAGGTACTTCTTGAGAAGTACTCGATCAAAGGACGCGACTTTACCTATTGCTGTGCGAACATCGGCAATCCCCACTGTGTCGTGCTTTGCCCAGAAGGAATTTCCGCTGAGCTGGCCAAGGAATTCGGACCGGGGCTGGAGACTGATGCCCGTTTTCCCCGGCGAATCAATGTCCAGTTTATGCAAGTGCTTGACAAGCACACAATCGCCATCGAAATATGGGAACGCGGAGCTGGGTACACTCTTGCCTCCGGCTCCAGCGCATCCTGCTGCGCTGCCGTGGCCGTACGCCTGGGACTCTGCGAATCGCCCGTGGAGGTCAGGATGCCCGGCGGCACATTGCATGTAACAGTGGCGGATGATTACCAGCTCACGCAGTGCGGACCTGTGGTTTTTGTCTACGACGCCGACTACGCGGCACTGTAGGGAGATATTATGAGAAAACGTTCTGTCCCATTCAGCGGTACATGTAGACTGATTGTCTCCGATGTGGATTTCACCTTCCTGACGGATGACAAGCAGGTTCCGCCAGACAATCTTCTCGCCATCAAGGAAGCAGCGGACATGGGAATCCCCTTTGCCTTCGCTTCGGGACGCAGCTGGGTAGCTATCGAACGTTTCGTGTCCATGGCCCGCCTGACAGTGCCACAGATTGTCAACAACGGTACGGCTCTGGCCATGCCGCCTAAAGGCGAAAAACTGTGCTTTTTCCCCTTAAAGCCACGCCAGGCGGAGTTTATCTTTAGCGAATATTTGCGGCGCAAGTTCTGCCCAGTGATCTACCATGGCACTACGCGCATGGCCGACTGGGAAGACCAGGTCACCCAGCGTGCCCTGACCAAGAACGACGAACCGTTCATTGTCGTACCTATGGAGGAACTTCATGCCATCATGGAAGACGGCTGCGAAAAGATGGCCATCATCTCTTATGAGAGAGCCGAAGAACTCGGCCAGGCCACGGAAGAAATCGCCCGGGCGGCAGAAAGCATGGGGATGCCCTTCGATTACGCCTTCGCCGAACGCGGAATCATGGTCTTGAGCGCCAAGGAGGCCAGCAAACTCCAAGGCATCGAACGACTGTGCAAGATACTTGGCTGCACTGTCGCCGATGTCGTGGCCGTCGGCGACGGCGACAACGACGCCAATATGCTGGCCAATGTCGGTATCGGCATCGCCGTGGCCAACGCCACGCCCCTGGCCCGTGCGTCCGCCAGTTATGTTGTCAGCAGAAACAACAACGAGGCGGGGCTGGCCGAGGCCATCCGCTCGGTAATTTGAGATTGGTGAGATGGCATGGCTTTGTCCTGCGACGAATCGATAGCCAATTCCCCCCATCCCGCCAGCTTCTTCTCCGCTGAATCAGAACAGTCGAACTGAAATTTGCCACAATCGTGCCGCCTGTCGTTTTTTGACCAACCACCTCAACCAGGACAGATGCAAACAATGTCAGCACTCAAACTTCGCGCCGCCCAAATGGACATTTCCCGTGTGCGGGAATCCCTGAACACCATCAAGCAGCAGATTGAACTGCTCGCCCAGACTGGCTACAATGCCATTTTCCTCTATCTCGAATGGAGTGTGCGCTGCCGCACCTTCGACAAAGGAGATTCCGGCTACACCGCCGCCGAGATGCGCGAGATTATCGACTATGCGTCCGGTCATGGGATTCAAGTCATCCCTGGCTTCGCTACTTTCGGGCATTGCGAGACACTGCTGGAAAATCCGGCTTTCGCCGACCTGGCCGAATGTCGCGAAGAAGGCAAATTCGGACGCTTTGGACCATACAAGAAACATGTCCTATGTCCCTCGAATCCCCGTACCCGCAAAGTCATCCGTGACTACCTTCAGGAGATGGCGAAAATCTTCCGGGAAGTCCCATGGTTCCACATCGGCGGCGACGAGGCCTGGGATATGGGCGTTTGCCCTGACTGCCGTCCCCTATGCAAAACTCTGCGCGGCGAAGAGCACCTCTACCGCGACCACATACTGTACGTGTGCGAAATAACGCGTCAACTCGGCAAGCAGCCGATGATGTGGGATGACATGTTCGAGCTGTTTCCACACATCCTGCCCGATTTTCCCCGCGACATCATCATGGTCTCCTGGCTGTACCGCGAAAATCTCACTGGCTTCACCGGACATTTCTGCAACCAGGAGTTCTACGACCATTTCGCCCGCTATGACAAGCTGGGTTTCAAGTATGTTCTGGCCCCCGCCGACTACTGCCTGAGCAATGTCGCCACCTATACCGCCTACGGCGTACAGCACGCGCCTTGCGGTGCCCTGCTGACATCATGGCAGAAGGGGATCTCTCCGCTCTGGAAATTCATGCCAATCAAAACCATCTCCGGACTCCTCTGGTCGGGACAGGCAGCCACCGTACAAGAGGCTGTTGTCCAAGCCTGCCGCCAGCTGTTTGACAGCGACGACGAGACGCTCGTGGCGGCCATCTGCCAATATACGAACATCACCCATAGGATGTCCCACCCTGCACAGGCGGAACTGACCAATTTTCCTTTCCCAGGCCCAGACAACAACGCCTTCTTCGCCCTCCAGACTTTAATTTCCGTCCTCACCGGCCTCCAGGAAAAGCTTCGCCGCGGACAGAAGATTCTGGCGGACATACTGGCCGACTGCACACTGAAATCTCTTGACCAGCGTTCACGACGTGCCTGTTGGCAGGCCTTCCACGGCATGAGCCACGAACCTTCGGAAGGTATCATCAAAGAGTTGCAGGATATCACCAAGACCTACGCCAAGAGCCTGCGCCAGTTCCGAGGTCCACATGGTGCCGACAAATTCCTAGAAGGCCAGAAACTCTGGCAGGAAGACCTGATCAAGACCCTGGAACTGGCCCACAGTCAGAAATTCTTGCGCGTCATCTTTGCCCTTCCCGACGAATACAGCTGCCAGCAAACAGAGCTTGGCTTGATTGATATCCATGGGGGACTCCATCCCATAGCCAAAGGATGCTACAAATACGAGGACGGAACTTACTACGAGTGTTTCTTCGCCCTACCGCCAAAATGCCCACGCCCCCAGGCCATCATCCTGGAATCGTACGGCTTTGCGGGACAGGGAGTCGCCTACCTCGACGTCCGCGTCCAAGGACAATTGCTTGTGCCAAAGTTCGTTGATGTAGTGGAAGGCAGCATTGTGGAACATCCGGAATACCTACTCACACCCAATTTCAACTTCACCTATTTCGGCGAACGAGATGTCCATTATCAGATGTCACACGGCAACAGCGCCAAGCAAAAGCATATCGTCCTGGTGCATCTGAAACGCAGCAATCTGTAATCTTTGACAATGTGGGATTTCCTCAAGCAGAATTTTGCCGTCAGAGGCTGGCAGCGACTGCTATATGTGCTCATCTTCGCTATGCTGGCCTGGCAACTCAGTCGCTTCTGGGGCAACTGGAAGAATCCCTGCGGCTGCGCCTCCGTCTTCTATGTCATTCACGCGCCTATCCATGAGGTCGGACATACAATCGTGGGACTGCTCTGCAACTCGCAAAATGCCATCGTAATGGCCGGCAGCGTCTTCCAGATCCTGACTCCCGTGTTCGTGATGGGATATTTTGCCTGGCACAAGGACTACCCCGCAATCTCCCTGGGCCTGGGCTGGCTCGGCTTCGCCATCGCCGAAACGGGAATCTACATGTACGACGCCAATATCGGACAGCTGAACCTGGTCACTCCGTTCATGGACGCCTCGGATCTGGAAGGCGATTTCACCATCCTATTTCGCAACTGGAATTGCCTTGACCACGGCTGCCGTATCGGCGAAATTACCGTCTGTCTAGGCTATGCCTTCGTCATCGCCGCCATGGCGATGATTATTCTTATGCTTATATTGGGATACATGGCCCCCATCCCCCAAAAGCAGATAAATTAGCCGTTCAACAATACACATTGCCAGAGTCGGCTGGCAATGTGTCACTATCTTCTCTTATTTTGTTTCCAGTCGTGCTTTGCATGCCATGCAAAATCCAC
>Ga0310696_10006314_pt1 | contig 14091 bp, 12 predicted proteins | sample AusTroGonzalo_MG_4_FD_203885 | JGI IMG/M metagenome (GOLD analysis project Ga0310696, IMG submission 203885) | Bovine rumen microbial communities from tropical cattle in Woodstock, Queensland, Australia - Gonzalo_02 (v2) (version 2) | ecosystem: Host-associated > Mammals > Digestive system >...
ATTTATACCAAACAAATGCAGAATTAGCTCATTGAGAAGAAATTCTTAAAAAGTTAAATATGATTTGTATTCAGAATATAACTCAAATTAATACTATTAAAATTCATGAAACAATCTTATAGAAATTATTTTTATCCTTCCTTAAGATTTTATCCCAAAACAATGTAATAGAAATCATAGTCCATGAAATCAAAACAGTTCAATACCACAATATTGAAGATCAAATAATCCACCGTATTCACCATCAAATTAACGTTGTTAAAACAATAGAAGTCAGGATTTTATCTTTCTTTATAATTGCATATGGTAATGCAATAAGCAAGAATACATATATAATTATCCAAAAGAACCCAATATCAGTATAATAGCTACTTAAATTTTGTAATGACCAGTTAAAAGAAATATTTAATGGTACTAAATACCTGTAAGGAATATATATAGCATCATCAGTTGATAAAATACTATGAGATTGGTAATATTGTCTTAGATTTACAATTTCACTATAAAACAAATCATAATTTGAATATCATATTTTTCATTCAGATTTGGCTTTATCGTAAGCATCAATAGCTTCCTTTAAAAGAAGTCAAGCTTCTCAATCTTTGTTGTTTATTCAGTTCTCATATATTCAACGCAAATTATCAATTTTGAAATTATCAATCACATCAGCATTATTACATAATACTTTAGCATCATGATTAAAACCATAGCATGTTTCACTCGATGGTCGTAGTAATTTCATAATGCCATATGCAAGATTTTTCTCACATATAGTATTTTTATTGTTTTTTAATCAATTACACTCATTACTTTTAGGCCATATAGATTTAAATAACTTAAATCGATTTTTATTTCACATTTCTTTATCTACATTTGCTATATGAGTTTTATTGAATTCTTTCCATCCATATCAAATATATCTTCAAAAATCTTCTCATCACTGTCAACCTATAATTTCTTGTAAATTTTCATTTAATTCATCCTCAGAATAAATTTTTCAATCCTTCATACACTGAGTAAAGGATTTTTGATATGTTTTATTGTCTTTTGAGTTGTTTATATTTACAGCATCAGAATCTAGTAGCGAATTGTAAATATTTGAATCAGTTAAGTTTTGAGCTAATAATCTATTATTGTCACTTTTTTTATCATTCAGTGTATTTATACTCAAAAATGTAGATTTCAAAGAATTTCAAAATGAATAACTATTTATATTTATTTGACTGATTGTTGTTCGAGGTAATTTGAAAATAATAATAGGGATAAAAAAACAGATTCATAGAATAAATAAATCTTTAATTTTTTTTCAGAATTCTTTTCATTTAAGAGCAAAAATAATAAGTCATGTGATTGTAATAATTCATCATATGACAATAAACCGCGTTGCAATTTCATTAGTCAGCATGACAGAAGAAGTCAGAATATTGAATTTTCTAGCAAATCACATTATCATTATTCATAATCACAGACTCATTATCGGAGAGAACCGCAATCATATCAATAGTAAGCCAAATAAAGCGAAATCTATAAATGCAGTAACTTTTGCTAGTGCAGCAAATCCAAAGAATAATCAGGCAATTATAACATATTTTAGTATTTCTTTTTTATCACTTGAGCTATTTTTATTCTGAAGAAAAATTAAACCAGCCAATAAAGCCAGTAAAGACAGAGCCATAACTCATAAGTCCGTCTTATTATCAACAATTACAAGAAATGCTCACATTCAACCAGTTAACCATAACAAAAGGAAATACCATCATATTGTAATTCAATTTTGGTTCGAGACTCAAGGATCAGTAATTGTGTTTTTTGATTTTTTTAAACTCGACTTTTTACCATCAGTTTCTTCTTCCTTTTTGTTTATTAAAGTAAATACTTGGAATATTATAGCAATTCAAAAGATAAGGACAAAAGTTGTACTTATATTGTTCATAGAGATGGCAATATTGTCCGGTGATAATCCGAACCATCAATTAGTACATCCAGTTAAAGAAAAAATAAAAGTTAAGAACTGATGCCAAAATCATGGCATATTATTTGCAACATAATTTCATCGATATATTCCAGCATTTTCAGCTAGAATCTTAGGAATATACATATATTCATGATTTGCATCCCAGGCTGTCGAATAAGGAGTGAAAGCATTTTGTATTCATAAATATAAATATGATACAGAAAGGATAATAGGCAACAACATAACTAAAAGTCAGACTTTATTAGAAGTCCAAAATTCCTTCGAATTTAAGTCTCGTTCTCATAGCATAATTCAAGTTTTGAATTCTTCTAATATGTTTCAAATAATTTCTCACCATTTTCTTAGTTGCTCTTTTTCATATCGAATCATGAATCATAATCACAAGAAGAGAATCCAACTTACGATTCAATATAATACTCATATTCATAATAGAATCTGAACGATAACTACAAAACTGCAAAATCATATTCAAAAACTCAATAATATTTCTTGCCAACGCAGTTGCTTAAACTTAATTAATTTTCTCTCTATTCGACTTCATAAAGCTGAAAGTCATAGAATAAGGTATATTCATAGACTAACAAGTAATATAGTATTAAATATTGTAATTAGATGTCAGATTCAAATTGGATCTCATTTAATATTACTATGGATTATTCAAAAAATTCACGCTCATGCTATAAAGGATATAATCAAATTTCTTATATTCACTTTTGAACTCAAAAATAAATATCAAATAGGGATTAGACTACATACCAAAGCAGATATAAAAACCCATCGATCTTGTCATGAAGATAACATATAAATGTAGTATGTATGCTCTGATAAATACGCGAAAAATGCTTGGTATCATAATCGACCAACTATTAAAACTAAAGCAGTGATACCTATTAACGATAAATATTTTTTCATAATAGAAAAAAACGGAATAAAAAACTGAAATTAATTCTATTTTTTAGATATTTTTTTTCAAACTAAAAAAGTCCCCAAAAATTTGACATTTTTTGATTTTATGAATATAATAAGATATCAAATTTATTTATACCAAAACAAAAATGGCACATCGATCTGGTTATGAAAAGGCATATCAAAGATTTAATATGGCTCTATGAAAGAGAATTATTTCTCATAATCATAGATGAAGAAGAGTAGAAAAACTCTATAATGCAGCTAGAGAATGTTCTCATCGATGGATGTATATCGGAGAAGCAGTTTTAGCATTTCTTTTTATCGGATGGGCAACTATGCGATGATCATGAGATAATCTAAAAAATAATACAACTCTTGTGTATCCATTATATCAAGTTTCAACTCTAGAATGTAGAACATTAGAATGGAATTCAATGCCAGATTCTTGTAAAATTAAATTGCCAATTATTCATAATGCAGACTATTCAACATATGTAAACGAAAAAACTTACACAGATATTTATACAACTCTTTGGGGAGCTCCTTATGAAGATTCATGGAATCAATCAGCATGAGCTCACTATGGAGTAGATATTGCAACAGCTAAATGAACTCCACTTTATGCAATTGCAGATTGAGAAGTTTATTCAGCAGGATATAATTCTGCATATGGAAATGTAGTAAAGATTAAGTTTAAATTTAATGGAGAAATCCTTTTCGCAACATATGCACATATGAATAGTATTTCAGTAGAAGCCGGAGATGTTGTTACAAAATGACAACAAATCTGAGAAGTGTGAAATACTGGAAATGTATTCTGAGCACTAGGAGGATACCACGTTCACTTCGAGATTGACAAAAATAACGGATGAAGGCCTGCATATGCATTCTCAGGTTGTCCAGAACTTGATAAATGACATTCAGAAATTATCAAGAATGGATATTGTAGGATTCAATTATTCCAATATACAAAAGATCCTATCGCTATGCTTGAATCAGTAGATGCTCCTTATCCAGGTCAGGCTTGAGAAACTAAAGAAAATAAACCTGTAAAGGATGACAATGAAGATGTTCATGGAGTAGCTACAGGAAATGTAGTTGAAACTGAAAATACAAATGTTTCAACATGAGAAACAGCTAAAGTAGAATTGCCAGGAGAAAAGAAAATTGAAGATAAACCATTAAATGTGGAAAAGAAAAATCTGATTGATTTGAATTTCGATGGATTAGATATCAATGGAAAAGAATTTGTAAACAAATGGAATATCGAAATCGAAAAAGGATTTGATGATTCAATCATGTTAGAACAAGCAACTCAGATTACTATTCGTATTACAAATAAAGTATCATGAGCTAAATATAATGGAGCATTAAATATCCCTATTACAGCAATCGCTAGTAATACAAATATTTCCCTAAATCCTGTATCTGTAATGTTAGTTCAGGATGGTGAGGCCAAGATTACAATTACTCCAGTTAAGATGTGAAATACATATATTGCTCTTAATCTTGGAAATGCAAAGATTGGAGGAACTACAATCGCAATTAAATAATTAAAATTAAAAATAAAGAAATCTGATTTCTAAATGGAGTCAGATTTTTTTTGTTTCTCTTGCAAAATTATAAGTTTATAGTATTGTAAATATAGTTTTATCATTTTCCAACTATAAAATGAAATACTTTCCAAAAGTTTCATGGGGTAATGTTTACCTTTCACCACTAAACCCAGAAGATTATGAAGTTTTTACTAAATGGATGAATGATAGTAGAATTACAGATTGAATTACTACATGACCAATGATTTTTTCATTGAATTGAGAAAAGGCATGGTTAGAAAATGTGGCCAAAAGCTGAGATTGTAATCTAGCAATAGTCAAAAAAGATGGAGATAAGGTTCTCTGAACTGTTGGATTATTCCATATAGAGCATATAAACCAAGCTGCAGAACTTTGAATTTCAATCTGAGATTTTGAGGAGCATAATAAATGATATTGAGCAGACGCTATAAATGCTATATTATCATTCGCATACAACACATTAAACTTGTACAACGTATATTTGAAAGTTAAATCATTTAATAAAAAAGCTATCGCATGCTACAAAAAAGTTTGATTTCAAGAAATCTGAACTATGCACCATTGTCAATACTGTAACTGAGAACGATATGATTTAATTTTAATGGAAATGCTAAAGCCAGATCGACAAGAAAAGAACAAATAATTTATAATATATTATTATACAGATGAAATACTTTCCAAAAATATCACGAGGTAATATTTACCTTTCACCACTAAATTTAGAAGATTATGAAACTTTCGTAAAACGAAGCAATGATCCTAGAATAACAGATTGAACACATTGAACCCCCAGAATGGTATCATTACAATCGTGAAAATCTTATTTAGAAGAAGTATCAAAAAATTGAGATTATCAATTTGCAATCGTTAGAAAGGATGATGATAAGTTTTTGTGAGTGATATGATTGTATCAAATAAAACATATAAATAAAACGGCTGAGCTTTGAATAATGATCTGAGAAATAGAAGAGCATAGTAAATGATATTGAACAGATGCAATCAACGCATTATTGTCATTTGCATATAATACATTAAATTTATACAATATATCATTATGGGTTAAAACATTTAATAAAAAAGGAATAGCATGTTATAAAAAATGTGGATTTCAAGAAACTTGAATAAAACACCATTGTGAGTATTGTAATGGAGAATGGTATGATTTAATCTTAATGGAAATATTAAAACCAGATTGGCAAGAAAAGAACAAATAATTTATAATATATCATTATACAGATGAAATACTTTCCAAAAATATCACGAGGTAATGTTTATCTTTCACCAACTAATATTGAAGATGCAGAAAAAATAACAAAACGGTTAAATAATATGTATATTACCGACTTATTCCAAGTGTCTCATAAAATATATGGGATTGAAAAGTGAAAAAATTTAATAGAGTACTACTACAATAAAGATTGAGATTACTTTTTTTCAATCATACAAAATGATTGAAATGAATTTATTGGTATGCTGTGGTTATCTGATATAGATTTTATTAATCAAACTTGTGAATTGAGTATACTGATTTGAGAAATTGAGAATCATAATAAATGATACTGAGCAGATGCAATTAATGCTGTGCTTTCTTATGCGTTTAATACGCTGAATCTATATAATATTTCATTGTGTGTAAAAGAACATAATAAAAATGCCATTGCATGTTATAAAAAAGTATGATTTCAAGAAATCTGAACCAGACATCACTGTAGGTACTGTAATTGAGAACGACACGATTTAATTTTGATGGAGATATTAAAACCAAATTGGGAAAAGAAAAATGAAAAACTTTTACATAATAAAATAATGTAAAAATGACTAGCAGAAAAATTGTGGCCATTGGTGGTGGAGAAAATGGAAGATTAAAAAATGGAGAAAGACTTCCATATGAAACTGGTCCAATGGATCAAGAAATTGTTAGATTAACAGGGAAAGAACATCCTAACTTTTTAATGTTAGTTCATTCTTTGCCACTTGAATATCAGGAATGATATTTCCAAACAATGAAAGATATTTATAATGGAAGATATGGATGTGAATGTAAAGATTTAAAAAGTAATGAATTAACAGATTTAGAACGTGTTAAAGAACTTGTAGATTGGGCGGATATTATATATGAATGATGATGAGATACATTAAATATGATTAAACTATGGAAAGAAACATGATTTGATGAAATTCTTAGAAAAGCATGGGAATCATGAAAAGTAATGTGTGGACTTTCAGCATGAGCTAATTGTCGATTTAAAAAATGTTCTAGTGATTCTTTAAAGATAATGTATTGACCAGATCAACCATTAATTTGAGCAGATTGTCTTTGATTCCTTAATTGATTATATGTCCCACATGCCGATGAACCAGGTAGAGAAGAAAATGTAAAAGAATTATTAGAAAAAGAGCAAGATGAAATTTGATTATTATTTTCAAATTGTGCCGCTTTGGAAATAGTAGATGATGAATATAGATTGATAACAAGTAGTGAAGCACTAAATCACGGATTAGAAAAAGCATTCTGAAAAAAAACATACCGAAAAAATGGAGAATATATAGAAGAAGAATTAGAAGAATCTCCAGAATTTAAAAAGTTATCTGAATTGTATAAAAAATTGTAATTTTAGTAATATATTAGATGTTATTAAGATGAAGAATCGTAATCTAGATAATATGCCCAGAAAAAAATTATCAGAATATACGCGATATTGAGATTGACTCCGTTCTATGTATATGATTATTTTTTCAATAATTTGGATTGGCTGAGTAATATGGAAATCTTATTCAAATTGGGATTATATGACAGACAAATCTTCTGAAGTTTTATCATTATTACCTTTTTTATTGTTCTGATGTATTTTTTTGTGATTTTGAATTTATACTCTAAATAAAAGAATTAAGGAAAAAAAATTAAAAGAGAGACTTTTAACGGAGGGGAATAAATTGATTGCAACTATTACAGATATTAAAAGTGTATGAATAATGCTCAAATCTTGAGATGGCGTGGTAATGTGAAGATGATCATGATTTAAAATATATACAAAACATAAGGACAGAATCTTTATAAGTCCAAAGATATGAATTAAAGTCCCAAAATATGTAGAAATTTGAGACAAAATATCAGTATTTATCGATATTCAGAATCCAGATGAATATTATATGGATTTAGATAGTATTAATTCAAATTAATATTTCGCCAACTTTTCTCTAATTCAGTCTGAAATTTTACGCCTGTTCCAATCTTTTCATTCAAAAGTTTGAATCGCTTTTTTGAGCTCTGATATACTTTTTTTATCAATCAGAATTCAGCTATCTTTATCAATCAATTCTACACTTCATCACTCATTAAATCAAATCACAGGAACTCACAAAAGCAAAGCTTCTGCAGTTCACATTCAGAATGATTCTTTAGTCAGATTTATTAATCATTTTGCATTTCTTATAATTTTTAAGCTCTCTTCCTGTGGTAGCCATCACAAGAAAATAATAGTATCTCACGCAATAGCTTTCAACTGCAATTCATCAGGTCCAGAACCAATCACCAATAAATTAGTCTTGGTTTCGTTACAAGTTTTGATAATTAATCACACTTCACGTACAAAATTTACAACCCTACCTACACAGACAAAGTAATTCTGAACCTCTTTACTCGGAGTGGAAAAATAGAAACAATCCTTAATTTTTGGATATTTCACTTTTCATTTCATTCAATAAATCTCCTCAGCTAATCAAGCTGTATAATTACTATTGAATAAAACTTCATCAAATTTAGTAAATTTTTTATCCCATTTCTGTAAACGTGGAATAATTGAAGTGAACAGCTTTTTCTTCCATCATTTAAATTTTCAAATATATTCTTCACGGTGAGACCAAATATATTGCATAGGGGAGTGAAGATACAGTTTCGTATGATTACAAGTCTGTGGAATCTTAACATTTTTTGCAATTGCATAACTTGAAATCACCATTCTTTCAGGTCAGAATTTTTTGATTTTCCTGGAAAGAATAGACATAATTTCAGGATAACAAACGATTAGATTACGGTAGTCAAAAATTCATGACAAAAGGGGAATGTGCTTTCTTCCACAGAAAACGAAAAGTCTGCTCAACCATTTTGGTAGAGATTCAACCACCTGGATTTTTCTATATTTTTCAGTTCCAGGAATCTGAATCAGTAATGATTTTAAATCCTTATCAGCTATCATCGTGAAAATCTTGATCTCAGCTTTTGGATCATTTTTCAGTTCCTGCTGGAGTAAATCTCTGAAAACTTCCAAAGCTCCACCAGGGAATAACCAACAATGTACAGCTGCAATTTTCATATATTGCTTAGTAATTAATTAAACATTCTTTACAGCTTCTGCAACCATGTCGGCAACTCACTCGTCAAATGCAGAAGGAATAATATGTTCACGGTCAGGATTTTTTACAAAGTTAGCCAAGGCTTTAGCTGCGGCTATTTTATGTTCATCTGTAATTTGACTAATTCTACCATCCAAAGCTCCACGGAAAATTCCAGGGAAAGCCAAGACATTATTCACTTGATTTGGAAAATCACTCCTTCAAGTAGCTACTATAAATGCTCCCGCAGAGATCGCTTCATCTGGCATGATTTCAGGAGTTGGGTTCGCAAGTGCGAAAATGATTGGATTCTCGTTCATTGACTGGATATGTCCAGTGTGTAATAATCCAGGTTTGCTTACTCAGATGAAAATGTCTGCTCATTTAATTGCATCATCCAAACTTCCAGAAATCTGATCTAAATTCCATGCAGAAACTTCTTGTTTATATTTATTCAAATCTGTTCTTCAGTTGTGGATAACTCACTTGGAATCAAGGAAAATTATATTTTCAGCTCAGGCTTTTTTTAAAAGTTTACCAATCGCTATCGCAGCAGCTCATGCTCATGAAATTACGATTTTCTGAGAGGAGAGTTCAGTATTTTTGAGTTTTAATGCATTAGTTAGTCATGCCAAAACTACAATAGCAGTTCCATGTTGATCATCGTGGAATACAGGAATATTCAATCTTTTTTTCAATTCTTCTTCTATATAAAAACAATTCGGAGCAGCGATATCTTCCAAGTTTATTCCTCCAAATGTTGGAGCAATTGCTTCAACTACTTTGATAATCTCATCTGGATCCTGAGTATTTAACACGATAGGAATTGCATCGATATTTCCATATTTCTTGAAAAGAATAGCTTTTCATTCCATCACTGGAAGTCAGGCTTCAGGTCAAATATTTCATAGTCATAAAACGGCTGAACCATCAGAAACGATAGCTACTGAATTATTTTTCCAAGTGTAGTCATAAGCCAGATTCTTATCTTTTGCAATTTCTAGACATGGTGCAGCTACTCATGGTGTATAATATGTTGCTAAATCATCTTTAGTTTCCAAAGGAACTTTTGATTGTGTAGTCAATTTTCAGCGATAATGCTTGTGCTGATTTATAGCTTCTTGTGCGTAATCCATCGATTCAAAACAATAATTAAAAATCTGAATAAAGCATAAATTTATCAGCAGATTTTGCAATAGCATTAATTTAAAAAACTGACGAATAGAAACATCCGCCAGTTAATTCTCAATTGTCCTGAAACATTGGTTAATCTAATCTAAGCCAAGATATTTGCAATTTAGGTAAGAATTTCCTAATCCTTTCGATAATTTCAAATCGTTCTTTGTTTGTAGAATATGGAAAGGATTTATTGGTGTACAATTTTATAATTTCATCACATGAAATATCTTTGAGAGAAATACCCTTATATTCGGGGTAGATAGTTTTGACAATTGACTCAATACCATTGAAATACTCATCTCTTTCATCTAGAAAAGAATAAGGAATCTCTTCTTTACGAGCGACATGCTTCATCCCAAGGATTGAGCAGGAATGATACGAAATACTATGCATATTAGCTTCAAAGATTTCATTATCATCCAAATTAAATTCTCTAGTGATGGCAGACTTTAATTGCTCATCCATTTCTGAAAAATGATTTTTGTTCATAATGTTGTTGATTTTTTGTTTAACGTATGAATTTTAATTATAATTAAATATGCTCAGAATTTCAATATCTTTTATAAAAAACATGGTTTGTGAATTTCCTTAAAAAGATTTGATTTTATAATGGATATTTATATTTTGAGGGTAATAACTGATAAGCCTATTATATATTTTTCTATGAACTTTATAATGAAAAATCCTTTAATTTCTGTTCTTATATGTACTTATAATGCGGAGAAAACTATAGAAAAAACTTTGAAATCATGTATTAGTCAAACATACAAGAATTTTGAGATATTAATTCATGACGATCAATCAGCAGATAAAACACTAGAAATTATAAATAAGCTATGAGATAAAAGAATAAAAATTATCAAATCTTGAAAAAAACTTTGACCATATAAGTGACTAAACTTGTTATTGGATTATGCTAAATGAAAATATATAGCTATTCAAGATCACGATGATTTACGGTATCCTGAAAAATTAGAGAAACAAGTTATATTTTTAGAAAAGAATAAAAACTATATAGGTTGTTGAACAAAAACATTAATGTGGTATGAGTGAGATAATAAATGATTCGAATATTATTTGTGAAAAGAAAATTATTATACAATCCATCCATCACTAATGTTTAGAAATAAATGATATCGTTATGCAGAAAATATTGTCTATATGTGAGATGCATATTTCCAAAAAAAAATACTCTGTAAAGGTAAAAAGATAATAGGGAATATAGATGAAGTATTAACAATCCATAGAATAAAAAAAATAACAGAGAACTATAGTTATAAATGGTTTAATTTTAATAAAAAAAATGTGAAAACAATATTCTATATTCATTCTGTATTGTATTGAATAATGGTTGTTTGATTTGAATTGATAAGAAAAACGGTATATCCAATATTATATAGATTTAATAAATCCGAGTGGATTTATAAGATTGAAAGACGGCCATTTATTATGCAGAGAATGCCTATCATTTCAACAATAGGGAATCGTATAATTTACGGTAACTATTAATCATACAGCTTTGAGAGAAACAATCTTTAAGCGATACTTTCAAGTTTTTATTTAAAATTAGTATGAATCACTTTTTTAAATCTTCATAATCCTTATATTTTGCTATATATCAATTATTTTGTACTATTTCGGGGACTCATCATGTTTCAAAGGTAACGATAGGGCATCAACAAGCCAAACTTTCAGCAACAACTAATCAAAAACTATCAGCTAAAGTAGGATAAAGAAATAAATCTGCGGCAGAAAAATATTTACTCATCTCTTCCGGAGATAAAAATCATATTTCTATGAATTTATCTGACACTTTCTTATATTCATTGTTTCATATAGAAATGAACAATAAATCATCTTTATACGAAAGATCATCACAAAGTCTTTCAACATATTTTATTCATTTCATTTTTGATTTTTTTCAAGCTCAAGCAATACTAATTATTATTTTTTTATCTAAAGGCAATCAAAGCTTATTTCTACAAATTTTTTTATCCTTTTTATTGAAAATATTTGTATTGATTCAATTATATATTGTTTGAACACTATTCTTTCATATTATTCAATCATTTTTTAGTTTAGAACTCATTCGATTTGAAACTCATACATAGCTTATATCAGAATTTTTTAATATTTTTTTTCTTGTTTTATATGCAAAGTTTGTCTTATAATGAAAAAATAGATTGTTTTCATCATTTCAACTTACAATCCAATCATCATGACAAGTCATTACTACTTTTTTTTCTTTACTTATTTTTGGAAGTATATGCCAATCGAAAAATCATCATTGTATTGAATGAAGATGAACGATATCAGCTTCCTGGTATGGTTTAAAGTTGTGTAAATACTTCATGTCTATATGTCATGGTGTTAACCAATCAAATAAGAAATTTAATCAAACGGCTAATTTATACCTAAAATTCCAATATAATTTTGTTTTGTTAGTTTTGTATATACTTGTGGTCTTATTGTTTTCTCAAAAACAATATCATACTAGATTATATACTTTATATCATTCTCATAATCATTCGGAAATTGTTTTTATTAATTGGTTTGTTCACGTAATTCATCAAACAAGGTTGATATTTAATATTTTTTTCATTGTTAATACGATATAAAGTCTAAAGATAATACTGCATTAATTCTTTCGTGTTTTCGTCATATCTTAACAATTCATCGAATGTTAATTCCTTATGAATGTATCCCAGTATAATTTTATTTACTTTGTTTTTTAGCTTTACTCCTCAAATAACATAAAAGAAAAAAAATAATAAATAAATAATAATTATACGTAAATTATTTTTATAGATAGAAAAAAACCTTTTATAATTGGCTTTGTTTAAAGAAAATCGCTGATCTGAATAATTAGTTCAAGATTCTTTGTTGTAATGTAATAATAAAACCTCAGGTATTGAATATAAATTTTTTTTTCATTTTGTTAATATTTTAAGTTCAAAAAATGCATCTCAAAGAAAATCATTTTTTTTATCGTACCTATATTTTCAATTTCTAAATAAAAGTGATGTGTGTGGAACAAAATTTGTTTTTCCTCACTTTAAATTCGTTATTATTCATTTTCTCTGTTTTGAGTAGTATTCGATTTGTCACGTTCAAGAACCGATATATTGAGGATTATTCTCTAATATATCAATTTGTTTCTCTAATTTATGTGAGCATCGTAAATCATCATGATCTTGAATAGCTATATATTTTCATTTAGCCCTTTCTAAAAGATAATTTAACCCTCAATATGGTCACAGATTCTTTTTTGATTTAAAAAGCTTTATTCTTTTATCATTAAAAGATTTAATTAATTCAACTGTATTATCCTTTGAATTATTATCTAATATTAAAACTTCAATATTTTTATATGTCTGATTTAGTACGGAAGATAATGTGTTTCAAATTGTATCACTTGCATTGAATGAACAAATTAAAACAGAAACAATTTTATTCATTTTTTAACTTATAATTACGAATAAAACAACGAATACAAGTAACCAAAGATTTATAAATGAATGAATATTCAAATTTTTTTAAGAAAATTATTCTCATTAAAGTTAAAAACTTTGAAATTTCCATTGAATTAAGAAATTTTAATAGTGTTGTGTTGGCAATATAATTTGTTTCAATCCATTTTAGTTTTTTATTATTTAGAGACTTTCCTAAATGTTCAATTATATACTGTGAAATAGAGATCTCTTTACGAATTAGTTCTTTCCAGTTTTCTAATTTATTATTATTATTGCTTAAATCTTTGTCTGCAGTTATACAAGAATCACACCTTCTGTAATAAACTAATGGCTTATTTATAAATCATATATTCATTTCTTTTAGACTTGCATATGCTGTAACTCGCCAATCTTGATATACATTTTCTGGGAATCAAATTGATATTAGTTCTTTTTTTAATTCTTTAGAAAAGAATATGGATGTTCATGTTGTGTTATTATGAGAGATGATATTATTAAATTTATTATTATATACATTTATTCAACTTCTGTTTGCTCGAGATATTGAAGCAATATTGTTGAATTTGTTTATAACAATTAGATCGCTATGACAAAAACTAAGATGATTTTTTTTACAAAAATCAAGATTTTCTTCTAACTTGTTTTT
>Ga0310696_10006315_pt1 | contig 14089 bp, 11 predicted proteins | sample AusTroGonzalo_MG_4_FD_203885 | JGI IMG/M metagenome (GOLD analysis project Ga0310696, IMG submission 203885) | Bovine rumen microbial communities from tropical cattle in Woodstock, Queensland, Australia - Gonzalo_02 (v2) (version 2) | ecosystem: Host-associated > Mammals > Digestive system >...
AATTCTGCCTCCGTCAATGGTGTGCCCGTTCATGCCAGTTACGAGTATCTCACAAAGTGGCTCAAGGAAGATCTGCAGTGGGACGGTTTCCTCGTCACCGACTGGGCCGATATCAACAACCTCTTCTCTCGCGAGCATGTCGCCAAGGATAAGAAAGATGCCATTCGCATCGCCATCAATGCCGGTATCGATATGTCGATGGATCCTTACAGCGTTGAGTTCTGCATCCTGCTGAAGGAGCTTGTCAACGAGGGCAAAGTGTCTATGGCTCGTATCGACGATGCCGTGCGTCGCATTCTCCGTGCCAAGTATCGCCTCGGTCTTTTCGATGAGCCGAATACGGGAGGCAAAGGCTTCGAGAAGTTTGGCTGCGACGAGTTTGCCAAGGCCTCTCTCCAGGCTGCCGAAGAGTCTATCGTGCTCCTGAAGAACGAAGACAGCACCCTGCCGTTGAAACCCAAGAAGATCCTGCTCACTGGTCCTAATGCCAACCAGATGCGTTGCCTGCATGGAGGTTGGAGCTACACGTGGCAAGGCTCTCGTGCCGAGGATCTCTCTGAGAAGTACAACACCATCTACGAGGCTCTCTGCCAGAAATATGGCAAAGACAATATCATCCTCGAGCAAGGCGTGACCTATAACGAAGAAGGTGCCTACTACGATGAGAACGAGCCTCAGATTCAGAAGGCCGTTGCTGCCGCTGCCGGTGCCGATGTCATCATCGCCTGCATTGGTGAGAACTCTTACACTGAGACACCAGGTAACCTCTCGGATCTCTGGCTCTCAGAGAATCAGCGTAACCTCGTGAAGGAACTGGCCAAGACGGGCAAGCCCATCATCCTTGTGCTGAACGAAGGCCGTCCTCGCCTCATTGCCGATATCGAGCCGTTGGCAAAAGCCGTGGTTGATATCCTCATCCCGGGCAACTACGGTGCCGATGCTCTTGCTAACCTGCTCGCTGGCGATGCCAACTTCTCTGGTAAAATGCCTTACACCTATCCGCGTGAAATCAACTCGCTCAACACCTACGATTATAAGGTCAGCGAGGAAGTGGGAACCATGGCCGGTGCTTACAATTACGATGCCAAGGTCAGCCTCCAGTGGCCTTTCGGCTATGGCCTCAGTTACACCACGTTCGAATACGCTAATCTGAAAGTTGACAAGGCAAAGTTCTCAGCCGATGATGTACTCACCGTCAGTGTCGATGTCAAGAACACGGGTAGCTGTGCTGGCAAGGAAGCCGTACTTCTCTATTCGAGCGACCTCATCGCCTCTATCGTGCCCGACAACAAACGTCTGCGCGACTTCACGAAGATTGCCCTTGAGCCAGGTGAGGTGAAGACCGTCACCTTCCAGCTCCCTGCCAAATCCCTCGCTTTCGTAGGTGCCAATGGTAAGTGGACACTCGAAGAGGGCGACTTCATCCTGAAGATCGGCAACCAGACCGTTCCCATCTTCTGCGAGCGCACCAAGATCTGGGACACCCCCAATATCTAAACACAACAATCCCCAGCCACTCAGCTGGGGATTGCTATTTGTTACGCTTAGCCTTATTCCAAATGCCGTCTAACTTCGTACATTCAACGTACATCGTGAAATCCTGGTGCTGTATCGTCAGTAAATCTATCTCGTTTCTTTTCATAACCACCATTCCTTTACATAACCATAAAAGGTTGTGTATAAAGTGCGGCTCTATTTATTCGTTCGGATCAAGTTTACTTTCCACTAACGCAAATTATCGGCATCTTGTCTTTTTGAGTTTATCTATTACAATCCTGTCTGCAGGTAGCCAATCCACGCTGTCGAACAGATCTTTGCTAAGCCATCGTGCAGCCTCATGCTCCTTTAGGATCAGGCTACCACTCTCGATGTGACACCAGAAGCAATGCATCTTCAAATGGAACTTCGGATAGTCATACTCTACAGTCTGCACCAGACGCTCTACAACGATCTTGGTTTCTAATTCCTCCCAAATCTCACGCTTCAGCGCCTCCTCAGGACTCTCTCCTGGTTCCATCTTTCCCCCAGGGAACTCCCAGCCATCCTTATAATCACCATATCCCCGCTGAGTAGCGAATATCCGTCCCTCAGAATCATGGATGATCGCTGCTACGACTTCTATCTGTTTCATTCTCGTTCCTCCGCAGCTTTCAGCATTCCACCCTCTTCTTCCAGTTCTGGATAAGGCTTACCTATGACGGCATGCTCTTCCAACCATATCTTATTCAGAGTATAGACGAGAGATTTTAGAGTCTCATCTCGTTTCGAAGGTTTGAGTTCGCACTCCCAAATGGTGATGCAATGCCACCCCATTTCTGCAAGACGTTTCTGCTCCTCAATATCACGCTCTTGATTCCTGCGAATCTTCGCCACCCAAAACTCCCTGTTTGTCTGTGGTATTTTACAACACTCCGAATTTTCAATTTTCAATTTTTCAATTTTCAATGGCACTCCGTGCCCATGCCAGAAGCAACCATTCACGAAAATGCAAGTCCTATACTTCTTCAACACGAGGTCAGGATGTCCTGGTAACCTTGGCGAGTTTAGCCTATAACGGAATCCTCTTCTCCACAACCCCTTCCGCACAATCATCTCAGGCTTCGTATTCTTCGAACCGATCGCAGCCATGTTCTTGTGCCGCTGTTCTGGAGAGAGTTTGTCCATTACAATTCCCTCCTATACTTTAATACATCCGCAGCTGTACAAAACAAAGGTTCGTAAGCGACATACTTATTAAACTCTTTAAAGTGCTGCTGCCTCATATCGGTTATCAAAGCATTAATATCCAAATTTCCGATACTCACTTCCTCATCAAAACGGAAGAAAAAGTGTGGTCCTTTCACATCAAACGGATACCAGGTTTCTCGCATACGTTTCTCTGTTACCTTACTCGCTGTATCTTTGACGTGGAAAACGAAATATTCGCCAGTTTCTTCAAAATTATCAGAATAAAGAATAACAAACAATATATTCTTTTTTTCATAGAAATATGAAGTGTGTGCTCCATCTCTTGGCACTTCACCCTTAACCTGTAGTCGTACATTATAAACCAATGAGCCTTTATCATTATTACCTAAAATCCATTGCAAATGTTTCTTGTCTTTATAATAACCAACCAAAACACCTCTCTCGAGATAACGCTCCAAATAGTGTATAGTTAGCCATTGCGATGATTCTACAGGCTTTTCCAATTCTTGATTAATCTCGTCTTTTAATGCTTCCTGTGGATCTTTACCCATATCACACTCTTCAATGACAAAGTGCTTCTTTAGTTCATCATATTGTGCTTGTGTTTCTTGCATCCTTTTGGTTGGACGGGCGTATGCAAAATACGTTGTTCTTTCCTCCCCATATGGTTGGAACACTCTTCCGTTTAAATCATAGAAATGCTGTTGTAAGTACAATGCACCATCAACACCAAGACGTGCCCGCATGGCATATATTTTGAATTCTTTTTGGATAACAGACCGTATTTCTTCACGGAATATCTTACGTACATGCTGTTTCCATTGTACTTTTTCGTTTGACTTGTTACGAGCATAGAGATACAACACATAGAGGAAATTTACATCATATTGCGATAAAAAAAGCGTATCTCTGTCAAATAGCCTGTCAGGGAATTGATACGACACCTTCGTACAATGCTCATCATTCTTATTCCTATATTTGCGTATGTTTTCTTGAGCATTATATTTGTGGTCATCATAGACAAAAGCACTGATGAAAAAGTTTGGTATCACATCATAGCCTTCCGTCACAGATGTATCTTGCAGCCGTATGTCCTTGAAGCGTTCGCGATCGGCTTTTCGCCGACGCTTATCTTCTTCGTCAAATGCTGTGTCATCCGATAGAAATAGATTGATATTCCACTGAATAACATTTCTGGCATACGTGTACTGCTTATAGACAGATTCCGAGGTTAGCGGATGTCCACTCTTATAGTACTTACTATCTCCTATATAATAAACCTCACGATTCGATTGAACATCAGCCGATGTCAAAGCCAAGTCAGTGTACATGTGGTCCACTCGTTTGCCATCGTCTTGATCTGCTAATCCTTTGGGAATATTGTCATGAGGTGTTCCTATAAGTTCATCAATCATTGCCTCAAACACCACATTGAAACTTTTGGCAAGGATGTACTCTTGAGCATTGGTGTTGATGGCGATGCGATATGAGTTTTCAAAAAACGCATAGCACAAGTCCCATAGTTGTAGGGCTTTGTCCGAGAAGTATTTGTATTTGATCTGCATGAGCCTCATCTTACCCATGCCACGCAGATACTGTTTGAACTGCTTGCCAGTTATCAGGTCATACTGAATATTTATAGGTGTATGAAAACCATACTCGCTATTCAGATAGTTCAATATGCTATAGAAGATAACAAATAATTCTTCTTCGTAGTTGATAATGCGCTTCTTGTTAACAGGGTTCAGATAAACCACGCCATCCCCCTGTACAAATGCTTGAGAGTGGCTGATGGTTCGTGTCCAGTTAATCTTGTTATTTCCCCGATGCAGGTTCTTGATGGTGAACAGCACGAAATCCTTATTCTCCTGATTGAAATTGATGAGCGACAGAACGATGTCCAAATAAGTCTTGGCTTTGTGCCTGCGTCCTCTGCCTGCCTGTGGCAGATGCTTATAGAGTATTGCTTTGCTCTTGGGGTTGGCTTTATAGAAAACACTCAGTGCCCGATATATCCAAACAGAAAACTCGTAGATGAACTTCCTGTATTCCTGACTTAGTTTTTTCTGACCTTCAGGTTCCAATACCATCTCAGGAGTAACAGGCTCATCATTATCCAGCTTCACACCAACGAGCGTTTCCTTCTCCGTCAGCAAAACTTTGGGAAGAATAAACACGCAGTCTTGCAGATGTGGATTATAGAAATACCCCACATACTGCACACTCACCTTCTTATCAACATCCTGCAAGACATAGATATCTTTTAGAACCTTCTCTACAAGGCGGCTTTCATATTGGTGTTCTTCAAACAGAATGTACATATATACCTATTTAAATTCCTTCTTTTCGGCACCTTGGCAAATTACAGGCAAATTAGATAGCGTTTCTTATTATGCTGATTTATAGGAAATTACCACAAAACACACCTCGCAAATCACTCTCTCTAGCAAATTACCGGCAAATTAAATTGCCGCCCATATTGGAACATAACGCATATAGCGTTTTGCTGTTTTAGGATCGAGAGCTTTTACCCTATTTTTATCTACTGCCTCTTTTATCAGCCTAGATATACTACCTGCAGACGACTCTTTAAGACCAAACCTATCACGCAAAGAGGTGTTGGTCAATGCATCGCCTTGAATATACATCAAACATGCATGAAGATAGCATGACCAAATCTTGTCATCTGCAGGGATATTTTTAAACTCCATCTCCGAGAAAATTGTAACCTTAGTCGATTCTTCAAAGACCTCTATCCTTGGTGCTGGTAGGTATTGAATCTCGCATGCTAAAACCATTCTATCCCATCCTCTACCCAATTCTTCGCACATTTTCATTCTACGCATGAGAGACGCCATTTTTTCGTTTCTCGATTTAGGTGGATTATCAATAATTCTCATGATATCCACCAGGGGTGTGCCGGGATTTGTCGTTTCTATTCGGTTATCAAAAACTTCCACGACCGGTCCTGTTCCTGTTATATATAAATCCTGGTGGATTAGGCTGTTGGCTATGGCTTCTCTTATTGAAGGTAAAGGGTATCTGCTCTTTGTTGTCAATGCTACAGATGCAGCATCTTCGCTGCTTGGCAAAAGAGCACTTACAAATCTTACTATTTCCTCGAAGCAAACAGCATAGCCGCTATTAAAGGTCTCTTCTTTTTGAATAAACAATCTGTTTCTTCCTTGATATTGAACCACTCGCATGGCTTTGCGCCCCAGTCTAGGAAAAGTATTCAGGTCTTTGGCAAACAAGATTGCCCCTAAATTAGTAATTCCATAAAGACCATTGTCAAGCCTTACAGCAACTCCATCTTCTATAAGATAGTGCATCATCTCCTTTTCTTCTGTAGGCTGAGGAATCTTTAGCATAGAAAAATAAACTCCACAATCTACCATTCTCAGCACATCGGCATATCTCAAATCCTTGGTTGGACACATATCTTCAAATCGACTATTGCGAAGCTTGTCCCATAATTGCGCCATGAGTTCTGTATACTCGTTCAACTTTTTAGTATAGCTCCCGCTTCGTATGTATTCTGTCTTTTCAAATGCTACCGGAGTCAGCAATGCTTTATGGATCCTGATTATTTCTATATGATTGCCGTCAATCTCTGTATCCAAAAACTCAAAATTTGCATTCTTCGATAACTGATGTCTTAACCAGTTCTCAAGTTCTTCCTGCCCTCTCTTCTGTAAAGCCAGACGTACAGAAGTACCAATAATATTGTGGGTGGTGTCATCAATGCCCCAAACCATGTAGGCAAAATCCCGATCTTTTAGGGTTGCTGTATTGGCGAGGGCACTAATATCCTCACCAATCATTTTAGGATCATCATTGTTATGTTTGAATTCTACCCACCCTGTCTCTTTGGGCAGTTTACATAATTCTTTAACAAGTATGTCTATATTTCCTTCCATATTTTGCTACTTATTTCTCTTAGCTATTCTCTTCGCTTGTCTTTTTCCAGTTCATCACCTTCTTCACGAAGTCAGTCAGTCGTTCCGTGTTCACCTTTTCGCCATCCTCGTCGTAGAAGTCGGGGAAGGTCAGGTCCTTTTCAGTCTCTTTGCCTTCACTATCCTTTGAGGTATAGCGGAACAGCGAAGCATCCTCGAAGCCATAATCCTTGAACACATCGTTCCACAGATAGAAGATGACTTTCGATACAAATGTCTCTTCGTTTATCACTCCGTCCTTGGCACAGCAGAAGAAATAGCCCAACTGTTTGTCTGCGCTTGATGTCATCGAGGCAATAATTTCGTTGATTTTCTGAATGAATGCCCACCAAGGCAGCAGATTACCTGCTTCGTCCATTTTTACATCAACTTTCCAATCCAACTTATTGCCATTCTCGTCTCTGCCCTCCTTTATCTTGATGTACTTCCATTCCCAGCGACGCTTGAAAGCTGAGTCAATTGGGAAAAGACTTTGATCACTGGTATTCATTGTAGCCCAAATATAGAGGTTGTTCGGCAATTTCATCAAATCTCCGTTTGCAATTTTAGCAGAAATATCATTGCCATCTGTATCAGTAATGTTTGTAATACTTAACCCTAACTCAGAAATATAATCCTGTAAGTCTGAGTCTGGCGATATCTCATAACGTGAAAAGCCTTTGTTGTCCCTATCTAATAGTTGGAATAAATCGCCAAATATCTGAGCACAATTACCACGATTAATTTCTTCAATTATCAAGTATACTGGCTCACCACTTTGCTGGTGTTTCCATGCATCTCCATATGCTTTTACAAAACATTGTGGTGTGAACTCATATGATAGTTTGTTTTCTACTATATAACCATCTTCTTTCAGCCAATCATAGATGTTATACATGCAAGTAGCTTCTGTAGTATATGCACAACCAGAAAAACCTTTTGCATTTAATTTGTCAGCTACCATCTGCGCATCTAACCCCAAGTCCCTGATATCTTTGGTGTGAACAAGAGCTTCATAAAGATAACGAGCCTTGTTCATCCTATTATATTTCGGGCTGTTGCTGTCAAAGAAACTACTTAACAATTGTGTTTCATTGATGCTGTTTCCACTAATCAAGTTTTTCTTATGAGACTTTGGCTTATAACATCCAACAAAAGTAGAATAATCACTGTCAGGGTGAAAGGTAGTACGGTATACTAAGTTTTTTTTATTTGCCTCCTTAACATTCTCATCATCTTTTATCTTATGACTCTTTCCTGTACCTGGAGCACCATAGAAGATTTGTTGTAGAGGAAGAGATTGATCATCAATTATTTCATGATGTTTGTCTTTCCCATCATCATATGGAGTTTGGGTATTAGTAATCCATACATCAAATATACCGTCGTTAGCTTTCTTTATGTGAAAGTCGGAATAACCTCCAGCGAAGTAATTACGTATAGTAAATTTTGCTGATTTTCTTTCTCCTTTGTAGTTAATGTACTCAATGTCTTCAAGCAAACCGTTGAAGTAGAAACGCTTGTCGATATCTCCATTAGCCTTCAAGACATCCTTACGAGCATTCCATTTTTGTGTTCTACTTCCAACTTTGATACCATCGACAGTAAAGAAGCCATCTAGAAATGCAAGTTGGTCATACACAAACGCATTTGAGAAAGAAATAGTTTTGTGTACGGAAGAATTGTCGTATTTACGAGGTAAAATTGACGCAATAAAGAGAACCGCTTGTGTCAGATTATCTTTGGAGTATCTAACGGTGATTTGGTCTCCAGAATCTTTGAATAAATCATAATGTTCATTATCCAAGAACAGATCCGTATTCTTGGCATCACCTGCGCCCATTGCTCTATAGCTGGCGTTTGTGTCATTTATGTGTTTAACAATCTCTTCCATATTTATAGTGTTATTGGATTCAAAATATTAACGAAACAATCATTAGGTCTTACACCTATCTTTAATGTATCAAGTAACGTATTATGTACATTCATCTCTTTTTTTATATTAATGATGGGAGAATTAATAAGTTGCATATAATTATTACAGTCGTTACAAATTCTGAATTTCTTTTCATCTGTGTTCATGTCGAAGACTCGGTATACAGAATAAGATAAACGATCTTTCTTTGTAACGAACTCAATCTCAGCATCACTAAAGTATAAATATTGTTCAAAGTCAAAACGAGTAGATTTTACATCTACAAACTTCTTGTCATCTATAATAAAATCATATGGCAAACCGGATTCTTTAGATTGGTTAGCCCATATATAAGATTGGATGTTTCCAGCCTTCTTTTCTCTATCCAAATATTGAGCAATAAGTTCCTCACCCTTTTTTCCTGTTTCCTTAAATATCCTTTCTGCATTTTCAATATCTTTTGGTTTATATAAACGAGCAGTATCGCCAATTTGACTTTTAACCTCAATATCTTTTTGCACATCGAAACTGACAAAGTTTATTCGCTTTAACAAATATTCTTTAGCCATATTAAAAGTAGGTGAAGTCTCATCTAACACAGACTTTTCTGATGGAAAAAAGGACTGTGCAACTTTATAATCTTCAGACCCTCCTTTAATAAGCCAAAAAACTAGCTCTTTACTCTCCAACCCTGTCCATGCCAAATACCAGTCTGCATTGATATCTTTTTTGGCAAAATCTCTTATTTTATAAACAAGAGAATTGTTTGTATCGTTTCCTATTCTAATTTTAGGACTTCTATAACGCCCCTCTGGGGTTTTGATTCTATCAAATGAACAGTCTAGAATATCACAATAACCATCGTAGATTAACATGGCAGACTTTACAACGTCTGTATCTTCAAGGAATTCCAACACACCTTCGTATAGACCAATGTGGGTCTGTTTACTAGATTCAGATATTCCTAAATCTGCACGAGATAATTTTTTGTAGCCAATTCGCTTCTCATCGTTGAAGAAGAAAAAAAAGAAAAATGCCATATTATTCAAAGATTATATTATTAGAAATAAGATAATGAAGAACTGCATAAATGGTATTGATACTAACAGCATTTCCTGCTTGTTTGTATAGTGAGCCATTGGCAACTCCTGCTCTTTGTGCATTTAATGCGAAATCGCGAGGGAATCCTTGGAGCATAAATGCTTCTTGGGGGGTCAATTTTCGAATAGGAATATTTGCGAGTTCTTCTTTACCCAAGTGCTCAGAGGGACGATTTGTTCCATGAGAATGAATAAAGATGTCACTGTAGTAATTGTCTTGACAAGCTCTGTGCATCTTATGCATGGATGCAGTAAGAGGTCTCGCAACAACTTGGTCTATGTCGGAATTTGAAACGAAATTGCCACTACCATTACTCAAAATAGTTGGCTTTATGCGGTCCGATAAATAATATTTTCCATCAACTTCTTGCGACAACAAATCTACCGTACTGGCATAAGTGTTAATACTGAGCTCGTTATGATTTAAACCATCGAAATGTCTTCTTACCACATCTGATGAGAATCCAAAATCTCCAAACTCTTCACTACGAGCAAAAACAATTACTCTGTTTCGTTTTTGAGGGAGGCCATAATTATTAGTGTTGAAAATATCCTCGTGAACGATGTAATGCTCCGCCTCAAGCTCTTCCTTTATTCTTCTATATGTTCTTTTGTTATCGTGATTCATCAAATTCTTGACATTTTCAAGAAGAATAAAATTGGGGTGATAAGCATGTACAATATCCATTATTCTGAAGAACATCTGCCCCCTATCTTCATTAAAACCAGCTTGATTGCCCATCATGCTAAAAGTCTGGCATGGGAATCCACCTGTAAGAAGGTCAAAATGCGGGAGATTTTCAAAACGAACTCTATCATTAACAAACTCTACAATATCACCTATTTCAATTTCTCCTTCAGTATCGTAATTTGCTTTGTATGTAGATGATGCTTTTGAATCGATTTCAGAATAACCAATAATTTCATTGATCATACCTAGGTCCTGCTGAATATGATCCATGGCTTTTCTAAATCCACCAACTCCTGCAAATAATTCTAAATGTGTCATTTCATAAAATCCATTATGCCCTCTCCAATAGCTTTGGCAAGCTTTACGGGTACGGCGTTTCCAACTTGAGCATACCACGAGTTCTGGGCTCCAGTAATCACATAATCATCTGGGAATGTCTGTATTCTTGCAGCCTCACGAGGGCTTAAACCTCTTGGTTCCCAAGGATGAATATACATATTGCAATCATACTTCATATGTGAAGTAATGGTCTTGCAAATTTGATTCTCATCTAATTTAAAGTATTTATCTTTAAATATATCATTCCTACTTTTATAGGGCATGATGTCTGCAATAGACTCATGAAGCGAATTTGCTCCTTGAGGTAAACGTCTGAAAATTTCTATATCACGAGGATTGTTGTACCTGTTCTTATGATTATACAACTTTGTTATTTTTCTATCACCATTGATAAAATGGTAGAAAACATTCTCCTCATAGACGAATTCTCTTTCTGTAAATCCAGATTCTTCATTTTCCACATCAACCTTGCCCTTATCTTTCTTGGCTTCCAGACGAGGCAGACCTATGAGTGCATCGCGCAAGACGAATGGCTCCTTTTTGCGTTTTTCTATTGCCTTGAAGATATTATCAACAGGAACGCCTACTCTATTACCTATAAATATAAAACGTTCTCTATTCTGAGGAACTCCGAAATCCTGGGCATATAGAAGACGATAATCAAACTCGTAATCATCACCAAGATATTCTTTAAAGTTCTCTTTTATCTCCTCAATTTTATTTGCCATACCACGTACGTTCTCCATTATGAAGAATTTTGGCCTTGTAACACTGAGAAAATAAAGATATGCTTTATATAGCTGATTTCTTGGATCATCTAGAAGTCTCTGTCTGTTAGCCATAGAAAAACCTTGGCATGGAGGTCCCCCACAAACCAAATCCAAATCACCTATATATTCTTTATATTCATCAAGATGCTTGTTAAGCTCATTTATGTCACCAATATAATAGTGATCATCCGAAAGGGAATGATTCCTTTTATATGTTTCGCAAAAGCCAGGCATGATTTCATTCACAAACCAAGGAGTGAAACCTGCCTGTTCTAACCCCAAGCTAAGTCCTCCGCAGCCTGCAAAAAGGTCTGCCATTTTATATTCTCTTTTTTTATTCATCACATTATTTGTCTAACTCCATTAAAGAATAGTCAGTTCAACATTCCTATTCTTCAAAATAATCAGAGTCAATTCGTTTAACTTCATACACCTGTTTGGTGCTTACGCCCACATTATATTCTATCATATAACGAGCCAATTCCTGGCCGTCAATAAGTACAATCTTCTTGTTGAGATTCTGGACATATTGCTTTGCTTCCTTGCTATATGAACTAGTGGTGATAAACACTCCCTTTGTTGCTTTCTGCTCATCCAAGGCACCTGAGAATTGTTGGATCTGAGGCTTACCTACCGTGTTATCCAACTTGTATCTCTTTGCTTGAATATAGATTTTATCAAGCCCAAGTTTGTCTTCATAGATGATACCGTCGATTCCATCATCGTGAACATACTGAGTGACTTGTGCAGAGTTTGCAAAAGAGCCTCCATATCCCATCTTTACTAAGAGATCTACCACAAGATGCTCAAAGAAATATGGTGATTGCTCCAAAGTCTTCTGAAGCAAATCGGCTGCAAGATCATCAACGATGCTATGATATGCCTGCTCTAGTTGCTCAGTAGGAGTCAAGTCTTCTTGGATTATTGTTTGAGAAGATGGGGGTTCTTCTTGGCTTGGCTTTGCGATATTTGTACCCGTTGCATAACTGGCAAATTCTGGATACTCCATCAGATCCTTCTTTGTTAGAGAGTTGTGGGTGGCGAGATAATTTTTACCTCTCTGAGTGATGCGATATACACCACGTTGGGGCAATTCTATCATTAGCGCACGACGAAGGTATTGGCGAACCCAGTTTAGCCTGTCTGAAACCTGAGTGATATTGCCACTTTTTGTACGAAGGCTACAATCCTCTTCTGTAAGATGGAAATAATCGACAATATATTCTCTCATTTCTGAGATAGTCATATCCTTTTTACTCGTTGCTAGTAAAAATGGGTAAAGGAATTCTTCAAATATTGGTAATGCCATTCTATTTCTAATTAAACTAATTTATATCCTTTTTTCTGCCTCTTGTTGTGGGTTTCACGTAGATACTGCCCTTGCGGATTTCGCAATAGGCATTCTTATACACAAGGTCTTTGCCTTGGGCAGCCATCTTGCTAAAATGATTGTTTAGACTGGTTTGTGCAATTAGCAACTCTTGTGCATCGTGTCTATCATACAGAGAGGCAGGCGAGCCATAAAACTCGTATGTATCAGACTCCAAGAGATGTAGGAGAATAATGTTTCTGTTAGCCATTGGTTTAAGCATGTTTTTAGGCTACAAAGTTACGGATTTTATGAGCGGAATTTAAATAAAATAATCCCATTAACATGAGCCTTCACCAAATTAGTTTCCTAATTTAATTAGGGAAACATATAGGAAATGAAATGTTAAAACAATAGGTGTTCTGTAGATTACAACTATTTAATATGAAAAATGCCAATTATGGTCACTTTCTTTGTAAATCGATATTTTTAAATGAGTTACAGAGGTGACCTCATTTTTTTTGAGGTCACCTTTTTGTGGAGAATAAAGGGCTTTATAAGGAAATCTTATACGTTTGTCTGATTAAGGCATATCATCTCTCAAAGTAAAACAAGTTGTTTTACTTTTAAAGGTACCATGTCTTACTAACAAAAACCTCCGCCCGACATTGGACGGAGGTTCCTTTCTAACTTTTTAACAACACAAACACTGCATGAAATATAAGCAGGTTTATTCTTCGAACTCCTTCAGTTCTTTGAGGCCTTGCTCGATCTCCTTCATCTGCAAGGCGTGGCTGCGACGGTGCCAGAAGCCTATGGCAAAGGCGATGGCGAAGGTGAGCAGTACGAGGGCTGCGACGAGCCAGATCTTAGGACTGAGGGTGTAAACTGAGGCGTTGAAGCCTAACTCTGAGATGAGGAAAGCGGCAAAGCCAAAGGCGATGGTGAAGACAGTCCAGTAAGTCTCTTCGTTGCACACTTGCTTGTAGCGCAACACCAGACTGGTGAGTTCGTTGGTCTTCTTCTCGTCGAGGTCGAATTTTGAGAGCAGCATCGGTTTCCTGATGTGGGGCGTAAGACCTATCAGCAGGATTGCCTCTACGATGACAAACGTGGTGAAGGTGATGGGGGTGTTCATCAGCACATAGGGCAACACCAGGGCCATAACGACCAGATTGGCGATGAGGGTGTAGAGGTTGAGGCCCATAAGGCGCTCAAAGGCTGTCTTGGTCTTCTGCGAGATCATCTCCTTCACGATGCGAAGGTTTACTATTTCTGTTTCTGCCAGGCGCTTATCGAGAGCGTTCCAACTGGTCTTTAAATCGTCAAGTTCCATAAT
>Ga0310696_10006319_pt1 | contig 14086 bp, 7 predicted proteins | sample AusTroGonzalo_MG_4_FD_203885 | JGI IMG/M metagenome (GOLD analysis project Ga0310696, IMG submission 203885) | Bovine rumen microbial communities from tropical cattle in Woodstock, Queensland, Australia - Gonzalo_02 (v2) (version 2) | ecosystem: Host-associated > Mammals > Digestive system >...
CGGACTCGGAGTAGCAGACTTCCTGGAGGTAACGCTCCTTGCCCCAGGTGCTCCAGAGCATACCGAGCTTGCCGGTCTGCGTGCGGAACATCTGCGGGCCGTCGGTCACCCAACCGGGCATCTTGAGGCCGAAGGTGGCTTCGCCAAGACCGTTCATTTCGCCGCAGGACGGAGCCTCGGAAGCGCGGAACATGGTCACAGGCCACTCGGAGATGGTCTTGGTGAGGTCCTGAGACAGCTCGATGTAGTCCATCGTACCGTCGATCAGCTGCGTCCACTCGTGGACGAAGATCATGTAGATGTGACCATCCTCTTCGTAAAGGGTACCGTCGATGCAGTCCCACTCGCGCGGCTGATAGTCGTAACCCGGGGTGACGGAGAACGGCACGAACGGGCCTTCAGGGCTCTCGGAGCGGAGCAGATAGGTCTGGTTGTGAGGCACGTTGTAGCGACGGGGGACCTGCTGGATGAGGTCGGAGTGGTCGCTCCAGGTACCGGCATAGTAGTAGTAATTGCCGATCTTGTGGATCTCGGCTGCGGCGGCGAAGCCCGCCTTCTCGCACCAGGTGCCGCTCAGGTCGATGACGTTGTAGGGGCCTTCCCACATGACGAGGTCCTTGCTGCGGTACTGACGGCCGCCGGAGCTGGTCAGGTAGTAGGTCTTCGTCTCAGGATCCGCGTAGATGAACGGATCGCTCATCGACAGATCGTTGAAGTGGACGGTGCGGATGCGGTTCTGCTCCTCACGCATGCGGCGCATACGCTCGGCCATGCCGGTCGTGTCGCGCGGAGCGCTGGAGATCATGCCACCGAAATTGTTCTGGCCGGGATCTGCAGGCGGAGCCTGCTCGCCGGGTTCGATCTTGACCGGGCCGGACTCCGCCGGCGCGGTGGTACCGCCATTGCCGCAGGACGCGAGGAGCGTTGCGGCAAGGCAGTAAGCAAAGAGTTTCTTGACTTTCATTTATTTATATGCGTTGATACTAGCAGCAAATATAAATATTTTTCAAGACTACCAACCAGGGTTCTGCTGGAGGTTGGGGTTGGCGGAAATCTGCTCGAACGGGAACGGAAGGAATTCGTATTTGTCCTGCCAGCCCTTACCGGGGCCATCGGTCACTTCGACATTCCACTCCGTCGTCCCGGGTTTGTAGCCGAAGAACTTGTAAAGCTTCTTACCCTTGTTGGCAAGCACCGTGGATGCGTCGCCCCAGCGAACCAGGTCGAAGAAACGCTCCTGCTCACAGAAGAGCTCGGCACGACGCTCATCCTTGATGATCTGATAGGTCAGTGCGGGCACCGGCGCAAGTTCAGCACGTTCGCGAACTTCGTTCAGGGCCTTCAGGCCGGAACCGTCGGCATCTTTGTCTACGAGGAACTTGGCTTCGGCGTACATCAGCAGGACTTCCGCATAACGGAGCATCGGGGTATTGGCCTTGTACCACTTCCAGAAGGGCGGGCTCGTCCCCTCGTAAGCCTCGCTGAGCCAGCCAAGGCCACGGAAGGTAAAATAACCCGCATTGTGGTAAATCACCTGGTTCTCCTTTACACCGGGCTTTACGCCAGCGGCATAATCCATGTCCAGTACCTGCTCATAGGTATGGATCGTGGACTTGAAGCGCGGCTTCTCAGTACCGCCTTCGTGCTCCTCCAGGAATTCACCGAACTCCTTGGACACGGCGTTCCAGCCCCAGCCGCCAAAGAAATCCTTCGGAAGCTGAATACCGCTCGGCCAGCCGGTCCACGTGTGACGAAGGTCATTGGAAGGATCTCCAGGGAAACCGTCATTATCCCCGGAGTTGTGCTCGAAGAGGTATTCCTCGCAGAAATCGCCCGCCACGCGCTCGATATCGAACATATTGGGGATCAGGCCATAGAGTTTGGAATCGATAACCGTCTTGAGATCCTTGACGGCGTCAGCCAGGATGGCCTGATCGTTGAACCGCTGGCCATACCAGAGACCCACCTTACCGCGGTATGCGAGGGCCGCATGCTTGGAGATGCGGGCACCGAAAGCCTCCTGCTGACCCTTGCCGTTGATGGCGGGCAGCGCGTCGGCCGCTTCCTTCATCCGGGCGAGGATCCACTTGATGGAGTCTTCGGTCGGGTTGTTGGACTGGTTGTACTCATCCTGCGAGAGCAGGTGATCCGGAAGCGGCGGGGTACCCCACCAGCGCACGGCGTCGAACATAGCCAGCGCGCGGAGGAAGTTGGCCTCGGCCTTGACGCGGTTGATACGGGCGTCGTTGGAATCGGGAATCTTCTCGAGGATCAGGTTGCAGTGGTACATGACGCTGTAAACGCCCTTATAGACAATCTTCGGAGCGAAGTCGGCGGAAGTAACATTATAGCTGCCGGCCTCCTGGTACTGGTTTGTAGCATCCGAGAAGGAGCCGCCGCCAGGATAATGGTCATCATCGAGACAGTTCAGGAAGAGGATCTTTTCGATGCCGTTGACGCAGGTCACGTCGCGGCCGCCCCAATACAGGTGGTAAACACTGCCGATCAGGGCCTCCGCATCCTCTGCGGAAGCGTTCGCATAGAAATCCTCCGTGGAGAGAACACTCTTCTGGGGAATGTCAAGGTTCTTCTGGCAGGAACTGGCCGCCAGGACAAGGGCCGCAATCGAAAGGGCTAAAAATATCTTTTTCATACGGATTCAATTTTAGAAGGAAACATTAACACCAAAGACCAGTTTCTTGGAGATCGGGTAGGAACCGTAGTCGATACCCAGACCGCTGGCGGAAGAACCGGCGTGGCTGGTTTCCGGATCAAGGCCCGGATACTTCGTGAAGGTGAACCAGTCGTCCAGGGAGACATAGGCGCGGAGGGAGTTCATCGCAATCTTCTTGGTGAACTTGCGCGGCAGGGTGTAACCCAACTGGATCTGCTTGATCTTGAAGAAGGAGGCGTCATAGACGCGCATGTTGGAGCAACGGTAGAACTTGTCGCTGCTGTCCGGCTTCGGATAGATGTAGCCGGTGGAGGAAGCGCTCTTCCAGGCGTCCGCATAGAAGCACTTGAGCGTGTTCTGCTGCAGGGCGTCGGCACGGGTCACGGCGTAGAGCAGTTCAGCACCCTGGGAACCGGCGCCGAGGACGAGCAGGTCGAAGCCCTTCCAGGCGAAGTTGAGCGTAATACCGTAGGTGAAGTCAGGGATACCGCTACCGGCGAAGTCGCGGTCGTCCGGGGTGATTGCACCGTCATTGTTGAAGTCCTTGTACACGGCAGCGCCCGTCTGCGGATCAATATGATCCACGACGAAGGTGCGCAGGTACCACAGCGGGTAGCCTTCCTCGAAGTAGGTCACGTCGTAGGAGCTCCAGATCTTCTGGCCCGGGACGCGGTCCTTGGACGTGCCCTCGATGACCTTGTTGTGGACCGTGGAGAGGTTGGCGCTGATGCCATAGGAGAAGTCACCGATGGTGTCTTTCCAACCCAGTTCGAATTCCGTACCGTGGTTGTTCACGAGACCGGCGTTGACATAGACCGTCTCAGCGCCCGTGTTGGCCGGAGCCGTCGTGCTGGTCAGCAGGTCATGCGTGTTCTTGTTGTACCAGTCCACGGAGAAGGTGAGACGCTCCTTGAACATGCGGAGGTCGAGACCGAGGTCCACCTGACGGGAGGTTTCCCACTTGATGTTCGGGTTCGGGAGGACCTTGGAAGGGCGGATACCCACCAGGAACGTGCCGTTCAGGTTGTAACCGTAGTTCTTGTTGGTTTCCAGGGAGGAGGCGTACTGATACGCACCCAGGGCATTGACATTACCGTTCACACCCCAGGAGGCGCGCAGCTTGAGGAAGGAGAGGTTCAGCGCGGACTTGACACCCTTCATGAAGGGCTCGTTGCTGATGGTCCAACCGGCGGAGACGGAGGGGAAGTAACCCCAGCGATGGTTCTTGTCCAGCTTGGAGCTGTCGTACGCGTCGGCGCGGAAGTTGGCCTGGACGAAGTACTTGTTGGCATAGGACCAGCCGAGACGACCGAAGTAGGACATGTTGGCCCGGACTTCCGGCTGACCGCCGATCGACATATTCGCGTTATTCACGGCGTTGTCGAGGTAGCGGAAATTAGGGTCGTCGCTGGAAAGCACATAGGCGGTGCCACGGAGATTGTCCGTGTTGGTCTGCTGGTAGGACATACCCGCCATGGCGGTCAGTTCATGCTGGCCGAAGGAACGGGTGTAGTTGGCGAAGTTTTCCCACTGATAGTACAGACGATCGTTGGTGGAACCGCTGATGGACATGGCCTGGTTGGTCTTCGAGCTGATGTAAACCTCATGATTATAGGTATTCGTGTGGCTGTAGCCACCCTGGAAGCCGAAGCGGGAGGTGATGACCAGACCCTTGATCGGCGTGAGGTTCGCATAGGCGGTACCGCGCACGCGGAAGCTCTGCGTCTCGGTGTCCTGGCGATCCAGGATAGCTTGCGGGTGCCACATATAACTGGTCTCGTTGAAAGCGGAAATGCCATAAATGTGACCATCGGGATCGCGGGGGATTCTGTCGTTGATCATACCCTTGACGTGGGTCGGGATGGCATTGTCGTCATAGATGTACGGGGTGGTAGGATCGTGGACGAACATGGCGCCCATGACGGACTCGGAAATGGAAGAACTCTCGGAAACGGCCCGGCGCACGCTGCGGTCGATGGTGGTGTTGACACCGACGGTCAGCCAATCCTTGACCTTGTATTCTGCGTTGATCTGGCCGACCAGACGGCGGAAGATATCCTTGTCGCCCTTGACGATACCATTATTATCAGTATAGGAGAGGGAGGTGTAGAACTTTGCACGGTCGTTGCCACCTTCCACGCCGATGGTGTGGCGCTGCTGGTGACCGGTCTCGAGCATGTAGTCCGTCCACTTGGTGTCAGTCTTTCCGTCGTAATCGAAGCTGTCCGGGGTAGCTGCGCCGGCGAGCACCATGTAGTCCATGTACTCCTTCGCGTTCATCATCTCAGGAAGATGGGCGACGTTCTGGATCGTGTGCTGGAAGTTGTAGAAGACGCGACCGCTACCCTTCTGGCCGGACTTGGTGGTGACGAGCACGACACCGTTACCAGCCTCGACACCGTAGATGGCGGCGGAGGCGGCGTCCTTCAGGATCTCGATGGAAGCGATGGTCTCCGGATCGAGATAGCTGATATCGTTGACCTTCAGACCGTCCACGATCATGAGCGGGCTGGTTCTGGAATTGGAAGAGTAGCCACGGATCTGGATCGAAGAAGAGGCACCCGGAGCACCGGAGGAGTTCACGATCTGCACACCGGAAGCCTTGCCCTGCAGGGCCTGGGCGACGTCGGTCGTCGTGCGGTTCTCCAGATCGGAATCCTTGATGGACGCGATGGCACCGGTGACGTCGCTCTTTCTCTGGACGCCATAACCGATGACCACGGTCTCTTCAAGCATCTCGGTGTCCTCTTCGAGAACGATGCTGAAGGTGGTCTGGTTTCCGACAGCGATGGTCTGCGGCTTGTAGCCGATGCTCTCGACGGAGATGCTTGCTCCGGTGGGAACGCTCAGCGAGAAGGCGCCGTTCATGTCGGTGGCAGCACCCACGCGGGAGTTGCCGACCAGCGTAACGGCAGCGCCGATGACCGGTTCCCCGGATGCATCAACCACAGTGCCGCTAATCGTACGATTCTGGGCATAGACGTTCATGCTCAGACATCCTAAGAACAAAAGCACGAAGGCTTTCGTCAGGCAGGATAACAGTTTTTGTCTCATACTTTAGAATTGATTGATTAATATGGTTAAATAGGTAATAATGTTAATTGGTTCTCGTAGACTTAATAAAATTCGTGAAAAACTGTCGGTGCGTTCGTAATTCTATTGTAGTTTTGCGCAAAAATAGTGATCTTTGTTTTCGTGATTGCGGAAAAATTATACTATATGGTGGATAAACTATTTAATAGGGTGGATTTTTTTCTGGCAGTTTTTCTCTGCTTTTTTGCGTTTCCCGACAGACTTCCCGCCCAAACGGGGACAGAAGACTATATTGTCATCGACCGGCTGTCCCGGGAGAAGGGACTTCCGGACCAGGATATCAACGGCATCTATTTCGACAGCCGGGGCTTCGCCTGGATCAGCACCTTCGGCGGAGGCCTGGTCCGGTACGACGGCGATTCCTTCCTCCGCTTTTCGTCCAAGACGGTCCCGGGATTTGCCAGCGACTTCGTCAACCTGTGCAGCGAAGACGCGTACGGGAGGCTGTGGGTGCCTTGCGCGGGCGCGATCAACATCCTGGACCTGAAATCGCTCGAGCTGATCGACGAATTGCCCGGAATGCCCCGGGAGTGGCGCCGGTCCCATTCTCCGGTGAACTTCAGCCGGGACGCCAGGGGTTGCCTGTGGTTCACGTCGGAAGACTACCTATATAGGATTGCTTTCGCCGACGACGGCAGAAAGGTCGTCGTCGACTCCCTTCAATGCAACGTCGCGAACATGAATCTCATGCCCGATGTCAGCGATGTAGAAGAAGACGGATCGGTGTGGATGGCCCTCGGCGGGCGCCTGTTCAAGGTCAGACATATCGAGGACAAGGGGCTCCGCATGTCTGAGATCCAGCCGGGCTTCGATATCGGAGAGGACAACCGCTCCACGGCCTTCCTGCGCTCCGGAAACGACGTCTGGATCGGCTCGCTGTACGGCCTGTACCGGCTCAATATCGCCACGGGTGGCTACACCTGCTACCGGCATTCCGACGCCGATCCCCGCTCGATCCCGAACAACGAGGTCACCGGGCTGTGCTTCTCGCCGGACGGCGAGGTCGTGGCCGGAACCCTGGGCGGCGTCTGCATCTATGATGTCGCCGACCAGTCGTTCGACGTCTTCCGGTCAAGCCCGAACGAATTCGGCAACAAGATTCTCCCCGGAGAAATGGTGCGGAGCATCGCAACGTGGGACAGGCAGATCTGGGTCGGACTGGAGGCGGAAGGACTCGCCGTCATCCAGCGGAAGCCGCTGCAGATCATCAATTTACCTCACATAGAGAGTACGACCTCCATCATCCCTTCGACGCCGGTCCGCGCGATGTATATCGACAGCAAGGACGTCCTGTGGCTGGCGACCACTGAGTACGGCGTCTGCCGGCAGGTCGGCAACCTGGTGTTCCGGAACTACAACTCGTCCAACTCCGCGCTGGTGGACAATTCGATCACGGCGTTCTGTGAAGACAAGTACGGCAGGATCTGGGTCGGTTCTGTGAACGGACGGCTGAACTGCATCAGCACGGCCGGGTTCGACGTCGTCCGCGTCCCCGACGGGAGTTCATCGGAGACGGCGAAGCGCATCGACGTCATCCTCGGCATGGAGTACGACAGTATCAACGACTATATCTGGATCTCGGCGCACAACGGGCTGTATTACTACGACCTGCGCAATTCGACCTACAACATCTACCCCGTCAAGACGAGCTCCTGCTTCGGAGAATGCCTCGTGTCCGACAAACTCTGGGTCAGCGGCATCGAAGGCATCAACGTCATCGACCTGAAGACCCTGGACTACCGGATCATCGCGGGCTTCCCCAGCTGCCTGTCGCTCGTGGCCGACGGAGACGTCCTCTGGGCCGGCACCTACGGCCAGGGCCTGTACCGGGTGGACAAATGCCTGTCGGAGACGCCTGAGATCACGGTCTACTCGGAAAATGACGGACTGGCGGACAACCAGATCCACGCCCTGCTGGTCGACGGTATCAACCTGTGGATCACGACCGAGAACGGTCTCTCCCGCCTCGACACACAGGTGGGGGAAATTACCAGCTACGGCATCAAGGACGGACTCAAATCCATGGCGTTCTGCGAGAACAGCGCGGTGAAGGGAAGCAACGGCGCCATCTATCTCGGCCAGAAGGAAGGCCTCAGCATCCTGCGGTCCGGACACGTCCGGAATGAGTACGGGAACAAGCCCGACGTCGCCATCTCGGGCTACTACTCCAACGCGATGTTCCACAACCTCGCCCGTACCGACACCGTCAGCAAGGAAGAATCCGACCGCGACTTCGTGCTGAAGTTCTCGGACCTGTCCTACGCCGGGAAGACGGACGTCACCTACGAAAGCCGGGTGCTGCCGCGGGACAAGGACTGGTCCCCCGTTTTCGAAAACGACACCTATCTCGTCTTCGGCCACATTCCGGGCGGGAAATATACGATTCAGATCCGTGCGGTCGACAAGAAAGGAAACGTCCTCTCCCAGGACGAAAAAACCCTGCTGGTCCGGCCCGTCCTGTACAAACGCTGGTGGTTCCGGCTGCTCATGATCCTCTTCGTCGTCCTCGTCGGATGTCTGTTCGTCTATCTTTATACCCGTTCCGTCACCCGCTCAAGGGAACAGCTTCGGCAGGAAGTGGCCCGGCAGACGAAGATCCTGAACGACCAGAAGCGGGAGCTGGAGAAACGGGCGGAAGAACTGTCCGAACAGAATGCCCTCCTGCAGAAGCAGAACGAGATGATCGCGAGCCACAACACGCTCTTGTCCGGCTCCCTGACGAACAAGGACGCCGATTTCTCCGCCAAGCTGCTGGAGACCATCCAGAAGATGTACAAGGACCCGGATCTCGACGTCCAGGCCTTCGCCGACGGGATGGGCATGAGCCGCAGCCTGCTGAACGACAAGATCCAGCTGTCCTTCGGGCAGTCCATCGCGCAGTTCATCAGGACCTACCGCCTCAACGTGGCGAAGGAAATGATCTGCAACGGCACCAACAAAGACATGAACATCTCGGAAATCGCTTACGAGGTCGGTTTCAACGACCCGAAGTACTTCACGAGATGCTTCACCAAGGAGTTCGACGCGACTCCTTCCGATTTGTTCAAGGAGAACAGCTAGCCTACTTCTTGCGACGGGCCTCGCGGGCGGCTTTCTTTTCCGCCTTGCGAGCTTCTTCAGCGCGCTTTTCCGCTTCCACCATGGACTTGGTGCGGAAGATGATCACGCCGTTCTGCCCCTGGATGCCATAGATGGCCGACGTGCCGTCCTTGAGCACCTCGACGGAATAGATGTCCTCCGGACGGAGGTAGGTCACATTGTCCGTGATGATGCCGTCCACGACGAAGAGCGGCTGGGTCTGGTCGGTGTTGGTCGAGATGCCGCGGATGATGATGTCCGGCATCTGGCCGCCGCTGCCGTCGCCCTTGATGGTCACGCCGGGCTCGGCCCGAAGCAGGTCGAACACGGAGTTGTACTGCGTCTTATCCCGCGAGTCGCGGACTTTTTCCTGGGCACTGAGCGCGCTGCAGAGAAGCAGCGAAGCGGCGATGAGCAAAATGGTCTTTTTCATAACGGAGCAAATATAGCCATTTTTTCCTATATTTACGATTCGGTAAAACGTCATGAACATGAAACGATTCGTCCTCCTTTCCCTGGTGCTTCTGGCCGGCTTTTCCGCGCAGGGCGCCCGTCAGCCGCAGGCCAAACCCAACTACGACCTGGCCGCGCAGTTCTCCGCCAAGCGCATCTCCCAGATGGTGTTCTCCACCAGCCTCAGCCCAAACTGGTTCCGCGATTCGGACAAGTTCTGGTACGTGTGGAAGACCCCCGCGGGCACGCAGTACTGGATCGTGGACCCCGAGACGGGCAGCCGCGTCCAGGCCTTCGACATGGAGAAACTTGCGATGCAGATCACGCAGACCACGCGCGACCCCTTCGACGCGCAGCACCTGCCGATCGAGAATCTGAAGCTCAAGGACGACAAGTACTTCCAGTTCGACATCAAGGGCTCGCAGGAGGTCCCCGACACGCTGGCGCAGAAGCGCGCCGAGCGCGCGAAAAAAGACGGCAACAAAACCGCGCCCAAGGGCCCCCAGAAGCCGCCGATGACCAAGAAAGTCTGGCATTTCCAGTATGAGATCGCGACCGGCAAACTGACGGAATACAAGCCCGAGAAGCGCGAGTACCCGGCCTGGGCCAGTATTTCGCCGGACGGCGAGACGGGCGTGTACGTGAAGAACGCCAACCTCTTCTGGATGGACCGGGAGAACCTGGCCAAGGCGGCTGAGGACGAGAAAGACTCCACCCTCGTGGAGCACCGCATCACCTCCGACGGCATCCGCCAGTACGGCTACGGCGGCGACAACTACATGGGCGACACCGAGCAGGACACGACCAAACGCTCCATGGCGCGCGTGATCTGGGCCCCGGACGGCAAGCATTTCGCCACCTTCAAATATGACATGCGCGAGATCAAGGAGCTCTGGGTCATCAACTCCCTGAGCCAGCCGCGTCCGACCCTCGAGACCTACAAATACCAGATGCCCGGCGAGCCCGGCCCGAAGGAGGAGCTCCTCGTGTTCTCCATGCCCGACGGCACGGCCAAGCGATACAAGATCAACGCCTTCAAGGACCAGGACACGGAAATCTCCACGCGTCCGCGCAAGTTCCGCGAGACCTACGACAAGTTCCGCTCCCGCGTGTGGCTGGGCGACAACGACGGCTTCTGGCTGGTCCGCGGCTCGCGCGACCTGCACCGCATGGACGTCTGCCACATCGACCTGGCCTCCGACTCCACCCGCACTGTCATCTCCGAACGGATGAACACCTACGTGGAGGACCGGCAGATCCGCCTGCTGAACGGCGGGAAGCAGCTGCTCTGGTGGTCCGAGCGCAACGGCTGGGCCAACCTCTACCTCTACAACGCCGACGGCACGCTGGTGCGCAACCTCACCGACGGGGCCTGGCACGTCGAGGACGTGATCGAGGTGAATGAGAAGGAGGGCTACGTGCTCTTCTCCGCCTGCGGCGTGAACAAGGACGAGAACCCCTACCAGATGCACACCTGGCGCGTGGCTCTGTCAGGCGGCCCCATGAAGCAGCTGGACATGGACGACATGAACGTGGAGGCCGTGGCCAGCGACGACGGCCGCTGGATCGTGGGCAACTGCTCCCGCGTGGACTACGCCCCCGAGGCCTGGCTGATCGGCCGCGACGGCAAGCGCAAGCTCCTCGACAAGGCCGACCTGAGCCTGCTCTTCGCCGCGGGCTACAAGATGCCGGAGCGCTTCAAGGTCAAGGCCGCCGACGGCGTCACGGACCTCTACGGCGCGATGTACAAGCCCTTCGACTTCGATTCCACGAAGGTCTACCCCATCATCGACTACGTCTACCCCGGCCCGCAGGTCGAGGCCAACAACATCGAGTGGTCCAAGGGCATGGTACGCACCGACCGCCTGGCGCAGATCGGCTTCATCGTGATCACGGTGGGCAACCGCGGCGGCCACCCCAACCGCTCCAAGTGGTACCATAACTACGGCTACGGGAACCTCCGTGACTACGGTCTGGAGGACCAGAAATACGCCATCCAGCAGCTTGCAGGCAAGTATTCCTGGATCGACGGGGAGCGCGTGGGCATCCACGGCCACTCCGGCGGCGGCTTCATGTCCACGGCGGCCATCCTGCAGTACCCCGACTTCTTCAAGGCGGCCGTGTCCTGCGCCGGCAACCACGACAACCGCATCTACAACCGCTGGTGGAGCGAGACGCACCACGGCGTCACCGAGAAGGTGGAGCAGAGCGACACGACCTTCGTCTACCACATCGAGACCAATCCGGAGATCGCCTCCCGGCTCAAGGGCCACCTGATGCTGGTGCACGGCGACATCGACAACAACGTCAACCCCGCGAACACCATCCGCGTGGTCAACGCCCTGATCCGGGCGAACAAGCGTTTCGACCTGCTGATCCTGCCGGGCCAGCGCCACGGCTTCGGCGACATGAACGAGTACTTCTTCTGGCGCCTCGCAGACTACTTCTCCGAGTGGCTCCTGGGCGACAGCGAACGTCCCGAAGTGGACGTTAAGGAATTGAACAATGATTAGTTACGCGTTCCATGATGCCGTCCGGCATGATGACGGCGTCCGGTGAACGGTGAAAGCGTATCTTGTCGTTGTGGAGCACCTCGACCGTCCCGGCCGGGTAGCCGGTCACGTAGAGCACGTCTCCGTCCAGCCAGAACTCTCCCCAGAACCATTTCTTCCAGGAATGCGGCATCGGGAGGGACAGGGATCCGCCTGAGAAGGTCGGGAGCACCGCCTCGGAGTTGAAGAACGACAGCTTCCCCTCTTTCGAGAAGCTGTAGTACTCGAAGCGGTTGATGTTCTCGCCCGACGTGTAATACCAGTCTCCGACCAGCGTGGCCTTGAGGCCGTCCTCAGGCTCCTCACGCCCGCAGGAGGAGAATGCCACGCACATTCCCAGCAGAAGAACCGTCGCGCAAACGAACTTTTTCATCGGAACTTGCATTTTATATGCGCAAAGGTGAAAAATCCCGTAGAAAAAACCAAGAAAAGTAACTATCTTTGTTTGCTTATGCCTCCCGTTTCCACATATCTGTGCAGCCTGGCGATGGTCTTCTTCATCACCATCTGCCTGGTGCTGGCCGCAGTGCGCTGGTTCCACATGTGCCGGCCCTACGACCGTAACCCGAGGTATTACTATCCCGCCCGCCCCTACCTCACCATCATCTTCGCCAGCTCGCTGATCATGCTGCCCTACGCGCTGCATCCGGAGAGCGGCGACGCGTGGTTCCTGGTGCGGGTGTATTTCCTGCCCGTCACCCTTTTCTATTTCGCCATCCTGCTTCTCGCCTATTTCGGCGGCATCATGGAATGGAAGCGCTGGCGCCTGCCGACGATCGCCGTGGGCGCCCCGGTGGGGATGCTCCTGATCGGAGCCTTCATCCTGGCCGTCATCCCGGGCGAGCAGCTCGTGGGCACGGTCATCACGAAGGCCGCCGAACTGCTCCTGTACAGTGCGGGCATGCTGCTCACGGGCGTCTGCATCTCGGCGACCGTGCTCGTGCACCGCTGGGCGCGGACCCTCGACCTGGACGACTACTCGAACCTGGCCGATTTCCCGGAGGTGGAAGCCCGGCGCTGGTCCTGGATGATCCTGGTGAACCTGTCGCTGTCCTGGCTGGCCGTCCTGTCGGATTCACGTCCCGCCATGGCCGTCATCCAGGTGATGATCGGCATCAATACCGTGATTTTCCTGATGACGGTCCTGCATCCTCATCGCAACCGGCCCGTGGAAGAGCCGGAGGCCGAGGAGGAGAAACAGCAGGAAGAACTGCTGTACCAGCGGGCCGTGCCCGCGAAGAAGCGCGCAGAGATCCTCGAGGCCGTGCGGACGATCGTGGAGGAGCATTCCGCTTACCTGGATCCGCACCTGACCCTGCAGGACGTCTCCGACCGCAGCGGATACAGCCGCACCTACATCTGCGGCCTGCTGAAGGCCGAGTACGGCGGCTTCTTCATCTACGTCAACCGCCTGCGCCTGCAGCACGTGGACGTCTGGCTGGAACAGCATCCCGGCTGCACCGTGCAGGAAGCCGCGGAGGCGTCCGGATTCGTCTCGCGCCAGGCCTACTACAAGGTCCGCGCGAATCTCCCGAAAGAATAATTTCTCGATATGAAACGACTCTTCCTTCTGTTGCTGGCGCTCGTCTGCGGCGTCGGCACGCAGGCCCAGAACAAGCCGCTGGACCACGATGTCTATGACGGATGGCAGTCCGTCCGCAATGTCAAGATCTCCCCGGACGGGAAACTGCTCGCCTGGGAAGTCGCCCCGCAGGAGGGCGACGGCACGCTCTACCTGCGCCGGCTGGACAGCGGCGCGGAGATCTCCGTGCCGCGCGGCACCGCGCTGAAATGGGCGCAGGACGGCGCGTACGGCCTCTTTACCGTGAAGGCGCCCTTCGCCGAGACGCGGCAGGCCAAGATCGACAAGAAGAAGAAAGAGGAACAGCCCAAGGACTCGCTGGCCCGCATCGACCTGCGCGCCCTGGCATGGGAAATGGTAGGCGAGGCCGGCACGACGGCGCTCGGCTACGACGCCGCGCCCTATCTCTTCGCCGCGCAGGAGGTCAAGGGCCGCAAGAGCAAGAGCCTGCTGGTCATCAACACCTCCAGCTGGAGCGTGGACACGCTGAAGAACGTGTCCGACTTCGCCGCGTCGAAGGACGGCGCGCGCCTGCTTACCGTCTCCGCCAAGGAGGAGAAGGATTCGCTGTCGCGCAGCGCGGTGATCCTGTACGATCTCCCGAAGGGGAGCGTCGACACGCTGTCCGCCGACCGCAAGGCCTACGCCGGTCTA
>Ga0310696_10006321_pt1 | contig 14085 bp, 5 predicted proteins | sample AusTroGonzalo_MG_4_FD_203885 | JGI IMG/M metagenome (GOLD analysis project Ga0310696, IMG submission 203885) | Bovine rumen microbial communities from tropical cattle in Woodstock, Queensland, Australia - Gonzalo_02 (v2) (version 2) | ecosystem: Host-associated > Mammals > Digestive system >...
CCAATGCGGCGGGCTGTGACTCCACGGTCACGCTCCACCTGACCGTCAACCATTCGGTGACTGAGCTTGTCGAAGTCACCGCCTGTGACAGTTACACTTGGAATGGTGTGACGTACACCGAAAGCGGTGACTATACGAACGACCTGACCACCGTCGACGGTTGCGATTCCACGGTCACGCTCCACCTGACCATCAACCATTCGGTGACTGAGCTTGTCGAAGTCACCGCCTGCGACAGCTACACCTGGAACGGCGAGACCTACACGGAGAGCGGTGTCTATTCCGTCTATCTGAATACGGCCTCCGGTTGTGACTCTCTCGTTACGTTGCAGTTAACCATCCACTATTCCGACACCATTGATTTCTACGCCACCGCCTGTGGCAGTTATAACTGGAACGGCGAGGTGTATGTGGAGAGTGGCGATTATGTCAACTATATGACCAATGCGGCCGGTTGTGACCTTGTGACAATACTGCATTTAACAATTTATGAGACAGAGGTTTATGAATTCTCGGTCACGACATCCGATACGTGCTACACTTGGAACGGTATAACCTATTGTCATACAGGCGACTACACCCAGACTTTCCAAGCGGTCACGGGCTGTGACTCTGTTGTGACACTCCATCTGATTATCACGGTGGGCATAAACAACATGGACGGTTTCGATTTCAAGGTTTATCCGAACCCCACCGGCGGTGTCGTCAATGTGCAATGCACAAAGGACAATGGACAGGTGGAAACGATGGATATTCAGGTGTTAGATGCCTACGGGAGATACCTTCGAACGGTGCCTGTCAGAGGCGAAATCACCCAAGTGGATCTGGTTAACTATGCCGCCGGAATATATTTCGTGAAGGCCGTGGTAGGCGGGCAGATCGTGGCGGTCAGGAAGGTGGTCCGGGAATAGAAAACACGATGTTGTAGAGACGCGTAATTTTGCGTCTCTTCGAGGAAACATGCAGAAGAAATAGTATTTACCAAAATAAAACCAATATGAAGAAATTTACAACTCTAATCGCAATCCTCCTGCTTTGCGTAGCCTCCCTTTTCGCGCAAGCTCCGAAGAAGATCTCCTACCAGGCGGTAGTGCGCAACGCCACCAACCAGTTGGTGACCAATGCGCAGGTGGGTGTGCGCGTGAGTGTGCTGCAGGGCGCGGCATACGGCACGGTCGTGTATGTGGAGACGCACACGGCGACCACCAACGCTAACGGGCTGCTGACCCTCGAAATAGGGGAGGGGAGTCTCCTTCAGGGCAGTGTCGCCGCCATCGACTGGTCGAACGGGCCCTATTTCCTGAAAACGGAAATCGACCCTGAGGGCGGCAGCAACTACTCCCTTACCAGCACCCAGCAGATGTTGAGCGTGCCCTACGCCCTCTATGCCGCCGAAGCCGGGAATGTGCCCGCCTTTGCGGTGATTCCCACGGACTCGGGTTACGTTTTCGTGCTGACCCCCGCCGAGGGTACCCCGCAGACCTTCGTTGTGCGCAACGGCAAGGACGGAGCCGAGGGCCCGCAGGGACCGGCGGGTCCGCAAGGCCCTGCCGGACTGGATGGTGCGAACGGAACGAATGGTACTGATGGTCGCGGCATTCAAAGCATTACCTCCACCGCGTCGGTCGGCAATGTGGACATCTACACCATCAGCTACACTGACGGATCTGCTTCCACATTCACCGTGACCAACGGTATCAACGGCACGGATGGTGCCGCCGGTCCGCAGGGACCTGCAGGTACGGCAGGCACCGACGGTCGGGGTATCACCAACATTCTCGGTCCTACGACCAATGGCAATGTAGATACCTACACGATTCTTTACACTGACAACACGACTTCCACGTTTACGGTCACGAACGGCGTGAACGGCACGAATGGCACGGATGGCGTTGCCGGCCCGCAAGGTCCTGCCGGTGCGGTGGGTGCCGACGGTCGGGGAATCGCCAATATTTCCGGTCCTGTGACCAACGGTAATGTGGACACCTACACCATCCAATACACTGATAATACAACCTCCACGTTCACGGTGACGAACGGTATGGACGGGGCTCCCGGTGTTCAGGGGGCAGCCGGTACACCCGGTGCGCCGGGCGCTGACGGGCGCGGCATTGCCTCCATCATCGGGCCGTCGCACAATGGCAATATTGACACCTACACGATTCTCTACACCGATGGCACGACATCCGCGTTCACCGTAACGAATGGAGTGGACGGCGCAACTGGTCCGCAAGGCCCTCAGGGTATCCAAGGCGAGACAGGCCCGCAAGGCCCGCAAGGTCCGCAAGGTATCCAAGGCGAGACAGGCCCGCAAGGCCCGCAAGGTCCGCAAGGTATCCAAGGCGAGACAGGCCCGCAAGGTCCGCAAGGTATCCAAGGCGAGACAGGCCCGCAAGGTCCGCAAGGTATCCAAGGCGAGACAGGCCCGCAAGGCCCACAGGGTATTCAGGGCGAGCCCGGTCCACAAGGCCCGCAGGGTATCCAAGGAGAAATAGGTCCGCAGGGGCCACAAGGCCCTCAAGGCGAAATAGGCCCTCAGGGGCCGGCTGGTGCGCCTGGAACTGACGGCCGTGGTGTCGCCTCAATCACGGGGCCTGTGACCAGCGGGAATGTGGACACCTACACGATACACTTTACGGACAGTACAGTCGCAATATTCACGGTTACGAATGGAGCGGATGGTGCAACTGGCCCTCAAGGCCCTCAAGGTGAAGCCGGTCTGCAAGGTCCTCAGGGTGAGACTGGTCCTCAGGGACCGCAAGGTGAAACCGGCCCTCAGGGTCCTCAAGGTGAGACAGGCCCACAGGGTCCGCAGGGAGAGCAAGGCCCGCAGGGCCCTCCCGGATCCGACGGCGTGGGCATTCCGCAGACCCTCTCCCTGAACGGCGACCAGCTTTCCATCTCTGGCGGAAACACAGTGACGATTCCCATCAACAGCGGAGCTCCCGGTCGTGGCATTGCCTCCATTGTCGGTCCTATGACGAACGGCAATGTGGATACGTACACCATCATCTATACTGATGCCACCACCTCCACGTTCACCGTGACAAACGGTGTTGACGGTGCAACGGGTTCCCAAGGCCCGCAGGGTGCAACCGGTCCGCAGGGACCTCAGGGTGCGATTGGTCCGCAAGGTCCACAAGGTGTACCTGGCCCTCAGGGTTTGCAGGGTGAAACGGGACCTCAGGGCGAGACAGGCCCGCAGGGTCCCCAAGGCGAGGCGGGTCCGCGAGGTCCGCAGGGCGAAACCGGTCTTCAGGGACCTCAGGGCGAGACTGGTTTGCAGGGCCCCCAAGGCGAGGCGGGTCCGCAAGGTCCGCAGGGTGAAATCGGTCCACAGGGACCTCAAGGTGCGACTGGTCCACAAGGTCCGCAAGGTGTACCTGGCTCTCAGGGTTTGCAGGGTGAAACGGGTCCGCAGGGTCCGCAGGGTGAACCTGGTCCTCAAGGTGCAACCGGCCCTCAAGGTCCGCAAGGTCTTACCGGCCCGGCTGGTCCTGCCGGCAATGGTATTGCCTCCATCATCAAGACCGGCAGCAACGGCAACACGGACATCTATACCATCACGTTCACCAATGCGACCACCGCCACTTTCACCGTGACCAACGGTGTTGACGGTCAGGACGGTGTCTCCCCGACAGTAACGGCAACAGGGGAGGGCTCGAATGTTATCATTACGGTGACGGACGGCACGGGCACGCACCAATACACCATCCCGACCACGAGCGGCGAGGTCACGCAGTTGCCCGCCGACTGGGAGGCTACCTCCGGGGTGCAGATGATTTTGAACAAGCCGACATTGGCCACGGTGGCGGAGACCGGCGATTACAATGACTTGGAAAACCTCCCGCAGATTCCGCAGATTCCCGCAGATGTCAGTGCCTTTAACAACGACGCGGGCTACATCACCGCCAATCAAGTTCCCGCGCAGGTGAACGCCGACTGGAATGCCACTACTGGGGCGGCACAAATTCTTAACAAGCCGGCAATTCCGGCGGCGGCCAACAATGCCACGCTGACCATCCATCGGAACGGCAGCTCCGTGGGTACGTTCTCGGCTGATGCTTCTACAAACAAGACCATCAACATTGCGGTGCCGACAACCACTGCTGAATTGACCAACAACAGCGGTTATATCACCGCAAACCAGGTTCCCGCTCAGGTAAATGCCGACTGGAATGCCAATTCTGGGGCGGCACAGATCCTCAATAAACCTACGATTCCGGCAGCGGCCAACAACGCCACGTTGACCATCCAACGAAACGGCAGCTCCGTGGGTACGTTCACGGCCAATGCTTCCGCCAACAAGACCATCAACATTGCGGTGCCGACAACCACTAACGAACTGACCAACAACAGCGGCTATATTACCGCTTCGGCCATCCCTGGAAATGTCAGTGCCTTCAACAATGACGCGGGATACATCACCAATAGTGGTAGTGGGTGTGTTAATTCCGTTGACTTGTGCGCTCTGATGAGCAGGCTTGACAGTTTGGAAAACCGTCTACAGCAGTTAGACGACCTCAACGGAGGGTCGGAATACGGAACGCCTTCCAATGATACCTGTCCGCGCCGTATGGTTGTGATAGAGGGTAATCACAATTACTGTTACTTTGGACTCACATACGATAATGTTCAGCTGACGGCTTGGGTTGATGGGGATTTTGTTGTTGATGCCACTTACACATGGTATAAGAATGGGGAGGATAGAACCTATTATCATGATGGTTACAACAATCACTACGTAGATCTATGTGAGCCTACTTACAATAATCCGTACAGTTTCGCTGTGAAGGTTACCATTGGTGACGGGTGCTCCTATTTGAGTGCACCCTTCAAGGTCAACGTCTATGATAAGCCCTATACCAATATCACAGGCAGTGCCAGTGAGGTTTGTGCGGGCGAGAATGTAACTTTGCGGGCTAATCTCAACAACTACAACGAGCCGATGATTACCTTCCAGTGGTATGAGAATCAGGTGAATAGCAGTCATGCTCTGCCTTGTCGCACGCACGAGGTTGAGACATTTGCGCCAACGAGCACCACGGATTATATTGTGGAGGTCACGCATCTGATGGATTACGGCTTTGAGACATGTGTGGCGTATGACACGTTCCATGTGGCGCTGGCGGAATGTGAGCCTGATAGCGGGGACAACAGTTGTTGTAGTTCATTGAGCAATGCCATTGACTCGTTGCAGCGGCAGATTAATTCCTTGCAACAGAAAGTGGATGATTATCACTTTATCTGCGGCAATTCCACGGTCACCGACCACGAGGGCAACGTCTATCACACGGTACAGATTGGAAACCAGTGCTGGACGAAGGAGAATCTGCGGACCACCACCTCACCCACTACGGGAACGTACCTCATTCCTGCTGCTGGCACAGGCTACACCTACACGGGCAAGCAGGCGTTCTGGTATAACAATGACTCCACCACCTACGCGCCGATGAACTACGGTCTGCTCTACAACTGGAATGCGGCGGTGGACACGTTCAATACGGCTTACGGGGAAACGAGTGTGAACTCGGATTACAACAATGCGGTGTCGGTGACCTTCAATGGTCACCGCAGGGGTATTTGTCCTGCAGGGTGGCATTTGCCGAGCGATGCGGAGTGGAATGCGATGGAAAGAACGGTGTGCGACACAGACTGGCAGTCCAGTTATGAGACCTACAATGGTGGGCGTGGAAACCACGCAGGCAAACTTGCCAGTGGTGATAACTGGGGCTCCAGCACTACATCTGGTGCGCCAGGTGACTACAGTAATGCTGAGCGCAACATTTCTGGCTTTTCTGCCGTCCCGGCAGGCTTCTTTTACGACGGCTCGTTGTTCTACTATACGGGCTACTACGCCAAATTCTGGTCTGCCTCCCAGTGGGGGAGTCCCCCGTATTACGCGTACATCCGCAGCCTGTACTGGGTTGACGCTAACGTGGGGCGCTACAACCACCATCAGAAGTATTACGGCTTCTCAGTCCGCTGCCTCCGCGACAAAACTTCCAACGGAGAAACACCGCAGTCCTCTACTTCCTGTCAGAACATCCGAATCAGACACTTGTCTGTCAACGGTCAGAACGAGCCTTATTGTCCCACATATGGAATTCTAACCATAGAAGCCGTAGATTCTGTAACAGGCAATCGCATCCCGAACCTGTCCTATACGTGGTCTGGTGAGAGCGTGAACACTTTGTCTGACTCTGCCAGAACTTGGCTCTTCATAATACCGGATTCGTGCGACAAGCTTTATTTCCCAACTGTGACAGTGTCCGACGGGCATGGCTGTACGAAAACCGTAACGGACACCATTGAGGTGGGTTCCATCGGCCCGCAATTCGTCGGCTCTATTGCTGACACCACGGTTGTTCAACAAGCAGGTTGTACGTTCTATATCCCTGATTTCAAACCTCTCATCAACGCCAACCTCGTCCAAGATGAGTGCTATACCTTCTCTAATATCAAGTATGAAGACGCTTTTGGCACCGTTGAGCGCACGAATTGGTATTCACAGGAACCCGCCGCCGGCACTGTTTTCACGGAAGCTTCAAAGGTTGTCACGATAACGATAACCAATCCTTGTGGAAAGTCCAATTCTCTTTACGTGAATGTCAACAAACCTGCTGATCTTCTGACCGTCTCCATTAATTCGGACACTTTTGCTGTGTGTCAGGGAGTTGTGGAGAGTGCCGGCGTGCTGTTCACGGCCACTGTGGAGAATGCCGTAGGTTCCGTTGATTATGAATGGACCCGTGATGATAATCCCACCGTTCTTGGTACCGCCGCCAACTACACGGCAGTCGGTGTTATGCAGCCCGGCACCTACACCTACCGGGTTGCTGCAGAGGATGGGCAGGGTTGCACCGCTACCGCTAACGCAGACCTGACCGTTCTCTCCCAAGGAGCAGAACCACATATTCGCACGTGGCCTAACACGTTATGTGAACGTTTTAACGGTGCTATGCTTGTTGACACAGCACCAAAAGGTTATACGTATATTTTGGAAAACAACGCCTTTGGTAACCCAATTGTGATGGTTTCCGATGTCCCTGAAGGGCAGACTACGTCGTGGAACACCATCGTGTTTGACTCTTTAAGTCCCGGTTTGTACAACCTTACGGTTATCACCACCGACAACTGCGAACGCAGCTACCAGTATTATCGCATCTATGACGTAAGAACCTCGCCTGAATTTGTTTCCGGAGAGGTGGTGGGCGTTAATCCAACAAACAGCAGCAATAACGATGGTCAAATTGTGATTGACGCACATAATGGTTTCACCTACCATGTAACTGATTCGGATGGTGTTGTAATCCCATCTCCGTACATCAATTTGACTCCCGGTGATTACACGGTTGTCAAGACCCAACCTCCTACGCATTGTTTCACCTCTCTCATCATCACTCTCAATGAATTTGCCACCACCGTCATCGACTCAAAGTCCTGCCCCGCCGCCCCCACCGTCACCGACCACGAAGGCAACGTCTATGCCACCGTGCAGATCGGCAACCAGTGCTGGATGCGGGAGAACCTGCGCACCACCACCTCTCCGAGCACGGGAACCTACCTCATCCCGTCTCCCGGCACGGGTTCCACCTACACAGGCAAACAAGCCCGATGGTACAATAACGACTCCGCCACATACGCTCCCATGAATTTTGGTCTGCTCTACAACTGGAATGCGGCGGTGGATACGTTCAACATCACGTATGGGGAGACTAGCGTGGATCAGGGTTACAACAACTCAGTGTCGGTGATGTTCAACAACCACCGCAGGGGTATCTGCCCTGTGGGCTGGCATTTGCCGAGCGATACGGAATGGACGCAACTGACTAATTATGTGGGTAGCCAAAGCGAATATGTGTGCGGAGGGAACACCAACTATATTGCAAAGGCATTGGCATCTACAATAGGATGGAATTCCCCTGATGGTACATGCTCTTGTTGTGTTGGGAATAACCAAGGTGCCAATAATGTAACAGGTTTCAGCGCTTTGCCCACAGGTACCCATAACGGTGCAGGATATCTCAATTCCAATTACAGTACTATCTTCTTGAGTTCTACAACAAGCCCCTACGAAATATTTCTTGTTAAGAATCCTTTTTGGATTAGTTTTTATTACGCTTATGTGGTCTCTGGGCACGTCGAAAAGAACATGTGTGCTTCCGTCCGCTGCCTCCGTGATGAAACAGGTACTGTCGTCATTGATTCTAAGTCCTGCCCTGCCGCTCCCACTGTAACCGACCACGAGGGCAACGTGTATGCCACCGTGCAGATTGGCGACCAGTGTTGGATGCGGGAGAACCTGCGCACCACTACCTCGCCGAGCACGGGAACCTACCTCATTCCCGCTGCCGGCACAGGCTATACCTACACAGGCAAACAGGCGTTTTGGTACAATAACGACTCTGCCACGTATGCGCCGCTGAAGTACGGTCTGCTCTACAACTGGAACGCGGCGGCGGACACGTTCAACACGGCTTACGGGGAAACGAGCGTGAACCAAGGCAGCAGCAACGCGTTTTCCGTGACGTTTACCGGCCACCGCAGGGGCATCTGCCCCGCAGGGTGGCACTTGCCGAGCGATGCGGAGTGGAACGCGATGGAGGCGACCGTGAGCGGTTCGGACTGGCAGACCAGCTATGAAACCAGTTATGGTTGGCGTGGCAACCACTCAGGCAAGCTTGCCGGTGGTAACAACTGGAGTTCCAGCACCACATCTGGTGCGCCAGGTGACTACAGCAACGCGGAGCGCAACAGTTCGGGCTTTTCCGCCGTTCCGGCAGGCCTCTGCAACGGCTCGTCGTTCAACAATGCGGGCGACGACGCCTACTTCTGGTCGGCCTCCCAGGACGAGAGCCTCCTGTACTACGCGTACAACCGCCACCTGTACTACTATTACGCCGCCGTGGGCCGGAACTACAGCTACGGCAAGTACTACGGGTTTTCAGTCCGCTGCCTCCGCGATTAATCCAATGCAGAATGCAAAATGTAGAATGAAGAATGATAGGGCGTGGCCGTGCGGTCGCGCCCTTGTTGCGATGTGGAATAACGATTGACGGGTGTCGTAGAGACGCACGGCCGTGCGTCTCTACAGCGTGCAGGGCGTTTACTCGCCCTGCATACCCGAAAATTTCGTACCTTTGCCGCCCTAAAAAAACATCAAAATTCACGGTATGAAACGAGAAGGAAAACCTACACAACATTTCTTTACCTATTATAACCGGACGATTCCCGAGAATTGGAATGCGCCGGCGTTGACCGACTATAACGGCACCACGAGCTACACATACGGCGAGATGGCCGCGCAGATGTTCAAACTGCAGATTTTGCTGGAGCAGGCCGGGCTTAGGCGCGGTGACAAGGTGGTGATATGCAGCCGCAACTGTGCCAACTGGGCTATTTCGCTGCTGAGCATCGCCGCCAATCGGGGCGTCATCGTGTCTGTTATGGACGCCTTCGCGCCCGCCGACATCGAGAACCTTACTAATCATTCGGATGCAAAGGCGATGTTCGTAAGTCAGAACGTTTGGAAAAACCTTGATGTCCAGCATCTTGAGAATGTCAACTTGGTTCTTGATACGGATAATTTCCAGTTGTTGTATGCCCGCTCGGAACAGCAGGAGAAAGCCTACCGCGAGTATGGCGACCTCTACCGCGAGCGTTACCCCCGGGGGCTGCAGCGCGAGGACATCAACCTGCCGACCGACAACCTCGACGACCTGATGATCATCAACTACACCTCCGGCACCACGGGTGCACCGCGCGGGGCGATGCTGACCTACCGCAACATCTCCGCCAACGTGCAGTACAGCCAGGAGGAAATCCCCAACCACGCCGGTTGGACGGAGGTTTGCATGCTGCCGTTGGCGCACATGTTCGGCATGACCATCGAGTTCCTGTACCAGGTGGCGGGCGGCTGCCACGTCTATTTCCTCGGTAAGACGCCCTCGCCGGCCACGCTGCTGAAGTGCTACGCCGAGACGAAACCCTACATGATCCTCACCGTGCCGTTGGTGATTGAGAAAATCTTCCATTCGAAGATATTCCCGGCACTTCGGGACCCGAAAGTGAAGGCACTTTGGAACACGCCGATTCTCTGCAAGATTGTGGAGCGGAAGATTTACAAGCAACTGATGAACGCTTTCGGTGGCAACCTGATTTGGCTGATTACAGGTGGCGCCGCGCTGAACACCAGCGTGGAGAAAGTGCTTCGGCGCATCAAATTCCCGTTGGTGGTGGGTTATGGCATGACCGAGGCCGGCCCGTTGGTGAGCTACGAGCACTGGTACAAGCAGCCCATCGGCTCCTGCGGCAAGGTAGTGACGCGCAACGAGGTGATTGTCAACTCGCCCAACCCGCGTCGTGAGGTCGGTGAAATCCTTTTCCGTGGCGAACATGTGATGAAAGGTTACTACAAGAACGAGGAGGCCACGCAGGCCGCCATCGACAACGAGGGCTGGCTGCACACCGGCGACCTCGGCCTCATGGACAAGCAGGGTAACCTCTACATCAAAGGGCGCAGCAAGGCGATGATTCTCACCTCCGGTGGACAGAACATCTACCCTGAGGAGCTGGAATCCAAGCTCAGCACGCTGCCAGGGGTAGGGGAGACCGTGGTGGTGGGCCGCAAAGGCAAGCTCGTTGCGCTCGTCTATCCTGATCCAGCTTTCGACTGGTCCAAGATCACCGTGGAGGAGCAGATGAAACAGAATTTAGAGACCCTTAATACGATGGTGGCCAAGTATGAGCATGTCTCCGCCATTGAGACCGTGGAACAGGAGTTCGCGAAGACTCCGAAACGGTCGATCAGAAGATTCTTGTATAAATAAGACGTTAATGTAGAGACGCAAAATTTTGCGTCTCTACTGAAACCTGAAACTAAAAAGCCCCCGTACCTCCAAAATGCGGGGACTTTTTGTATATAGGAATTTCGTCATAAAGGTAGAGACGGGGCGCGCCCCGTCTCTACAACGTCCTATTTCAGCAGGCGGAAGAACTCGACCATGAGGTCCCAGCACATCTGGACCGTGGCGATTTCCAGCTTCTCGTCGGGGGAGTGCACGCCGCGGAGGGTGGGGCCGAAGGCGACCATATCCATGTCAGGATACTTTTCTGAGAAGAGGCCGCATTCGAGGCCGGCGTGGATGGCCAGCACAACGGGATCTTTGTGGAAAACATTGCGATAGGCCTCCGACAGCAGCTGCACGGCCTTGGAGTTGGGGTTCGGGGTCCAGCCGGGGTAGCCGTCGGAGTTCTCCACGTCGGCACCGATCATCCAGAAGGTGGCGGACACCTTGTCGACAATGGCCTCTTTCTTCGACTCCACCGAGCTGCGCTGGCTGGTGGTGAACACCACTTCGCCGTCCACAATCTTCACGGAAGCGAGGTTGGTGGAGGTCTCCACCAAGCCGGGGATGTCTTGCGACATGGCGGCGATGCCGTGCGGGCAGACGATAAGGGCGTTGAGCACGTCAATCTGAAGCGTTTCCTCCAACACCTCCTTCACAGCGGGAGCGGGTTCCACGGTCACCGTCACGCCGGGATCAGTGGTGTGGAATTCAGCTTTGTAGGTCTTGTCCATCTCGGCGAGGTAGGCTTTCCAGCCCTTGACCTCCTCCTTCGGCACAGCCACGATGGCGTAACCCTCTCGGGCGATGGCGTTGCGCAGGTTGCCGGCGTTGATGTCGGCGACGCGCAGGTCGTGGTAGCTGTAGGAGTTCCAGAGAATGCGGGCGAGGAGCTTCACGGCGTTGCCGCGGCCCTTGTTGATGTCGTCGCCACTGTGTCCGCCCTGCAGACCCTTCACTTCGACCTTGAAAAACTCGCATTTGCCCTCCACAGGCTCGTAATCCACGGGCACTTTTGCCACGGTGTCCTTGCCGCCGGCGCATCCGATGCAAAACTGGCCTTCGTCCTCGTTGTCGAGGTTGAGGAGCATCTTGCCTTTCATGAAGCCGGCTTCCACGGCGGCGGCTCCGGTTAGGCCCGTTTCCTCGTCTATGGTGAAGAGGCACTCGATGGGGCCGTGCTCAATCTCGTTGTTGTCGAGAACGGCCAGCGCAAGGGCGATACCGATGCCGTCGTCTGCACCGAGGGTCGTGCCCTTGGCCTTCAGCCAACCATTGTCGATGTAGGCCTCGATGGCATCTTTGTCAAAATCGAACACCTTGTCGTTGTTCTTTTCGCACACCATGTCCATGTGCGCCTGCAGCACCACGGGGGTGACGTTCTCCTTACCCGGCGTGGCGGGCTTGGAAATCAGTACGTTGCCGACTTTGTCGCGCTTGGTCTCAAGGCCTAACTTCTTGCCGGTCGCCTCTAACCACAGCGACATTTTCTCCTCGCGCTTCGACGGGCGCGGGATCTTGGTGATTTCATTGAAATAATAGAAAACCTTCGCGGGTTTCAGGTTCAGCATTTCTTCGTTCATATTCTTTGGGATTTTAAAATGATACTTCAAGTTTACGGTAATGTGATATGGATTAAAAGCCGCCCTCATAGTAGCATCGGGTTATGTAGGGGGAGGGTTCGTAATAGGCGCTGCAGTTGTAGTTGTCGAGGGTTTTACATATCGGGGAGTTGTAAACCCTCAAGATAGCGTCGGCGTAATCCTCTTCAATGGACAAGGTGGACGTTATCAGGCGTGTATAAACTTTTCCCATCTGTAAAGCTGTCGGGATAGTTTCGCACAGTTCTGGATCGACATTTGTTACGTCGTAATTGCCAGGTATAAGAGAGTATGTCTCTATCCAGTCAGCGCAAACCGCTTGCGGATTGCTGGCGTGCAGAACGTTAGCCAAAGACAGTTTTTTGGCTAATACATTGTAACCCAATTGGTTGACAACGTATTTGTTGGGCTGCTTCAATTCTCGTGCCACCCGTTCGATCATATAACAAACGAAATACAAATCGTTCTCGGTCACTTGTTCATCGGGGAAAAACACATTTGTCATAGAGCGTAACTCCTTTCGTATTTTAAAGTTTGCAAAGCCTTGTCTGTACAAAATGCAATTTGATGCGTTGGAATGCGGAACTTAGCCAGTGCCCAAAACGCCTCTCTTGAAATCTTCCCGCTGGCAAAGTCTTCTACATAGTCCCATATCTGGTCGTCGGCCATAGGTCCTTCAACAATGTCATAATCATGAGGAACGCCTCGCCTGCAAGCCACAACAAAGTCAAGCCATTCGTCCGACATGGCGGGAAAGGAAAGTACTTTCAGGTCAGTGTCGGTAGTATAGGTGTAAACGGAAACCACATGATCGTTTTGCCGGGTAAGTGCCCACCTCCGGGCTTGTTTTTCCATGTTAGTGCAATAGAAGCCATACCCGAAATCCTTGTAGTAGCCGCGTACAATGATTTCAGGGTTTGGGATTGGCTGGTTGCTCCCGTGAAACAGACAGGCAGTGTTCTGAATATCATTCATCGTCATCTTTTTTGCGGTGGCAAAGGTACAATTTTTTTAATGTAGAATGCAGAATGTAGAATGTAGAATAAAAAAAGACGTGAGGCTTTCGAAAAAGTCTCACGTCTAAAGTCTTAAGTCCTAAGCCTCAAGTCTTATTTGCCTTCTTTCTCGAGGTCTTCCTTCAGAGATTGCAGGATGTTCAGGTCGCCGAGGGTCGCCTTTTCGACGTTGCTCTCGTTCACTTTCTGAATATCGCGCTCTTTCTGTCTCTCCTCCTCGTTGCGGGCACGATCCTCGCTGTCGCGGTCGGGTTGCCACGTCTTGGTGTGGGAGAGGTGGATCTTCTTGGCGTCCTTGGAGAAATCAACCACCATGAACGGGAGGGTTTCGCCTTCCTTGGCAGTGGATTTGTCCTCTTTCACCAGATGACGGTTGAAAGCAAAGCCTTCGATGTTGTGCGGGAGCATCACGGTGGCACCCTTGTCGGTCATGCCGGTGATGGTACCCTCGTGCACGGAGCCGATGGTGAAGATGGTCTCGTAGACATCCCACGGATTCTCCTCCAACTGCTTGTGACCCAAGCTCAGGCGGCGGTTCTCGGTATCCACTTCGAGGACGACCACTTCGATGGACTCACCCACCTTGGTGAACTCGGCGGGGTGTTTGATCTTCTTGTT